>Ga0335085_10007971_pt1 | contig 16260 bp, 14 predicted proteins | sample Lox_Sample_45_FD_206712 | JGI IMG/M metagenome (GOLD analysis project Ga0335085, IMG submission 206712) | Soil microbial communities from Loxahatchee National Wildlife Refuge, Florida, United States - Lox_Sample_4.5 | ecosystem: Environmental > Terrestrial > Soil > Wetlands | place: USA...
GATCGTCAGGTTGGGACGGACCTGAATTTCATCCTGTGCAAAGAATCCGAAATTATTGTTGAAGGTGAAGCGTTGGGTGTTGCCGATATTCGCGGCAGTGAAGATGTTGCCGACATAGAAGTTGGCGAGTTCGTTGACGATGGCATCGTTGGGAGCGAGCTCGGGGCAAGTGTTGTCGTCGATGAAGAAGCAGGTGTTGACATCGAGGAGACCACGTTCGAGGTTGTCGTTAAAGCTCTGGACATCGTAACGATGGAATTCGCCGCCAAACTTGAAGGTATTGCGGCCCTGGACCAAGGTGAAATTATCCAGCACCTGAAATGTTTCGCTGAGGCGGCCGCGCGGGACGCTGTACGCGGTGGCGCCGAGATTTTCGAGATCGCCATTGAAATCGATTTCCGGAAGGCCGACGTGGCCAGTGCCCATATCGAGGCCGAGCGCGGAGGGATCGATGAAATTGGGATTACCGGGAGTGGCGTCCGCGGAATTGAAACTGGTGCGGAATCGCGAGTAGCCGAAACGCACTTCGTTGATCTGTGTAGGCGAGAAAGTGGTGAGCCAATTGACGGAGACGACTTGCGCGCGCGTCGGAGAAATCTGTTCGAAGTTGGCGAGGCGCGAACCGCTGCCGTAGCCACCGAGCGAGCCGAGGGGAAATTCCTGATTGCTGTTGCCAAAAGCATAGCGAGCGCTGAGGGAATTGTTTTGATTCAGGCGGAAGTCGACTTTGCCGATGAGGTTGTCGCCATCGTTTTTATCGCGGACGGAATAGGCGAGGGAATTGGAATCGCTCGTGGGCAGCAAATCGGTGATTTTGATAAGCGCGGGATTAACAGCAGGAACCGCGGCGCCCGGAACGGTAGTGGTGACGGCAAGAGATTGCGCCGCGGCGATCTGCGCTTGCGAGGGCACGGTTAGGGCGAAATCCGAACCGACGCGTTCGCGTTGTCCCTCATAAGCGAAAAAGAAGAAGAGCTTGTCTTTGACGATGGGGCCGCCGAGAGAGCCACCGAAATTGTTGTTGTTGAAGCGCGATTGGGGGTTCGCGGTGCCGTCGGGCTGCAATTTCGTGTTGAAGTAATTGCGAGCGTCGAAAGCGGAGTTGCGATTGTATTCGTAGAGCGAACCGTGGAGCTGGTTGGAACCGGAGCGCGTGACGATGTTGACGACCGAGCCGCTATTTCGCCCATACTCGGCGCCAAATTGCGATTGCAGGTTAAATTCTTGTATGGCGTCGAGGGGCAACAGTGTAGCGGGCGCGCCGGTGATGCCGACCTGGTTCAGCGCGGAATTATTAAAGAAAGGATCGTTGTTGTCGGTGCCATCGAGATTGTAATTGTTGGAACGATCACGATTGCCGCTTATGTTGAACTGGCCGAAACCCTTTTCGGAGCCGGCCACACCGGAGCCCTCCACAGTAACGCCCGGGGTGAGGGCAACAAGTTTGCCGAAATCGCGTCCATTAAGAGGCAATTCCTGAACGAGCTGGCGATCCACGACTTGAGAAAGAGTGGTGCTGGAAGTTTCCACAAGCGGGACACTTTCTGTGACTTCAACGCGCTCCGCCTGTCCCTTGACCTTCGAAAGCGTGAGGGCGACAGTGGTGTCGACACCGACTTCGACGCGAACTTTGGGCACACGCGCTTCCTCAAAACCAGGAGCCACCGCGGAAACCTCATATTCACCGGCGGGCAATTCGAGAAAGCGGAATCCGCCATCCTCATCAGCGGTGACTTCGCGGGTTTCGCTGGTGCCGAGATTACGGGCAATCACCTTGGCGGTAGCGATTTTCAGCCCCTGTGCGTCGGCGACCTCGCCACGAATGGTGCCGCGAAACGACTGGGCAGGGGCATATGACTGCGAAGTGAACAAAAACAAGAACAGCAAATACACGAAGAGGAATCGCGAGCTCAAAATCAAAACATTTCGTAAATTCATGACCTGTGTCCTTTGTAATGAGGAGCCGTCGCTCACGGCCCCGTGCACGGTGGAGCGACTGTGCAGTTAGGGTTTCCGGGTGAATCTCGAATGCGGGTACAGAAATTTTACAAGCGGGCGTAAATGCGGCGACATCGCCGCGCCTCGCTACATCGCCTGCGGATCAGTTCCAGGATCTTCTCCGTCGAGTCCATTCTTACTTGCCCTTTAGAGGCACTCCCTTTTTGGGTATAACCAGCGAAACGGGCGGCGCAATCTTGTGAACCTGCGAAAAATTACCCTGATTCACCGCCAGGCCGATTCGTCCGCGAGAATCCTGATAGAGCAAAGGCTCGCCCACGGGAACGTCCATAAAGGTTTTCACGTAAGGCAGCGTGAACGGCTTCTTGTCCAATTGGACGGTGACTTTGTCACCCAGGTTATATCCGAGATTTTTGAAGTCCGCACCCTGAATGTCGGTGATGAGCGAGCCGAAAGGATCGTCTAGGGCGATGACTTGACCGTCGATGCCCTTGTCGGTGACGGTGGCCTCTTTGGGAGTCAGGCGGACCAATTGCGAGACCGCCGGGCCGGCCAAGGTGTAATCCCAACCGGCGGCAAGGTGTGCACCGGCCGGAGAGAAAATGTCTCGGCCGTGGAACGTAGAGGATACGGCTTCACCAATCATCCATCCGGGGTTAGTGATTTCTCGGGCGGAATCAAGGCCGTCGCGATCAGTAACGGGAGAAATTAGGCCGTTATCGGGAACAACGAAATATTGCCCCTTTTTTGTTTTGACGATCACGGCTTTGCGCGAGGTGCCAACGCCGGGGTCGATCACCGCGACAAACACGGTTCCGGCCGGGTAGTAGGGGGTAACACCGGATAGAAAGCGTGCGGCCTCTTCAATCGAATAAGGAGTTACTTGGTGAGTGATGTCCATGATGCGGGCATCGGGCGCGATCCCTACCATCACCGCCTTGCAGATGGCGACCGCGTCGTTGGCGGTGCCGAAGTCGGTCATGAAGACAATGGTGGACCGTGGTGCGTTGCTGCCCGAATGAAGTTCCACCGCCGGCTTGGAACAGCTCGATTGAAATAAGAAAAGAAGTAAGAGTGTGAGAAAAACGGACATCCTGGCTACGCGTTTCAATGCTGCCCCCAGTTTATTTGGTATACCCGCTGCCTGATGGAGTTCAGGGATACAGCGGGTGATACTCGATAGAGCAATACCAATGGAATTTCGCGAAGTTCGGTTCTAATCTCGGAATTGTTTCCTGTCGGGAAACTCACCCCTGTCGGTATGGACATATTATAGGCGCGGTGCGACGGGAAAGGTCAACCATCGGTTGAAAAGCGCCCGAGATCGTTTGGGAGATTGCAGTGCGTGGCGGGATTCACTAGAATGGGTGCCAGTTTCACTCACAAGATTGGGGATCGCTTCTCGTCCGCCCGCGTGAAGTCCAGCTTCTGTTCAATTTAGATGAAGAATCGCAAGGAGGACGCAGATGCGTCGGAGTTTCTTAGGTGTGTTGTTGTTTGCGGTGTTGGCGTCGGGAGTGGCCGCAGACCAAGTGACGCTGAAGAATGGAGACCGGTTCAGCGGCGATATCGTGAGCGGTGATGGCAAGACGTTGCTCATCAAGACCGAGTTTGCAGGCGACATAACGATCCAGTGGGACGCCATCGTAGGAATTGAATCCACCCAACATTTGAATCTTACGTTGAAAGATGGCACCAAATTGTCCGGGAAGATCACCACGACTGACGGAAAATTCGTGGTTGCCGGCGCGCCGACACCCAGCGCGGGCCCTGCACCGAAGGAAACCATCGTAGCGGTGCGGAACGATGCGGAACAGAAAACGTTTGACGTGGAAACCGAAAAGATGGCGCACCCGAAGTTCACGTACTTCTGGAGTGGGGCCTTCGATTTGGGACTGGCGCTGACTCGCGGGAACTCATCCACGGCGAGCTTCACGGTGGACGGGCTCGCGGTGCGCGAGACACCGCGCGACAAACTCACCGTGTACGCGAATTCCATTTATGCGAATAACGACACTTCGATTCCGTCAACCACAACGGCGAATCTGTTCCAGGCGGGAATTCGCGGTGACTTGAACTTGGGGCCAAAGATATTTGTATTTGCGCTTGCGGATTTTCAAACTAACCAACTGCAGCACTTGGATCTTCGCCAAACCTACGGTGGCGGCGTTGGCTACCACGTCATCAAGACCGACAAGACAACATTCGACGTCTTCGGCGGGTTCAGCTACGATCGTGATTCCTTCGGTAGTTATACGATTGTGAATCCGACACCACCTCCTCCTCTGGCCACCTTCGCGGCCTTCCAGCAGAACAGCGCGGAGGCGCTAGTGGGCGAGGAATTTGATTCGCAAATATCCAAGCGAACGATGGTAAAAGAGCTTTTTTCGTTTTACCCAAATCTGAGCCATACCGGGCAATACCGCCTGCAGTTCGATTCCTCCGTAGCGATGCAGATGAAGACGTGGTTGAGCTGGCAGACCACGTTCAGCGACCGTTATATCAGCTATCCGCCGGTCGGCTTGAAAGGCAACGATTTGGTATTGTCTACGGGCTTCCGGGTGGTCTGGGGAAAGACGAAACTGTAACGGCTTCGGTGATTTAATCGGTCGGCGTGAATCTCGATAAGGGAGGGAACACATATGAGCTTTCTCACGTGGATCATTGTTGGTCTGATCGCGGGATGGTTGGCGGGCCAGGTTATGAAGGGTGGTGGCTACGGTGTACTCGTAGATATCATCCTGGGTATCCTCGGGGGTCTCGTGGGGGGCTGGGTGTTCGGCCTTCTGCACATCTGGCCGGGAGGCGGGATAATCGGTTCGATCCTGGTGGCATTCGTGGGAGCGGTGATTCTAGTCTGGATTACCCGACTGATTAAGAAGGCTTAAGTACGGCAAATTGGGCTCGTAAAGGCTGCGCCGACCGCTCTGGAAAGAGGGTCGGCGCAGTTCGATTTTGGGTCGTTTTTAGACCTGTACCCTGTACCAAAGGGCAAGTTTTCCACAGGAGGTGTACAGGAAAACTCCTGACCTCGTAGAGAAATGACATGGCTGTATAACCCTCATTGATTGAGTATATTGCATCCGGTGCACACGTCCCCGCAGGTACTAGAACAGCCGTTTAAGCCTTGCTTTAGTGCTCCTGTACCATAGGTTTTCCTTCCCCTGACCTGTCTAATGGGGCAGGTCACAGTTTCAAGGCTTTGGGTAGTAGGTTTTCGGGTCCTTGGGAAAAGGGAGTCTAGGCCGAGATGGGCACTAAAGACAAACTACGGAAATGGATGTGGTTGTTCTTGGTGGTACTCGCGGCGCTTCAGCTGTATGCGGTGCGCGAGCTTCTAGCGGCATTTGCCATTTTCATTCTCGGGTTTGGGGCCATCGCGCTGTGCATCGGAGCGTTGTATTTCCTGCATAAGACTTGGGAAGCAGGCGTCAGCTGGGCCGTGGCCAGCAAGCACCCGGCATTTCTAGCGGTTCGCCGGGGAGTCTCGGTGCTTGAGAATTGGGCGAGAACGCCGATTCGTCGGCCGGATTCGGAACCCGCACGGTAAGAGATTGCTTCTGCTTCACGTTAGCCAGAGCAAGCTGGTTTGGGATCTGAACATCGGATTCTGAACCAGCTTGGATGTGAGGGCCAGCCGTCCTGAGAGAGCGGCTGGCCCTTTTCCGTTTTGTGGCGATCTCTAGAGACCCGCCAATTGGTAGCTTGACGGACCGTCTCGTCAAGAGCCAAACGGTCAGGAATTAGAAGAAGGCGGCGCCGCCGTCTACGTTGATGGACTGGCCCACCATGGAGGAGGACATATCGGAACAGAGAAAGAGGGCGGCTTGCGCGATTTCCATGGAGGTTTGCCCGCGGCCCTGAAGCAAAGAATTGAGAAATCCTTTCAATTGCTCTTCGGGGCTGACTCCCAATTTTGTGGCTAACGTTTTGCCAAGTTCCTTACTCATTTCTGTTTCGGTGACGGGGCCGGGGCAGATGGCGTTCACGCGAACGCCTTGGCGCGCGGCTTCAGCGGCCATGATGCGGGTCAATCCCAGCAGGCCAGCTTTCGCAGCGGCGTAGGCGGAGCCCCAGGCGAACGCAGCTTTCGCCGACAAGCTGGAAATGTTCAGGATCACACCGGATTTGCGCGCATACATTTCGGGCAGCACGAGTTTGCTTAAGATAAAGGCGGCGCGGAGATGAAGGGCAATCACCTTGTCGAATTCCTCGAGGGGATACTCTTCCACAGGTACCACGGGGCCATAGTGTCCGGCGTTATTCACCAGGATATCGATGCGGCCTAATTTCTCACGCGCCGTGGCGACCACCCGAGTACAGTCGGCTTCGTGCGCGAGGTCCGCGGTAACAAACGCGGCGATTCCCCCGGCTGCGGCAATTTCCTCGGCAGTGGCAGCCAGCTGCGATTCGGTTCGCGCGGTAAGGAATACTCTGGCGCCCTGCAGGGCAAAAAGTTTGGCGGTGGCTTGCCCGATGCCGCGTCCCGAGCCGGTAATCAGAGCAACTTTATTCTGGAGTAGCGTCATGCAGAGACGATACCAGTCTTGCTGCGGGAAGTGCCAGTTTTGCGGAAACATGGAGGAAAACTCGATTTGCGTCACTCCTCTATCAATGTGACAATGAAGGGATGTACAAGACAACTTATCGCGCCCTGACACTCACCTTAGCCGGAACGCTGCTATGCGGGATCGCCTTTGCGCGACAGTCTTCCACGCCTTCCACGACTACGCCGGCGGCAACCGCCAAGCCAAAACAAGGAACCACCACCGCCGCAAAGCCGGGTACTACGGCGGCGAAGAAACCGGTCACCCCACTGGTATTGAAGACCGACAAAGACAAGGCCAGCTACGCGATCGGGATGAACATTGGCAAAGGGCTGAGCGAAAGCCTCAAGAAGGATTCGGTCGACGTTAATTCAGACATTCTCGTGCGTGGATTGAAGGACGCTCTGTCTGGCGCCAAGCCACTGCTGACCGATGAAGAAACGCAAGCGGCGCTGACCGCGCTGCAGGCAGATCTTAAGAAACACCAGCAGGAGGTTCACGCGGCCGAAGCGGCGAAGAATTCCAAAGCAGGAGAACAGTATCTTGCCGCGAATAAGGCGAAGCCCGGAGTAGTCACACTGCCGAGCGGCTTGCAGTACAAAGTGATTACGCAAGGCGCGGGACCAAAGCCGACGCCGGAAGATGTGGTGGTCTGCAACTACAAAGGCTCGTTGGTGGACGGCACGGAATTTGATAGCTCGTACAAGCGCGGCAAGCCAGCGACGTTTCCTGTGGGTCAGGTAATCAAGGGTTGGACAGAAGCGCTGCAGTTGATGCCGGTGGGATCGAAGTGGGAAATTGCGATTCCGCCATCGCTAGGGTACGGCGAGAAGGGCGTAGGCCCCATCGGTCCTGATGAAACGCTGCTGTTCGAAGTGGAGTTGATGTCGATCGAACCGAAGGAAGCCAAACCCGCCGCGGGCGCCGCGAATCCGGACGCCGCTCCGAAGGACGCACAGCCTCAGGCGCAACCGCAAACTCAGCAGTCCCAGGAAAAGCCTCAGACTCAGACACCACAACCTAAGGCGCAGCCTGACGCCACACCACAATCCAAGCCGTAAATAGAACCGAATAGCGCGGACAGCATCCGACAAAAAGGAAGCCGGGAAGAAAGTCTTCCCGGCTTTTCTATTCTCGGGATGATTTACTTCACCTTTAGGCCTTTGAGCAGGTGATTTACCGCCTCTTCCGCCTGATAAGGAGTAATGGTCTGTTTGTTGTTCAGTTCTTTCTGGCTGATGGCGCGGTAAGCCAGTTTTTTGGGATTGCGCAACGCGAGGTCAATCACGAAGGTTCCTTCATGGTATCGCACGGTACGGTATTCGACTTCCGGCGGGCCCCAACCCCAGCCAGACCAGCAGCCGAATGCTCCGCAGACGATGCCAGGATAGCCGCCCGGGTACACGCTGCCGACGGTCGCTTTCTGGGTTTTGACGGCGACGTGATAGTCCACGAGGAAATCCGCCATGGCTGGATCACTGACCTGCGTCAGGCCTTTGGATTTCAGGGCGTGCTCAATCGCCGTCTTTAACTGGTTGCGATTGGCTTCTGTGTTCCAGTCGCGATTGCTCTCCATGCGCTGTTCCGGAGGCGGAGCGGAGGTAATCACGTCTCGCGAAACGACGGGCCGCGTGTCCGTGTCCTGTTGAACTTTTGGCGCTGGCACTGTCATGGGGCGCCAGGCCCAAGTCATGCCCTTTGCGATACGAACATCCGGATCGCGCAATATTTCTACGTTATCGTCACAACCGGCGAGAACCATGCCCCCCATAAGCACGGCTACTATAAATACTGCACTTGCAGATCGTTTCCCCAGTTCCACGTCACGTACCTCCACACTATAGGAAACACGAATGTTGCCAAAAAGTTGGCTGCCAATCGTATGTTCTTACTGTATCGCGAGAGCGACCCAGTCTGCGGGAGGAAATACAACCGGCCAGAAATTAGGCGCGGGACGATCGAATTCGAAAGCGATGCGGTAGAAGTCCATTCCGTCTTCTTCGATGCGCACGACGCGGCAGCTCATCTCCGAGCCACTTTGCGGGTTGTTGAGGAGGAAGGATTGGCCGACGTGAAGGTGCTGGCGCATTCGTAGGAGACCCCCATGGGCGTTGACAACCTGGGTTTCCGCCTTCTCCTGAATCTGTTTGCGGTCCTCGTCTTCTGCCACCACGTGAACAGGGATACGCAAAACGACGCGTTCGCTTCTCCGGCGGTTTTCGGGCGATGGCATAAGTTAAGAAATCCTTACCTTGGTATTTTACCCCCATTGGAGTTAGCGTGAACTGGCCCTCCAGACAGGGTGTGGTGGAGTTGTTTAGGCCGGTTTTGTCGAAACGATGCGTCAGAATAGTGACTTTGGTATGATAGAATTTTGCAAATTCAGCAGCTTAGGGGATTGATGGTTACACAAACTGAGACAAAGACCCTGCTGCGTGTGCGGCCGCGCGGTTTCTGCGCCGGTGTCGTGCGCGCCGTCGATATCGTGGAATTGGCGCTGGAAGCGTATGGCGCACCCGTGTATGTGCACCATGAAATCGTGCATAACACCTATGTAGTGGAGCAACTTCGGCGCCGCGGCGCGATTTTCGTGGAGACCATCGGAGAAGTGCCCTCGGGTTCAGTGCTCGTGTTCAGTGCGCATGGAGTACCACCGACGGTGCGGCAAGAGGCAAAGGACCGGTCGTTGCGGGTAATCGATGCCACCTGTCCGCTGGTAACGAAAGTGCATCTGGAAGCTCTTAAGTTTGCGCGCGAAAAGCGCACGATTATCCTAATCGGGCACAAGGATCACCAGGAAATCGTCGGTACCTCGGGTGAAGCTCCCGACCGCACGCTTGTTGTCGATTCGATCGCGGCGGTAGACGCTTTGATGGTGGAGGATCCGGAGAAGTTGGCGTTCCTTACACAGACGACACTGAGTTTGTATGATACGCAGGAAATCGTGGCACGGCTGCGCCAGCGCTTTCCGAAGATTCTAGGACCTGCGAGCGATGACATTTGTTACGCGACGCAAAACCGCCAGGAAGCGGTGGAGCACGTAGCAAAGGACGTGGATTTGATCTTGGTGGTGGGCTCGCAGAACAGTTCGAACAGCAACCGGCTGGTAGAGCTTGCCGAGCGCTTGAACGTGAAAGCGCGCTTGATTGATTCGGCCTCACACATCGACCCCAGCTGGCTGGACGGAGTCCGCCGCATCGGGTTGACCGCCGGGGCATCTGCGCCAGAAGTGTTAGTGGAGCAGGTTAGTGAGCGACTGGCGCAATTCGGGTTTACGGACCAGCGAGATTTGGACTTGATTCGCGAGGACGTGCGCTTCACATTGCCTTCGGAACTTGCCTCGATCGCGCCGGCGCCGCGCCGCTAGTTGCATCGCGGCAGAGTAGGGAACTTTTGCATTTTGCATGGCCGGGCAGGGGAAACTCCCGGCGTCTTTGCAGTTGCCCGGTACAACCTGTCGCTTCAGAAGGAGCGTAACTTTGGCGGTCAAAATTGTCCGTCAGCCGAATAAGATTGCTCTGATTGGTGCGCCTTCCAGTGCCGCCGCATTTTCCCCCGGAAGCGAAAAAGCCCCAGCTGCCTTACGCGCTGCCGGATTGGTGGAGAAACTTCGATCCATCGGTTACGAGGTAACGGATTATGGCGATTGCGCACCGCAGCTATTTGCCGATGACGACGAACACAAGCGCGCGCGAAATATCCCCGCGATTGTGGCTTCTCTGAACGACCTGAAACCCCGAGCGGAGCTGGCGGTGAAGTCCGGCGCGTTGGTGCTGGTGCTGGGCGGAGACTGCACGCAAATCGTGGCGCTGCTGACGGGGGCGCGCCGCTACTACAAGCACATCAGCTTGCTATGGTTTGACCGTGACGCAGATTTGAATACGCCTGCGAGCACGCCATCCGGCCGCCTGGACGGGATGGCGCTGGCAGGAATCCACGGCCGAGGTTCCGCCGAACTGGTGCGTTTTTGGAGTGAGCCGCCGTTGGTGCGGGAGCCGGATACGCTGATTTATGGATTGGAACGGGTGGACCCTGCGGAGCAGGAAGTGCTGTCGCGCTCGCCGTTGCGCCACGTTTATGCCGCGGACATCCAGTTAAAGGGAGCTTCGGCGGCGGCGCAGCAGGCGTTGTCGCAACTACACGCGGAGGCGCGGGATTTCGTGCTGCACATCGATCTTGACGCGATTGCACAGGAAGATTTCGCCCCTACCAATGTTCCGGGTGGTGGCGGTTTGACATTTGGTGATGTGCAAGCGTCGCTGAACGAGTTCGTGAAGCAGAAGAACCTGATCGGGCTGGATGTGGCCCAATATAACCCCGATAAGGACACCGACGGAGCTGGAGCAAAAAGACTGGTGGAATTGCTGGGCGAGGCACTTGCGGCGCGGTTTGCGGAGTTGGTTCCCGCAGTCGCGGCGCCAACTGGCCCGTCTGGCGCGGACCAAGGTCCGAGCGGCGAAGAACCACCGACGCCTCCAGCGTCGTAAACCAAGCAATCGCGGGTTGACCGGGTGCAGTACAACTTCCCTGGTAAGATTTACCGGAAAGCCCTGCATGCTACAGAATTATTTCGTACTAGCCCCTAGGCGCGGGCCAGGTAATGCTGGCATTCCATAATTCAAAATGAGCGGCTTACCTAGCTGGCGTAAGAAATGCTCTTACGCGAGCAAAGGGGGACCCTTATGTCTACTGCTGTTGTGCCCCGCCTAGCGGTTTGCCCTGAATACCAGCAATTGCTCGATTCCTGCCAGAAATCCTTAGCCATATGGCAACAACGAATTCATGCCGAGCGAGGATTGTTGTTCAGTCCGGAGGTTCGGTCAGAGCTAAAACGCCTCCAGGAAAAATATAAGCGGGCATACGCTCAACTGGAGAAGCACGAACAGTTTTGCCAGACGTGCCAGTACATTGCCAAGGTGGGCGGACTGGATTTCGAGAGCTTGACCAGTGCGCTGGGCCGGCGCGAGAACTTCTCCTAGACGAATTGCCAATCGTTGCCCTGCTTTATCCCGAAGCTCTGTGCTCGTGCGTCCGGACTTCCCTTCCACCCATCGCCGCTGTTGCGCCCCTGAGAATTTCGCCGGACTCATCGAATCTGCCCGTTTAGCTATCGGAATCATTCATCCCGGGATGCGCAAGCTATCGCTAGAATAGAAGGATGACCAGCGAAGCAAAGGGTCTGGAGCAAAACTCAGAATCGAGATGGCGTGAGATGAGCGCTAGGCTGCAAGTGATGAAGTTCGGCGGAACGTCGGTGGGAAATGCGGAGTGCATTGGGCGGGCGGCGAAGATCATTGCTCGTGGGGCGGGCGAGGGGCGATGCGTGGCCGTGGTATCGGCGATGAGCGGGGTCACCAACCGATTGATCGAAGCGGCGACGACAGCTCGGACGGGTAATAGTTCTGGAGCCACCTCGGCAATCGAAGGTTTGCGTTCGCAACATGAAACGGCGTTGACGAGCCTGATCAAGAACGAGAACGAGCGCGCGCATGTAAGGAAGAAATTGGACGCGGTGCTGGCGGAAGGCTTGCGATTCTGCGAAGGGACAGCGCTTCTGCGGGAACTCTCGCCACGAACGATGGACGCGATTTCGAGTTTGGGGGAACGGTTGTCAGCACCGCTGGTGGCAGCCGCTGTGAAAGAGCTAGGACTGGACAGCGAGGCGGTGGAAGCCACGGAATTGATTGTAACGGACGAATTTCACGGCGGGGCAGAACCGCAGATGGAGTTGACGCGGAAGAAGTCGCAGGCGAGGGTTCTGCCGTTACTGGAGCGGGGCATCGTGCCGATCGTAACGGGTTTTCTGGGAGCCACGCCGGGCGGGGAACTAACTACATTGGGACGCGGCGGGTCGGATTATTCCGGCACGATTCTGGGTGCGGCACTGGACGCGGATGAAGTGATTATCTGGACGGATGTGGACGGAGTGCTGACGGCGGACCCGCGACTGGTAGCGGAGGCGCAAACGATTCCGGAGATTTCCTACCGCGAGGCCGCGGAACTGGCCTACTTCGGAGCGAAGGTGCTACATCCGAAGACCCTGCGACCGGTGGTGCAAGCGGGAATTCCGGTATGGATTCGGAACAGCTTTGCGCCGGAGAAGTTGGGTACAAAGATTACGCCAGAAGGACAAAACATTGGTGGAGGTGTAAAAGCGCTTACCGCCATACGAGATGTGACGCTGATCAGCGTAGGCGGACCGGGAATCATTGGGTTGCCGGATGTGGTGGGGCGGACGTTCTCGACTACCGCCGAAGTGCGAGCGAATGTATTGCTGATCTCTCAGTCGTCTTCGCAGAACGATATTTGCTTTGGAGTGTTTTCCGCGGATGCGCAGAGAACCGTGGAGGCCTTGCGCAAGGAATTTGCGCAGGATCTGGATCATCACAAGGTGGAGCATATCCGCGTGGATCCACAGATTGCCATTGTGGCGGTGGTCGGGCAAAACATGTGCGGGACCCCAGGAATCGCGGGGAAGACATTCGCGGCGTTGGGGAGAGAAGGAGTGAACCTGATTGCGATCGCGCAGGGGTCGTCGGAGACGAATATTTCGTTTGTGATCGGGGAGGAATCGGTCGTACCGGCGCTGCGTAGCCTGCATCGTGAATTCGGGCTGCAGAAGAGCGCGAACTAACGTTCGCGGTAGCATACGAACCGACGAGAGCTTGCAACCTCGGAATGCAAAAGATCAGGGGTGTGCGGAGATTTCGGCGCGCTTGCGATGATAGCGTGCCAAACCCCACCAGGATAAGTTCAGCGCAGCATTGAAAAGATAGTGAGAAACTTCGTCCGGCGACAGAAATTGCGCAGCTTCCGCTGCGATTTCGCGCGCGAACTGGTGCATGGCTACGGCATCCTCGAGATTGCGCGCCAAGAGAGATGAGGAGAGGTCGCGCCAACGATGAAGCCGCTCGCGGTAAGCGGCGAGATGCGCATCGGGATGATCCGAAAATGAAAAGTGCGTGAGAAACAGCCTTTTAGGATGAAGCGCGGCGATCGCGTCGAGCGAAGCATCCCAAAGTTCAATGGAGATGTCGGGAGGCGGCGTGGCCGGGAGAATGAAAGGATGGCCATTGACACAAATTCCCGCGGTGTCTCCGACGAAGGCGATGGATTCGGTGGAATCGAAAAAAGTGACATGGTGCGAGGCGTGGCCCGGCGTGTAGAGCACCTGCAGTTGACGCGAGCCCAGGGCCAGGGTTTCGCCACCTTTAAGCGCGTGAAGATTCGCAGCGGGAACGGGCAAGAACCGGCCAAAGAGCCGTTCCATGTCGTCGCCGTATAAGCGCGCAGCACTCTGGAGCAAACGAGAAGGGTCGATGAGATGCGGGACGCCACGATCGTGTACGTAAACCTGGAGGCGCGGATTTTCCCGAATCAGTGCGCCGGTCGCTGCCGCGTGGTCAAGATGGATATGCGTGAGAAAAATAACGGTGAGATCAGCGACGTTCAATCCGTGGTGTGCGAGTTGTGCGCGGAGAGTGTCGAGCGTGGAGGCTGGTCCGGGATCGATCAGAGCAGCGTTTTGCTGCGAGCGGACAAGTGCTGACGCGATGGAGCGCGGATGACCGGACCACTGAAGATCGATGACCGTAACGGAATTCATGAAGAAGCGAGTTTAACGCAAGGTGCGAATCTTATGTCGTAAATGGCGCGGAGTCGCCCGGCAATCAGCAGGGTCCGGGGGGTACCGGGAATACTGAGAGGAAATGCTTGCAGAATGATGAAGTTATAGAATATGCTTTCAAGTCACAGCGACCTGTTCTGTCCGTCTCGCGCTGAGCGAGAGAAGTCGATTACGGAACCGCCCAAGGTTAATGGAACAAAGGGAAGCTGAGGGGTTGTCCTGTGGCCTCCGCCAATCGCTCAGGCGGCCCAGAGGTAACACGAGTAAGTTCTTTGGGATTCTTTAGGTACTTTTAGGGAGGAAGAGAAAATGCGCAAATGGTGTGCAACTGTGGCGATGGGAGCGCTGTTAGCCCTGCCGCTCTGTGCGCAGCAGAAAGATGCGAGCACAGCAAGTAATACGAACGGAACGACCGGAACTACGGCGAGTGCCACTGCTAGCCCGAGCGATTTTAGCATCGCTCCAGCATCGTCCGCGCTGTTCGCGATGCCGGCTGCAGCGGCGGCGAAGCCGGCCGATATTTTTTCAGACTGGGACAACAATCCGTGGAACCGGCATGCCTGGGGTTTGCTGACTCCCAGATTCGAAGTTGCCGGGTTGTTTCAGTACGTCAATTATTCCCCCGCTCCTTTCCGCAACTTCAATAACTTTGGCGCGACCGGTGCTTTCACCTACAACGCGAACAAGTGGTTGGGCCTGACGGGAGAAGTCGGCGGATATCACTTTAGCCGGCAGTATTATTCGGCGCCCGACCCAGTAACCGGAGTCTCCGCGCTGCAGTCGAGTACGGGAAGTTGGCAAAGCTACCTGTTTGGACCACGGGTGAACTTCCGCCACTTCGATCACTTTGTGCCGTTCGTCGAAGTGATGTTCGGCGCGGCCCACGCGGGATCGCAGTTGACTGGCACCACTTCGCAGTCTTCTTTTGCGTTGGCGGCCGGCGGTGGTGTGGACATCGTGCTCCTCAAGAATCTCGCATGGCGGTTTTTCGAAGCGGATTACCTGATGACGAACTTCACCGGGACGCTGGTCGGTCCGCAGGGGCGTCAGAATAACTTCCGCATCGGCACCGGTGCGGTTCTGCGTTGGGGCTATCCGCCAGCGCCCCCGAAACCGAATCATCCGCCCGTAGCGTCCTGCTCGGCGACACCGGCATCGGTGTACCAGGGCTCGACGGATCCCGTGACGATTCACGTCGCGGCCACGGATGCCGACAACGACCCGTTGACCTACACCTACACTGCTACCGGCGGAACCGTCGATGGCACCGGAGCCGATGTGCGTTGGAGTCCCTCCGGACTCGCGATTGGTTCCTACACGGTGAACGCGAAGGTGGACGACGGCCGCGGTGGTACAGCAACTTGCTCCGCCGACGTGGCAGTCGCCAAGCGTCCGAACCGGCCGCCCGTGATTTCCTGCGCGCCGGAACGCAATCCGATCATCGCGGGTGAACGCGTAGCCATCAATTCGACGGCAAGCGATCCCGACGGCGATCCGCTGACCTACAGCTACTCCGCGAGCGGTGGCCAGATTTCTGGCAACGGTCCGACGGCGCAGTTTGATTCCACCGGTCTGTCCGCAGGGAACTACACGGTGACCTGCACGGCCGATGACGGTCAAGGCGGACGGACGAGTGCGAATACCAGCGTTGACGTACAGCAGCCGGCACCGCCGCCACAGGCGACCAAGGTGGGCGATTGCGGTTACAACAAGGTTGGAGCGGCTCGTTTCGACAACGCTTGCAAGCGCGTTGGCGATGACGTGGCGCTGCGCCTGAAGAACGAACCCAATGCCAAGGTTGTCGTTGTTGGCTATGCCGACAAGAGAGAACCGAAGGCGGAGAAACTTGCGCAACAACGTGCCGATGGCGCCAAGAAGTACTTGGGCGAAAAGGGCATTGATGCTTCGCGCATTTCCACCCGCGTTGGCACGGCCTCCACGGAGAAGGGCTCGGAGAAGGAAAATCGCCGAGTTGAGTTCATCTTCGTGCCCGAAGGCGCGACTTACTAAACCCGCATGTCCGCAACGGGTGTGAAAGCACTCGCAACGGGCATAGAACATTAACCGAGACGGGCTCTCCGAGGATGGCTTCGGGGGGCCCGTTTTGCTTTAACGAAAGAAATCGAA
>Ga0335085_10007972_pt1 | contig 16258 bp, 32 predicted proteins | sample Lox_Sample_45_FD_206712 | JGI IMG/M metagenome (GOLD analysis project Ga0335085, IMG submission 206712) | Soil microbial communities from Loxahatchee National Wildlife Refuge, Florida, United States - Lox_Sample_4.5 | ecosystem: Environmental > Terrestrial > Soil > Wetlands | place: USA...
CTTTGCCTACCCCGTACAGTACCACACCGGATCACCCAATCGAGGGATCAAGTGCAAGATCACCCGTTCGGGGGTTGTGCACGGCGCAGTGCGGGCCACGTGGTACGTGCTGGTGTCGTCGGCCCTGCACCGCGACATCCGGCCGTACCTCACCGTCAGCGTCTCCCGCAACGCATAGCGGTCTTGCTATAGGGCCGTCGCCCTGGTCTGATGTTCGGAGTGCGGCGCGGTCGCGTGCGTACTACCGGGGATCGTCACTACGGGTTGGTACGCTTGCAGCCGAGCTGTCGGCCGGTTCGTACCGTGAGCCCGTCGCCGCTAGTGGTCACTCGCTGGCGCGGCGGGCTCGCCGTCTGCTCTGGCCGGTCAGGGCTTACGCGATTCGCCGCCTCCTGCTTGGCCAGCGCACGGCGTTCGCAATGATCCCCCGTCGGGGCGCGTCTCGCCGGTCAGGGTCACCCGACGTGGGGCGTTGCCTTTCCGCTGACTGATGAAGCTAGCGAGCACGCTGCTCGCCGCCCGAAGGATCGTTCGGAGATTCAGGGTCGAACTCCAGGCGAAGGATCACCGTCGCTGTCTTCCGTGACCGAGCCGTGCTCCTGGCGCTCTCGTTCTGAGCGCTGAGGTCGAGCTGCGGCGCTGCGGAGTCGCGATGATCTCGCGGCCAAAGACCAACCGCCAGAGACGCAAAACCCACGTATAAAGGCTGCTTATGGTACGATCCTCGTTGTCTGCATCACGGGGCCAGACGCTACGCGCTGGCCCCTCTTCTTGTCAAAGCCGGTTAGGTGGTTACTCGCCTCCCGGTCGCAGTGAGGGCACGAGGCGTTGATCCGTCCCTCTGCGTCAGTCGAGACCGCGCAGCCGTGTACGGGGCACTCCACGAACGGGCGCGGCCCTGCCACCGGGTAGGCGCTCACGGCCTGTAGTGCTTTCCGATGCGGATGCGGCCTAGCTCGATAAGGTAGAAGCCGCCCATGCGGTGCCCTGCCCCCCAGTGCCAGCCGCGATCGTACGGCGGCGGGCGGAGGTAGACGAACCACGGGCCGCGATAGCCGCGCCAGAACGGCCCGCCGCGATACGCCCAGTACGGCACCTTCACGGCGCATCCCTGTCGGCGTGGGGGTCGAGGAGGACGAAGACGAGCACCGTCCAGGCGAGCCCGGCGGCGATCTCAAGCCACTCGCTCACTGCCGCGTCTCTCGGTCTGTGTCTTGTGAGCCACGACCAGCAGCAGCAACCGCGGCTCGAGCGATGCGCTGTACTTCTGCAAACGCTTCTTCGGCGTCGAGCAGCGCCCACTCCTCCGTGCCGATGTAGAGCCGGGCCTCTGCGATCTCTTCGAGTGCTTCGCGGTAGCGGTCAGCGAGAGCAGCCCGAGCAGCGAGCGCGGCAACAGACTCGGGATCGCACTCGCGGATGAACTCCGCTGCGATTGGTTCGCCGGTGAAGTCCGCGATGAAGTCCTGCCACGGCTGATCGACCCAAGCAGGGCCATACTCAGCAGCGGCTCGTTCGGCTGCGCGGCGGATCACGTCTTCGGGCCGCTCTACTGCGTCCACCACGGCACCCCCGTAAACCAGTAGTCGAACCGGCCCATAGCCCAGTCGTGAAGCTGCGCGTCGGTCAAAGGCTCGTCCCGCTCCGGGTGTGGTACGGAGTCAGCCACGGCGCAAGTCCTCCGGGTAGCTCTCCGCGATGTTGCTGAACGTCTCTTCGAGCATGTTCTCGATCTGATCGACCGACCAGCCGTACTCGTCGTGGAGAAGGCAGCAGGCGTAACCGATGCCCTCCTCGATGTGCCGTGCGCGGCGAGCGGGATCATCGGTCGGATCAACCTTGATAATCGACTCGTAGTAGCGCGGGCGGCGTGGTACGGGGTCACGCGGCACAACAGGATCACGCATCGGGATCGGCCTCTCCGTCGTCGCGCAGTTCGCCTGTGCCACCGCACACGGAGCATGGGATCGAGATCGGGTAATCGTTGCCGTCGTCGTCCTCGACCCACTTGTCGTTGTAGCCGTCGCCGTCGCACGCACCGCAGCGCACAGTCACGGCAAGCAGCTCCTCGCCCCGCTCCGGGTGTGGTACGGAGTCATCCACGAGCGTCCTCAACTCTCTCTAGGTACGCGACGATCAACCGGGCTCGCTCCACCGTCAACTGTTTTGGCATGAGCGCATTACACCCCTGATTGCCGGGGCACGCAAGCCCCCGAGGTAGGCCGGTTACGTGGTCGTGATCACGATCCATGCGCCGTGAAGTCAAAGGGGGTCTGCCGCACACACCACAGCAGTCGCGCGTCCACTCGCCGCCGTGCGCCGGGCCGTGTAGCTCCTCGTTGACCTGCGCGTAGACCTCGTACGGGTCGTCTCTGAGGGTGCGTGCGTGAGCCGGGACACGCCGTTTCGGACGTTTCGCTCCGCAGTCGGGGCAGCGCTGCTTGATCCGCTCACAGCGGTGACCTGACGGGCACAGCCAGTAGTGCTGCTTCACGACCGCGACCTCGACCAGTCGTAGCCGGTTCTCAGTACGGCCGCGCTCATAGCGACCCCGACCACGACCGCGACCGCGACCACGACCACGACCCCGTCCGCGACCGCGACCACGACCGCGACCCCGTCCGCGACCACGACCGCCGCGACCACGACCGCGACCCCGTCCGCGACCGCGACCACGACCGCGACCCCGTCCGCGTCCGCGACCCCGTCCGCGACCGCGACCACGACCAGTCGTAGCCGGTTCTCAGTACGGCCGCGCTCATAGCGACCCCGACCACGACCGCGACCGCGACCACGACCACGACCCCGTCCGCGACCGCGACCACGACCGCGACCCCGTCCGCGACCACGACCGCCGCGACCGCGTCCGCGACCCCGTCCGCGACCGCGACCACGACCAGTCGTAGCCGGTTCTCAGTACGGCCGCGCTCATAGCTGAGTACGCGGCAGGTCGTGCAGCCATTCGCTCACGTCCACGAGCGACCCCGCGTTGACGTAGCAGTCGCCGGGGTACGGCTCAACCTCGTTGACCGTGCCGTTCTTGAGGCAGTCGGCGAACCGGCCGTCGTCGGCGATCCACGCGGCGTCTGACAGGTACAGCATCCCGTCCGCGGCGGCTTCGAGCTTGCCGGTGTAGTGGTGGGTGACGGTGCGGACAAACACGTTCTTACCTACGAGTGCGTCAAGCATGTTGTTCCTCTCTCTCGATGGTGTTGTGGGTGAAGGTCTGGCCTAGCTCCCATTGCTCGGGTTCGGCGCGAGGGTCGTCCTCGTAGAGGGCTTCGCTGCGCCGGTCTTGCTCGGCGTCGTATGCGAAAGGGAACGCGGACGAGGGCGGGTCGAAAGCGTCCACTAGAACGGCACCGACCACTTGCCGGGATCGTAGGTGCCAGCCTGCAACGAGTCGATGATCTCCGACGCCTGAGCCTTGCTCAGCGGGCCGTCGGGTCGAATTACCTGCTTCTCGTCGCAGAGCCGGTCGATGAACGCGAGCTGCTTGTCAGTGACGCTCTGAGGCTCTGTAAGCCCTTCTGCGTCCACGCGGAACTGTTGACCACCTGAGAGCCTTACGTACACTCCCCGGCCCTTAGAAGCGAACTGGACGCCTTGCAGGAGTAGTTCCGAGTCCAGCTCGCGTCGGCTGAACGTCCGCCAGCTCACGACTCGACCCTCCGTGACGTCCCCTCAGCGGTCGGATACTTCGTGCTCAGCCGGTCGAACTGAATCTGCGCACGGTCGGCGATCTCTTGCAGCGTCTCGCCCTCTTCCGTCGTTACGGCGGTGACCGTGAACTGCACGTCGCCTTTCGCGTTGCGGCTGATCTCGACCGACTCGGCCGGTGGGCGTGAGGTTTTGGTCAGGGCGGCGAGGGTGACTTCGTGGAGGCGCTGCGTCGGCGTAAGACGGACGGGCTCCTGGACGCTCATTCGTTCAGCTCCGCTTCGAGGTCGTCCGCGTCGATGAAGTAGTCCTCAGCCTCTGCCTCAAGATCACGGGCCCGGTCGAAGTCACCGTCGCGGCGGTGCTGTGCTGCGAGATCGGTCAGCTCGCGTCCGCGCCGCCGCCACGCCTCTACCAGCTCGGGCTTGCTCGCGGTGTGCAGATCAGGGAGCGGACGCATGTCCATCACGTCAAGTCCCTCGGGTCGTCGAATGGAACCTCGATCGTCTCGTAGGTGATGTTGCGGTCGTCGCGCACCCACTGCTCCGCGCGACGGATAGCCTCGGCGCGGTCTTCGTGCACCCTAGTCGTGATGTAGGAGCCGCCCTTGCGAATCTCGGCTACGTACAGCCCGTCGGCGTTAGGATCGTTCGCCACTCGTAGCTCATACTCAGCCATTTAAGTCCCTCCTTGCGTAGTCGGTTCACCTAAAGGGAATCATCGGCGATCACCGCCGGATAGTCAAGACCCTCGAACGAGGTAGACGGCAGGAGCGCCGCGCCGTCAGAAGGTCGGCGCTCCCGCCTAGGTGAACCCCAGCGAGGAGGGGAACGCTCGGACTGTACCGCACTACTCGGCGTCGGGCCACAGACTCACAATGACGCGCCGCGACGACTTCCGGCTCATCACGCCGGTGAGCTTGTACCACGGCGGCTCACTGTCCGGGTCGATCCCGGCGGCGCGTAGCTCGGCTGCGGGGATGAACACCGTCACACCCTTCTGCCTGCCCGCACGCACGGCCCTGCGACGCTCGGCGCGGTCATAGCGGCTTGTCTCCCGCCAGTCCTCCATAGGCAATAGTTTACCTAACTACGCCACGGTGTCTAGTGCAGGCCGCGCAACCCGTGCGCGAGCACCGCACGACGCCTGCGGGCGTGCGAGAGGTCAACGTGACCATCGACCCCCGGCCATGACCCGACGCTCGTGTATTGGTGCGCCACGAGCCTCTTCCACGGACGCACCGCATCAGCCCCGTGGTCGTGGCCGTCGTTCGGGCCGTAGTCGGCGAGCCACAGTCCCGCCCCGGTGCCCGGACGTCGAGCCCACGCCTGCCCCTCGATGTAGGCGCGGTAGCTGTAGAGGAGGCAGCGCACGCCGGTCTTGTCGTGTACGGCTCGCTGGAAATCGCGCACCCACTCCAAGAGCTGCACCGGCAGGAGCCCGCCGTCGTTCGTCTCCAAATCCAAAGCCGGATGCAGGTCGCGCCTCTCGACGGTGCCGAGCAGCGACGTGAAGTAGTGCGCCTCCGGTAGCGCTGTGCCCGCCCGTGGCCGGGCGAAGTGGTAGCCGCCCACATGCAGACCTGCTGCCCGCGCTTGCGCTGATCGTTCACGCCACGTCGGGTCAGCAAACGTGGTCGATTCGCTCACTTTCAAGAGCACCCCGAACGCGCCGCCGTGCTTCACAGCGTCAAAGCTGACGGACGGGTTGTTGTTGCTGAGGTCGAGAAGGGTCAGCATTACACGAGGTCGAGGACGGCGTAGAGCAGGTTGACCGAAAGGGTGCCGTTGCCCGCAGTGGGATTCGACCCCGGCGCACCCACGTTCCAAAGGTACATGCCGTAGCCCTCCCACAGCAGCGGCGACTGCGTTGCGTCAAACGTGGCATGACCGACGACAACGGGTGCCAGGTAGTTGATGGTCTGGTCGATGAATCCGACCGCCGGTAACGTCCACCACGGCGTAGCGCCGCTCGTGTAGTCGAATGCCAGTGTCGCGCTGTGGTCCACGTAGGCGATCGTGCCCGCGATCAGTTCGATGCTTCCACCGAGCGGATAGATCATCTTCCCAGGGATACCGGCGACGAGCTGTACGGGAGTATCGAGCGCCTTGATCTGGGCGCTGGTGACTGACGTGGTGGAGCTGTACATCGCCGAGACGCCCCGGCTCGAAGGGGGAGTGAGCGCCACGGGCTAGGAGAGGTAGCACCACGCGGTTGACTGCGCCGCAGTCATGGCGGCAGCCGGATTGGGTAGTGCCGTCACCCCGGTAGAGGACGAGCCGCATAGAATCGGTGCGAGTCCCGTGACTGCCGTAGTCACGCCGGTCGTGGCGAGCAATGATGGAGGAGTCGTGGCCGCGACGAGAATCCCGACGTAGAACAGCCCCTCGTTTACGGTGGTATAGGGGCTCGTGAGGTTCAGTGTTTTGACCGTCGTAGCGGCCCATGCGGTGCTCGTGTCGTCCGACGTACCTCGTAGCAGCGCTCGCGGCGTGCCTGTCTCGTGGCCGGTGTTGTCATCGAACAGGCCAAAAATCTGATGCGTGCCGGTGTTAAGTGGGGTCGTGCCACTCGCAAACGCAATCGAAGTGACGGTGAGTCCTGCGGGTAGCGCGATGAGCGTCAGCAGGAGCGTTTGTGAAGCGTAGAACCCACTCGCCCCGGCGTTGCCGGGAATTAATGTGCGCGGGAAACTCTCAGCGATCCCCGGCCGCGTGGGTGGGATAAGCACCTTCCCGAGCCCGAACGTGGGATTAGGGAACGAACCTGCGAGGTCGCCGCCCGCCGCGCCGTTCGGTGGGAGCGCGGTCGGTATCTGCCCAAACGCCGCCGCGTCCTGCGCCGCCGCCCCGTTCGCGAGGCTCGTGATCCTCTTTGAGTTGTTCGACCAGTTCGCTGCGGGCGGATGGTCGGCCGCTATCACGTCGAGGGTGGCGGTTTCGATCGTCGGATCGGTCGGAGTGCCGCCGACCACGATGGACGTGTCGCCCGCCGTGACGGACGTGACGGTGCCCGAGCCGCTACTGCCCCGGCTCGATGGGGGAGTGAGTGCCATGCCGGTCTAGTAGTAGTAGGACTGCGCGACGGTCGCGTGTGCCCCGATCGTGAGCTTGATGTACCAGCCGGTCGGCACCGTCACGGTGTTGAGCACGGTCGTCGCACCGAGATTGTTGAGTCCGGCCGGGATTGTTACCGTGCCGAGCGTCGTGTACGTCGTGCCGTCCGGCGAGAGCGCGACCGCGACCGTGGCGGCGTTGTTCGTGCCGTCGTCGGAGATCGCGAGCGCCACGTTGATCGGATAGCCAACGGTGTTCTGCTGCGCGGTACCGGACACCCACGCCGAGAGCTGCGAGAGCGCACCTGACGTAACGGCGTTCTGGTTGTTCGCGGGCTGGGCGGTCGCGCTGTTGAAGCTGATCTCTGCCGCCTCGGTGATCTTCAGGCCGTCCGCTGTGAGTAGCGTCGCCTGGTAGTTGTTGCCTGCCATTCGGGTTAGCTCCCTTCGATGAGGTCGTCCACGAGAATACCGCCGACCGCGCCCGCGTGCTTGCGACGCCAGTTCTCGAAGTACGCGCCGTTGTGGTAGTGCAAGTTCGCGAGGTTCTCACGGACACGCGCGTGACCGCAGTCAACGCAGAGGTAGCGCGCCGAGAGCGGCCCGCACTCATCGATGTGACGGTTGCAGAACTTGCAATTTTGTTTTTTGTGTCCCTTCGCCACGGCCCGAGCGATGTTACTAGACACAGGGGGGGATACGTGTAAACCCCTTTCGCTCGGCGGTGACGGCGCGTAGCGTGGGCGTCGTCCTCTCTCTCTCAGCAAGGAGTCTCCGTGGCAAAGTCCCTCGCACAGACCGTCGAGAACTACACCAACGCGGCGCCTCGCGCCGCGTCGGATTGGCTCGCGGGCATCCAGTCCACAACCGTCGATCCGACCGCGCTTGCGGCGCAGGCCGGGAACGCGGCCGTCGCGAACTACACGCAGGCGTGGACGTCGGGCCGCGTGCAGGCCGGGCTCGCCCGCTCCGGTAAGGCCGGATGGATCAAGGGCGCGACCGACAAGCAGGCGAACTACCAGACCGGCATTTCGCAGGCCGGGCCGAAGTTCCAGCAGGCGATGCAGACGTGGCTGCCGATCATCCAGCAGGCCGCCGAGCAGGTCAAGCAGATGCCGTCCGGTTCGCTCGCAGCGTCGCAGGCTCGCGCCTCCGCGTACATGGCCGCGCTGTACAACGCCAAGCGCGGGCAGTAGGAGGCACCGATGCCACTCGCGAAAGAACTCGTACTCGGCTACGCGACCCTCTCGGGCACCGGCCAGAACGCGCTCACGGCAGGATCGGGCCAGTCCTTCACCATCCGCAACTTCTCCACCGGAGAGGCGCGGCTGTTGGAGGTCGTCGGGGCCGACTCGGTGGGCGCGTTCACCATGCAGATCAAGTCGCCGAAGATGCACGACACGACGTACGGCATCCAGTTCGCCTCGACGCCGAAGAACTACGGCGGCACGTCCACGTTCAACCCGCAGTCGCTCCTCCCGAGCTATGCGTCGCAGAAGCTGTACGCGACGGACACGCTCACCTGGACGATGGCTGGTGCGAACGCGGACGTGGTGGCGGGGACGCTCGACATCTACTACACCGACCTCAGCGGTATCGCTGCCCGGCTCTACTCGTGGCAGACGATCGAGCCGCTGATCGTCAACCTCGCGGCCGTCACCGTTACCCCGGCGACCTCCGGTACGGGTGGGGCGTGGGGTACGGCTGCCGCGCTCAACTCGGGCAACTACAACCTCAAGGCGAACACCGACTACGCGATCCTCGGCTACCAGGTGCAGCAGCCGTGCGTCGCGGTCGCGTTCCAGGGCACCGACACCGGCAACCTGCTCATCGGTGGGCCGGGCAACGGAAACGCCGCGCTTAACGGGGCGTACTTCGTGGATGAGTCGGTCAAGTACATGGGGACGCCGTTCGCGCAGCAGATCCCGGTGTTCAACTCGAACAACGCGCCGGGCTTCACCGTCAACGTCGCGAACCTCAACACGTCCGCGAACATCATCGTCTCGCTGACGGTGGCGCAGCTCTCGCAGCTCCTCCCGTCGCCGGGCGGGGTGGTCTAGATGGGCCTCGTCTCGACCGAGGAGGCGATCCTCTCGTTCGTCCGCAAGGTGAAGGACGACCCGGACTCGTCGCAGCTCTTCCGCGACGCATTCCATGAGCTGGAAGTCCTGCTCGACCCGTCGGTCGCCGAGGACGAGCAGGCGGCCGAGGTTCCGGCCGAGCCCGCAGCACCGGCCGACCCGGAACCGGCGGAACCGGCCGAGCCCGTCCAGGACGAGACACCCCAGGACGGCTAGTAATGCAGGTGACGTACGGGCTTCTGGAGCCGTTCCATCACGGACGCGGCTACCAGAAGCCCCTCACCGCCACGAACCCGGCTGCCGGGGCGAACTACACGCACACGGTCAACCCGGATTCGTGGGAGCGGCTTCTATCGATCGCGTTCACGCTTACGACGTCGGCGACCGTCGCTAACCGCATCGTTACCGTGCAGTACGCCGACCCGCAAGGGCACGTGTGGGCTGCGGACGGCGCGGGTGTTCTCGTCACGGCCAGCACGACGGCGCAGCAGTTCTACGGGTCGAATAAGCGCGGCAATTCTGAGTGGTATTCGCCTAGCCCGGTTTTCTTTCCGCTGTGGGGCGGGTTTATGCCGCCCGGTTCTAAAATAACAATAAATGTTCAGAACATCGACACGACCGACCAGCTCGCGACGATCGTGGGGATGCTTGAGAAGTTCGAGACGAACGAGTCCGGCTACATCACGGGCGGGATCGACTCGGAGACGTTCGCGGCCTGGTACGAGCTGCACGCGGGCTAGTGGCGCAACAGCAGATCAAAGGGCTGACCGGCAACCTCGGAACCAGTGGCTCGCTAGAGGTGTACGAGGTTCCGGGCGCGGCGACGGTGGAACCGTTCACAGCGTCGGCGGTGTTCGACGGGACGGGCGCGTCCGGGCCGTTCCTGCCGTGCCTGACGTTCAAGACGATCACCGGGGCGATCATCGCCCGCTGTCCCGCGCCGGAGGTCGCAGCAGGAGACACCGCAGAGGTGTCGTGGTTTCCCCGTGTAGCCCCGGCAGCACCGGCAGTCCTTCCGGCCTACTGGCAGAACGCCTACTTCGCCGAGACGTGCGACCGCACGAGCGCCGCCATGACACCTGTGGGGCTCGCGGTTGACCCGCCGGGCGTCGGCTACGTCGGCTTCCAACAGGAGCAACCCGCCGGGCTCGTGGTGTCCGGGCTGTGGGTGTTCCTCACGCAGCTCGCCTCAGGCACGCCGCCGACGAACATGCAGTTCGCGCTGATCGACTCGAACGGCTACGTCGCGGCGGTGACCGCGAACGTGACCTCAACCGTTTCGAGCGGGGCGCTCGGCTACCGCTTCTACAGCTTCTCCGGCACGTACACGCTGCCGTCGGCGGGCTGGTACTACGCCGCGTCATGCTCAACCGGCTCATGGACGGGAGTGGGGTCGCACGGCCCGTCGGCGTACGGAATGACGCCGGGCATTACCGGCGTGTCGAGTACGTCGATCTTCGATCCGATCGACCGGGCGTTCGCGTTCAGCATGGCGCTCGGCACGCTCGGCGTCGGCGACCTCGTGCCGCTCACCGGCGTCACGCCGAGCGGTCAGGTTCCCTGGTACGGTCTGGCGTAGAATGGCTGCCCCGCTCACCGCGTCCATGCCGCAGTTCACGCAGCTCGGCTACAACACGACGATTGTGATGGAAGCGCTCGACCCGTCCACCGGGGCCGCCGTTGACGGGGTGAGCGTGACCGGGGTAGAGCTGTGGGCCGACGTGACGCTCGGAGTTTCGGAAACCGGCTCTGAGCCGTACGCGGTGGGGCCGTACATGCTCACGGGAGGCCCGGCAGCGTGATCGTCGCGCTCACGGGCGTTGACTGGACGCAGGTGCTAGTGATCGGCGTGCCTGCGTACATCGCTGCGTTCGGCGGCGCGATCGCCGCAGTGATCGCGGCACTCAACCGACGCAACCTCAAGACTCCGAGCGGCGACTCGATCGGTGCCGTGATGGAACGCACTCACGACCTCGCAGCGGTCGCCACGGCAGCCGCAACGGGGGTGAGCGGGCCGCTCGCGGAGAAAGGCAAAGAGCGGCTCAACGGCGGGATCGAGGAGGGCGGCGGGCCGTCGTGAGCACGTACCGGGGCTGGGAGAAAGACCTGCTCGACGCAGCCAAGCTCCCCAACACGTCGCACACGCGCAAGTTCCTCGGCGACTGGCACGCCGCGTCGCTGATCGACTGCGACCTCAACCCGGTAGACCTGACCATGCCCGAGGGCAAGTCGAAGAACTGCAAGGCGTACAGCGGGCCACGGCACGGCCACATTCACTACCAGGCGTACGCGCACAGCACCGACACGCGCAACGCTTTCGCCGGGCAGATCAAAGACAGCCGCTACCAGCACCTACGGGCGGCGCTCAAGTCCGGCAACCCGTACGACACCGGCAAGATCACAGCCGACGACGCGGGCCTGATCGAAACCGATCTCGCCTACTGGGGGTCGGCCGCGTTCGGGGCGGACTACGCGAACGACATGGCGGCGGGCGGCCCGGCTCCGGTGTTCAAGGCACCGCAAGCGCTCAAAGGGTGGAGCGACCTGCAACGCTCGGTCAACCGCAAGCTGCCCGGCGCGATCCGTTCGTCGCAGCGGTCGCGAGCGGCGGCGTTGCGTGCGCTCGGCCGGGCGCGTAAGGTGCGTATCTGATGCCCGACAACTACCAGCTCGTCACGTCGCAATCGACCGTGCAGGTTCTCTCTCCGACCGTCGTGCAGGATGCGGTTGTGGCGACGATCCAGACGGAGCCGCACGGTGTGATCGCCGACTACTGGCTGACACAAGACGAGTGGGACGAAGGCGCTGCACCTGACCTTCTCACCGCGTACGCAGCGAACATCGAGCAGATCATGGACGACCCGCACGTCCTCAGCGCGGCCTCGGGCCGGTCGCTCGACGCGAGCGGGCTGGTGCAGTCGGAGCTGACGGTCACGGTCGGCTACTCGACGCCGGGCTCGTCGTTTCCGCCCGCCACCGTTGACGTGACGATCCCGGCCAACCTGCTCAAGCCCAACGCCGGAACCGGCTCCGGCAGCGGCGTCGCGCAGGCGGTCGCGATGATCGACGCCGCGTATGCGCAGCTCGCAGCCGCCGCAGGCGCGCCGCAGCCCGCGCCGCTCGCCACGGACACGACGACGGAGTAGCGTGCCCGTCGCGGCACCCGCACTCGCAGACCTTCTGTGGATAGCAGTTCTGCTATTCGCGTTCGCGTTCGTGTGGACGGTGCGGAAGCTGATCGCGGCCCTGTTCGGCTCGCTCATCGCGGTCTTGCAGCAGGTGCCGGGGCTCGGCGGGCCGCTCGGGAGGTTGCTGTTCACGATCGAGCAGGCCGTCGCTAACGCGCTCGGCTCCGCTGAGGGTGCGATCGACAGGCTGATCGGTGCGTCATGGCATTTCCTCGCGCGGCTGACCGGCGAGCTGTGGCACGAACTTGAAGCGCACGCAACGCTCCTGCTTGAGCTGGCGACCGGCTTCTACCCGATCGTGGTGGCCGTGCGTGCGCTCCGTGCGGGTGTTCACAGCCTGACCGCAACGCACGGTGTCACGTCCGCTCGCGTGAAGACGCTGGAACGCGAGTACAAGGGCATCGAACACCAGGTCAAAGCGGTGGAGCGGGAGCTGCGCGGCATTGACGACGTGGGTATCCGGGGACGGCTCAAGAAGGTCGAGGGTGAGGTCGGCGCGATCGAGTCGCAGGCTATCCCCGCGATCCAGCAGGCGGAAAGCGACGCGGACACCGCGATCGGGAACCTGTACGACTGGATCAAGGGCAAAGCGTCGATACTCGGTGTCGGCACGTTCACCACGGCGGTAGCGGCGGCGCTCGGCGCGCTCGGGATCAACTGGCTCAAGTGCCCGACGTTCCTCAACAAGACCCTCGGCCGTGGCTGCGGGCTGTGGAACGGCGTTGAGGACATGCTCGGCCTCTTCTTCGACTTCTTCCTCTTCGCCGCGTTCTGCGACCTGTGGGTTGAGGCCACTCCGATCTTCGAGGCGATCCTTGACCCGCTCGTAGGGTTCGTCGCGACGTTCGCTGACGGGGCGTGCTCGCACCCGCCCGGCTCGTTCGCGTCGTTCACTGTCACGGAGGGCGCTGTGCCGCCCGCGCAGGCGCTCGGGGCGATCCCGAGCTAGCGGCATGGCGGGGATCGGCTCCACTCCCTCGCTCGTTGTCGGCATCGCCGCCGGAGCAGCCGCGAGCGCCGCGCTTGAGCCCGCGCTCGAGATTCCGAAGCAGGAGGCGTGGCAGAAGGCCGCGTACCGGCTGCCCGACGTGGCGCTCATCGCGCGGCTGTACGTCTCGGGTGAGGTTGACCGGGCGTCGGCGCTCGATATGGCGTCGCGGCTCGGCTTCTCCGAGGACAGGTTCGACGCTTTCGCGTATCTCGCTCAGGTCACGCCGTCGGCTGCGGAAGTGCTGAATCTGTGGCGGCGCTTCTCGCTCGGTGATCTCCCCGCAGGCGACCTCCCTGAGGCGCTCGTGGATCACGCGCTCGCGCACGAAGGCATGGACTGGGATTACGTGCCGTACCTCAAGCAGCTCAAGACGGCGGAGCTGATCGGGCTCGGCGACATCGCCACCGCGATCGTGCGCGGCGCTGTCCCGGCCCCGTCGTGGGTGCCGGTCGCGCCACCGACACACACCGACCACGTGCCTCGGTTCCCGGTGACCGACATCGACCCGGTGAAGCTCGCCGCTGCGCTCGGCTTCTCCGAGGACATGCTTCGCATTATGACGGCCCGCTCGGGGCTGTCGCTCGCGCCGATCCTCGCCACGCAAGCGTTCTTTCGCGGCGCGCTCACTGACAACGACTGGCTGCTCGCGATCGCGGAGGGCGACCTTCGCACGGAGTGGGCGGAAACGCTCAGGGAGGCTGCAAGAGCTATCCCGTCCGCTGACCAGTACGTCGAGGCGCGGCTGCGCGGCTGGATCACCGAGGAGGCGGCGCACGCGGGCGCGGCCCGTCACGGCATGGTCGCCGACGACGCCGACCTGCTGTACGAGATTCACCGCCGCCCGCTGCCGGTCGCCACCATCACTAAGGCGCTCGCGCGTGGCGGCACGTTCGAGCCTGCGGCAGGCGAGATTCAAGACCCGTACAGCGCCAGCGTCCATCAGCTGAATCTCGGCCCGGAGTGGTACGACCTCGCCGAGCACATGCTCTACAGCTACCCGTCGGCGTTCGTGCTGCGGCAGCTCCTCAAGGACGGAACTATCACCGCCGACGAAGCCGAGGCGATCTTCACCTACGAGGGATGGCCGCCAGACCTTGCCAAGAGGGTTGCTGAGGCGTACGCGCCCTCCGAGGGAACCGTGGCCGATCCGCACGTCTCGAAGGCCGAGACGCAACTGTGGACGACGCTGCACCGCTCGTACGTCGCGGAGGAGACTGACGACACGACCGCGACCAAGACTCTCACCACGATCGGGGTTCCGGCTCCGGCTCAGCCGAAGGTGCTCGCGCTGTGGCAGGCGGAACGCGCGCTCGTGCGTAAGCAGCTCACCCCGGCGCAGGTGAAGTCGGCGTACAAGAACGCCGTCACCAACCCGGCGACCGGCTCGGCGTGGACGCAGGACGACGCCCTCACCGCGCTGCTCGACCGTGGCTACTCGATGAACGACGCGACGACGTTCCTCAATACCTAGCCTTGACTGGCAAAGCGGCCGAGCGTACAGTCTCCGCGTGCTACCTGAAAGGCCGCCAGCCGAAGGCGGGGCGACGGTGCCGAGCCATGGGAAGCGGCGGCGTCGTTCCGCCCGAGGCGTCGAGCAGCAGCGGCGCATCGCGTTCGGCAGGCAGTGGGGAGCGTTCGCAAAAAAAACAGCAGAAGCACTACGACACGAGAGAGAGTGAGATATGGCGACCACAGCAGAAGAGCCGCAGGTCGAGGAGCCCGAGGTCGAGCCGGACGAGACGGAGGAGCCGGAAGAGGTCGGCGAGCCCGAGGTCGAGCCGGACGAGACGGAGGAGCCGGTCGAGCCGTCCGAGCCGGACGTCGTGGAGGAGGCGCAGATCGACTTCTCCGAGCGCGCGATCAAGGCCCGCGAGAAATCGCTTGAGCGCGAGTACAAGCGGCACGAGGGCGCGCTGGAGCGCGCCTGGGGCACGATCTGGGAGCAGTTCGTCTGCTGCCCGCTGTGCGAGGGCGACGGGTTTCTCGTGCCGAAGCCCGCCGGGTCGATGGACCCCGAGCAGTTCGTCGCCGTCACCGTGCTCGCCGGTCAGATGCAGACCCCGGAGCTGCCCGACGACCAGGACTACGTTGTTTGCGTGAACTGCCAGGGATGGGGCAACACGAACATCGCGGGCTCGAAGCGTGAAGGGCTGAGCAAGCAGTGCGACCGCTGCCTTGGGCAGGGCTACACGAAGACCACGGCCGTCAACGTCGTGCCGATCGTTCCCATGATCCCAGAGGTGACCTCGACCGCCCCCGCCCCGCCGATCCCGTCGTACGGCGCTCCCGGCCCGGACGACCAGTGGGGGCGACCGACCGGGCACGCGCACTACGGCATCCCGCCTGCCGCGGTGACGTGACCTACGTAGCAATTCGGGCGCGCACGATTCGCCGAGCGAGCGACGTTCTCCGCTGCGACGTGCGGAAGGTGTACGGCTACCAGGGCGAGTGCGGCTGCGGCTGGACGGGCCACGTCTGGGCGAACGTCAAGGATGCCCGGCTCGAGGCGAGCTTCCACCAGTGCGAGCGGAAGGCGGCGTAGCGCCGGTGGGTGTTGTCTCGACCGCCGTACTCATTCGCGAGCACGGCACCGTGAGCAAGAAGACCTGCTGCTCGTGCGGCAGGCAGTCGGTCTACGTGATCGTGTACGGCCCCGGCGAGACGCTGTTCCTCTGCTCGTGGTGTGACGTCGCAATCAGCGAACGGTGGATGCGGTGAACGTCGAGAAGCCGCCGCCGTCCGCGCTCGCGACTGCGGTCTGGATGGAATGCACCCGCTGCGGGCATTGGTGGCTCGTGCCGCGCCGCCGCGCCGCGTTCGTCAAGCACTTCGTCGGCCCGTGCTGCCGGGGCTAGATGGATACCCCGGCTGAACGGTTCGTCCGGCTCGACGCCGAACATCGCAAAGAGATCGGGGATCGCTTCCTCGGTGACCCGGTTTACAATTTGCTGATGCGCGCCGTCACTGCCGCCTACGACGCGGGCTACCAGCAAGGGCAGGCCGACGAGCACGCGCGGCTCGCCCGAACAGAATCACCCGACCGAGGGATCGAGCGCACGGCGCGACCCCCGGACGGGTGATCTTGCTGTGACGCTCTGTACGGCCGCCTAAGGCGCTCCGACACCGAGACGGCCTGCGGTGCCAACCCTGAGCGCTCGTGCCCGCAAACGGGCAGAGAGGGACGCGCACGCGGTGATAGAGGGGTGGGAGCAGTAAATCCACGCTTGACATTCATGATACGCTAAGAGCTAAGCTTAGCTCTTAGCGTATCATGAATGTCAAG
>Ga0335085_10007973_pt1 | contig 16257 bp, 14 predicted proteins | sample Lox_Sample_45_FD_206712 | JGI IMG/M metagenome (GOLD analysis project Ga0335085, IMG submission 206712) | Soil microbial communities from Loxahatchee National Wildlife Refuge, Florida, United States - Lox_Sample_4.5 | ecosystem: Environmental > Terrestrial > Soil > Wetlands | place: USA...
GTCCTCGAGCGTGTCCTCCATGCGACGCAGGCGCACGGCCATGATCGTCACGTAGACGAGGATCAGCGTGAAAGCCACGATGTAGGCGGCGGCCACGTACTTGCCCGCCGTGTGCAGAGGCAGAGCGGGCGCCACGAGCGGCACGAGCGCGCCGCTCACGAGATGACCGCCTCCGCGGCCCGTCCCGTCCCGCTGCGCCCCTCGGCGGGGGCGCCCTGCGCGGGAAGCGCGACCGGGGGCACGCCGGCCGCCAGGGGCTCGCCGAGCGTCTCCTCCGCCGCCGGCAGGATCGCGCTCCGCGTCGGCCCTTCGCCCTCGAGCGCGAGCAGGCGCGCCCGCAGCGCCCTGAGGCGGAAGCGCGTTTCCTTGGCGTGGATCTCGTAGCGCCAGAGCGACAGGTAGAGAAGCGTCACCGCGATCAGGGCCACCACGAACGTCAGCCCCATGGCGGCGGGCAGGTTGCTCGAGCTGGAGAGCACGCGCGGGTGGACGTACTGGGGCGCCAGCCTCACGACGATGAAGTTGAGCGGCACGAATGCCCCGGCGGTGATGGCGAAGACCGCGGCATAGCGGCCCTGGCGTTCGCGGTCCTCGATCGCGAAACGCAGCGGCTGGTAGGTGGCATAGAGGAGCATGACGATGAGGAAGGACACGAGCGTGGGTTCGTTCCAGACCCACCAGTGGCCCCACGACCCCTTGGCCCAGATCGAGCCGGTGATGAGCACGCCGACGCCGAAGATGAGGCTCATGTGGATCGCCACGTAGGAGCGCAGGTCCCAGCGCGGGTCGCGCGTGCGCAGGTGCGCGATCGCCATCAGGCCGCCGAAGACGAAGCCGCACAGGGTCACGATCGCGAGCGGGACGTGGAGGTAGAAGATCTTCTGCAGGAAGCCTTCCTGCGCTTCCAGGGGCGCGTAGAAGAAGACCAGCACCAGCGTCAGGCAGAGAGTCAGCGCGCTCGCCACGGGCAGCGCCACGGCGACCCGGGAGCGCCTGCGCGCCGCCGCGGGCGGCGATGCCGTGCGACCTTCACCGGGCCCTGGATCGGCGGCCGCAACGGCGCCGGGGGGCTCCAGGAGGCCGGCCGAGGGCCGGCTTGAGCTGTCCACTTGTCAGTCCTCCAAGAGGAAGTCGAATAGGGCGTAGGCGATTAGCCCGAACAACAAATCATAGAGCGCGAAGGTAATCAGCCAGCGCAGGGACCTGCCCGCGACCCAGGCGCCGAATGCAGGCGCGTGCGTGGCGAGCAGGGGGGAGAGGGCGCTCGAGGTCGCGAGCACGATCGGGATCAGGAGCGGCAGTGCCAGCAGGGGCCCGAGCAGGTCGCGGGCTCGTGTGCGCACCGCCAGCGCCGCCACGAGCGTGCCCACGGCGGCGACGCCGAGGTCGGCGAGCAGGAGCACCACCACGATCCCGGGCAGCGCCGCGCCGAACGAGGTGCCGAGCAGGAGCAGCGCAAATGCCGGCACGGCGACCACCTCCAGCACGGCCAGGTAGATGAGGAGGGCCGAGGCCTTGGCCACGAACAGCGCGCTGCCGTCCACCGGAGCGAGCCGCAGCGCGTCGAAGCCGCCCTGCTCCGCGTCGGCCACGAAGAGGCGGTTGATCCCCAGCAGCGAGGCGAGCAGGACCGTGACCGAGAGGATCCCGGCCGCCAGGTCGCCTTCGACGGAGCCCCGGTTGAGCGCGAAGTGGAAGACCACGAAGGTGGTGACCGCGAACAGCGCCATCCCCGGGACCGACTCGAGCGTGCGCAGCTCCACCAGGAGCTCCTTGCGCAGCAGCGCTGCCACGCTGCTCCAGAACCCGGGGGCGCGCCGACCCTGGTCTGGGCCGCCCGGCGCGCTCACCGGCGGAGCGTGGCTCTCGGTGGCAGGCGCCTGCTCCAGGGCCACCGGTCCCGGCGCGGCGCTCAACGGTAGAGCTCCATGACCCGCTCGGCCTCGAAGCCGGCGGCCTCGCCGAACAGCTCGGCACGCCCGCCGCGCAGCCCGAGCACCACGTCGGCCTCGGCCAGCCCCGCCTGCGGGTCGTGGCTCGCGATCACCCGCGTGCAGCCGGAGCTGCGCCCGATCAGCGGCTCGACCAGCTCGCGCGCCGCCGGGTCGAGGTTCGAGAGCGGCTCGTCGAGCAGCAGCAGCGGAGGACGGCCGAGCACCGCCCGCGCGGTCGCCACGCGCTGGACCATGCCGCGCGAGAGCTCGCGCATCGGCTCCTCGGCCCGCCCCGTCATGCCCACCTCGGCGAGCGACTGCTCCACGCGCGTCTCCTCGATCCCGTGCAGCCGCGCGTGGAAACGGAGGTTCTCGCGCGCGGTCAGCTCGCGGTAGAGCAGCGGCTCGTGGCCGAGCCACCCGATCATCCCGCGGATGGCGAAGCCTTCGCGGGGCAGCTCCCGACCCAGCACCCGCACGCGCCCGCCGTGCGGCCGCAGGAGGCCGGCCAGCACGCGTAGCAGCGTGGTCTTGCCGGCGCCGTTCGGGCCGAACACCACCATCGTGCCCCCGGCGGGGAGCGAAAGGCTGAGCTCGCGCAGGACGACGCGTTCGCCGAAGCGGCGCGTGAGCGCGCTCAGCTCAAGCGCTGGCGAGTGACTGGCCAACCATCCGTTCCTGCGCATCGGCGATCAGGTCTTGCACCGCCTGGGCTTCGCCGGCGCGCAGCAGCTCGATCGGGTCAGGCTCGCCGCCGACGATCCCCTCGAAGAAGCGCTTGCGGTCCTGGTAGGTGGGCAGCGTGTCCTTCGCCCAGCCACGAACCTCGTTCAGCATCAGCGCCAGCTGCGCGTACGGCTCGCCGAACTGCGCCGATACCTCCCGCGCCATCCGCTTGGCCAGTGCCGGCGAGGCGCCAGCCGTGGAGATCGCGATCGCGAGCGGCCCCATGCGCACGATGGCGGGCAGGATGAAGTTGCAGAGCGGTGGTACGTCGACGACGTTCACGAGCATGGCGCGGCGCTCGGCATCCTCGTAGACGCGGATGTTGAGGTCGGTGTCGTCGGTGGCGGCGATCACCAGGAACGCACCCTCGAGGTCGGCCGGCCCGGCGTACTCGCGCGCCTTCCAGTCGAGCGATCCCTCGGTGGCCAGGGCCTCGAGCTCCGTGTGAGCTCGCGGCGCGATCAGCGTGACGTCGGCGCCGCAGGCGAGCAGGCCCTCGACCTTTCCGAGCCCGATCTCCCCGCCGCCTACGACCACGCAGTTGCGGCCGCTCAGCCGCAGGCAGGCGATGTACAGCTGCGTGTCGAGCATGTCGCGGACGCAGCTCTGGTCGCAGATCCCCCTGCGGAGCTGGCACACGCACTCCTTGCCGGCGTAGGCCTCGGGAGACATGTCAAACAGAGTAGCCCGCTGCCGGGGCCGGCCCCACCCGGCGACCACCGGCCCGCGCTCAGCCGCGGCGTCCGAAGAGGGTGCGGGCGGTGAGCCGCGACAGCGCCGGTGCTCCCTCGCGCCAGGCCCGCTCGCGATCCTGCGAGCGCCCGGAGCGCCAGCGGGCGATGGCGAGCGCGGCGCGCTCGGAGACCTCGTCGTATGGGCCCCACCAGAGGCCGCCGTTGCGGGCGAAGTCCCGCGTGATGAGCTTTTCCTGGGTGCAGGCGCGCAGGCCGGCCAGCCCAAGCGTCTTGCCGAGCCCACCGCCGGCGAACGCTCCCCATGGGCCGCGGGACACGCCGGGGCTGGGCAGGTGGTCGTTGAGCCAGACCATCCCGGCGCGCAGGTCGCGCGCCACCCGCAGGCCCTGGTAGCGGTCCGCGGTCCAGACCGAGGCGCCGAGGCTGTACTCGCAGTCGTTCGCCAGCCGCAGCGCCTCGTCGATCGAGTCCACGGACATCACCGCGAGCACGGGGCCGTCGACCGGCTCACGCATGATGCGCATGTCGTGCGTCACGTCGGCGAGCACCGCCGGGGCGTAGTAGGCGGGGGTGAAGCGGTGCTCGGCCCCGCCCGGCTCGGCCGCCACCGCGCCGGGTGCGGCACCCCCGGGAGTGCCCGGCAGCGAGGTCTCGGTGAGCGGCCCGCCGCACAGCAGCCGCGCGCCATCGCCGACCGCCTCGCCGACGAGCTCCTCGACGCGCGCCAGCCGGCGCATCGACGAGAGCGGCCCCACCTGCACCGCCGGGTCGGCCGGGTTGCCCACGCGCAGCGAGCGCGCGCCGTCGACCAGCCGCGACAGGAAGCCGTGGTAGATCTCACGCGCCACGTACACGCGCTCGATCGCTCCGCGCGCCTGCCCGGCTCCCGCACAGCCTGCCCAGACGGCGCAGCGGGCGGCGGCGGCCAGGTTGGCGTCGGCCAGCACCAGCATCGCGTCCTTGCCGCCCAGCTCCACGGTGACCTCGCGCTCCCGCGACACGCACGCGCGCGCCACGGCGCGGCCGACTTCCGGCGATCCGGTGAACAGGACCTTGTCGACGGGCGCCTGCGCCAACGCGATCCCGGCGGCGGAGCCGCCGTGGACGACGCGCACCAGTCCCTCGGGGAGCCCGGCGCGGCCCAGCACCCGCGCGATCCCCTCGCCCGCGAGGCTCGCTCGCCGGGCGGGCTTGAAGACCACTCCGTTCCCGGCCAGGAGCGCACCGGCGATCTGGCCGAGCGGCTGGACCAGGGGCGCGCTGCCGGCGCCGATCACGCCGACCACGCCGAACGGCTCGAAGGCAAGCCGCGCGCTCTTCAGCGGGAACATCGTGCGTGGCACTCCCACCCGCCGCATGGCGAGCGCCCGTGCGCCCTCATCGGCGATCCAGATCAGAGCGTCGATCGCGGGCAGCAGCTCGAGCGTGGCTATCTCGGTGCGAGGGCGGGACTGCTCGCGCCCGATCGACTCGATCAGCTCGTCGCGCTCGTCGATCAGCGCCTGCGCGACGCGCCGCATGTAGCGGGCGCGGTCCTGCACGCGCAGCAGCGCCCAGAGCGGCTGCACGCTGGCCACCGCGCGCACCACCTCCTCGATCTCCTCGGGGGAGGTGGCGGCGACGCTGCCCAGACTGGCCCCGGTGGCCGGGTCGCGCGAGGCGACGCGCCCGCCGCCGGCGCGCTCCCGCTGGGCGCCCTCGGGCGCGGCCTCGTGGGCATGTGCCATGGCGCGGATTATTCTCGCCCGCGCGCCCGACGCAACTCGCCGAGCCGCTCGCGCAGCGCCGCCTCGGCGTCGTCGGGTTCGTAGAAGCGGCTCCCGGCCGCCGTCTCCGGCAGGAGCTCCTGTGCCGAGATGTGGCCGGGGTGGGCGTGCGGGTTGTCGTAGGCGGTTTCGCCGGCCCCGCGTACCGAGGGGCGCGGGCCGCTGACCAACCAGTGAGGTACCGGCGCCGCTCCGCGCTCGCGCACGTTGCTCTGCGCGGCGGCCAGGGCCCTCCCGGCGGCGTTCGACTTGGGGGCGAGCGACAGGTAGATCGCGGCCTGGGCGAGGGCGTAGCGCGCCTCCGGCATGCCCACGTGCTCCACCGCCCCGGCGGCCGCCACGGCGAGTCCCAGCGCTGCGGGATCGGCGTTGCCGATGTCCTCCGAGGCGAGGATCACCATGCGCCGGGCGATGAAGCGGGGGTCCTCGCCTCCCTCGAGCATCACGGCGAGGTAGTACAGGGAGGCGTCCGGGTCCGACCCGCGGGTCGCCTTGATCCAGGCGGAGATGTAGTCGTAGTGCCGGTCCCCGGCGCGGTCGTAGAGGATGGTGCGCCGCTGCAGGGCGTCGGCGGCGAGCTCCGCGCTCACCGCGGCGGCGCCGAGGCGCCCGGCGTTCGCCAGGGCCAGCTCGAGCGCGCCCAGGGCGGCGCGTGCGTCCCCGCCCGAGGCGCTCGCCAGCAGCGAGATCGCGTCGTCCTCGACGGCGAGGCCGTCTGCGGCGCCGAGCTCGAGCGCACGACGCAGGAGGATCTCGAGATCGGCCTGCTCGAGCGGCTCCAGCGCGTAGATCCGCACGCGCGAGAGCAGTGCGCTGTTGACCTCGAAGGCCGGGTTCTCCGTGGTGGCGCCGATGAGCGTCAGCGTCCCGTCCTCCACGACCGGCAGCAGCGCGTCCTGCTGGGACTTGTTGAAGCGATGGATCTCGTCGAGGAAGAAGACGGTGCGCATGCCCTGTTCCGCCCGCGCCCGTGCGCGCGTCTGCACGGCGCGCACCTCGGCGAGTCCGACCTGCACGGCGCTGCGCTCCTCGAACGCCCAACCCGGTGAGGCGGAGAACATGCGCGCGAGCGTCGTCTTGCCCGACCCGGGCGGCCCGTAGAGGATCATCGAGTGCGGCTCTCCCCGCTCGAGTGCGGTGCGCAGCGCGGAACCCTCGGCGAGCAGGTGCTCCTGGCCCACGAAGCCCGGGAGTGCGGCCGGCCGGGCGCGGGCGGCGAGGGGCGCATCCTCGCCCGGGCTGCCGGCCTTCGCGGAACGCTCCTGCTGGCTCTCGGGCTCGCTGTCGAACAGCCGGTCCATCGGAAGCAGTATCGCGCGGCCCGCCGGCGCCCACCGCCCGGTGGTGGCGGCCACGCGGAGTCGACCGTCGGCAGGCCCTGGCAGGGGGGGTCTGCGGATCGGCGTAGGATCACCGCCATGAGGAGCGCGAGGACTGCATCGTCCGTGCCGGGGCGGGCGCTCGGGAGGGGGCGGCCGTGAGTGCCGAGCTCGCCTCCGAGGCTCAGGAGCTCCTGGCGCGGCTGCTGCGTTTCAACACGGTCAACCCGCCGGGCAACGAGCGCGAGGCGCAGGAGTACCTGGCGTCGCACCTGTCCGCCGCCGGCCTCGAGTGCGAGCTGCTCGGCGCCGAGCCGGAGCGACCCAACCTCGTGGCGCGGCTGCCAGGGGCCGAGCCGGGCCCGACACTCTGCTACCTCGGCCACGTCGACACGGTCCTCGCCGAGCCGTCGGAGTGGAGCCACGATCCTTTCTCCGGGGAGCTGATCGACGGCTTCCTCTGGGGTCGCGGGGCGATCGACATGAAGTCCCAGGTGGCGGCCGAGGCCGCCGCCGCCGCCACGCTGGCCCGGTCCGGCTGGCGCCCGGCGCGCGGAGAGCTGATCGTGGTGTCGGTGGTGGACGAGGAGACGGGTGGCGAGCTCGGCGCCCAGTGGATCACGCGTGAGCACCCCGACAAGGTCCGTTGCGACCTGCTCATCAACGAGGGCGCCGGCGCGCTGTTCGACTTCGAAGGCCGCCGCCTCTACGGCGTCTGTTGCGCCGAGAAGGGCGTGTTCCGCTTTGCGCTCACCACCGACGGCACCGCGGCCCACGCCTCGCTGCCCACGCTTGGCGACAACGCCCTGCTGAAGATGGGACCGGTGCTCGACCGCTTTGCCGCACGCCAGCCTTCGTTCGCGCTGTGCGACGAGACCGAGGCGCTGATCGGGGCGCTCGGCGCCGACGCCGGCGATCCCACCGCCGTCATGGCGAGCCTGCGGGCGTCGAACCCGCGTCTGGCGGATGCCCTCGAACCGATGCTCGGCGTGACCTTCTCCCCGACCCGCATCCGCGCCTCGGAGAAGATCAACGTGATCCCGAGCTCGGCCGAGCTCAAGGTCGACTGCCGCGTGCCGCCGGGCCGCGGCGAGGAGGACGTGATGCGCGCCATCGCCGAGGTGCTCGGGCAGGACGGCTTCCACATCGAGTTCACCGAGCGCATGCCCGCCAACCGCTCGCCGGTCCACTCCGAGCTGATGGACGCGCTCGGGGAGTGGATCGCCGAGCACGACCCGGGCGCCGAGGTCGTGCCCGTGATCCTGCCCGGCTTCTCGGACTCTCGCCACTTTCGGGCGGCGTTCCCGGAGTGCATCGCCTACGGCTTCTTCCCGCAGCGCCACCAGCCCCTGCTCGAGGAGCTTCCGCTCGTGCACGGCGCCGACGAGCGCATCGACGTGCGCGATCTGACATTCGCCAGCGAGCTCTACCGGGACCTCGCCCGCAAACTGCTCGGGTAGACTGACCCACCGTGTTCGACCGGATCGACCATGTGGGGATCGCCGTCAAGGACATCGACGGCTCGCTCGCGCTCTGGCGCGACAGCTTCGGCATGTCCGTGAGCCACCGCGAGGTGATCAGCGAGCAGGGCGTGGAAGCGGCGCTGCTCGACGTCGGCGAGAACCACGTCGAGCTCCTGGCGCCGCTGGCCGAGGACACGCCCGTGGGCAAGTTCCTCGCCAAGCGCGGACCGGGCCTGCACCACGTGGCCTACCAGGTGCACGACATCGACGATGCGCTGGACTCGCTCAAGCGAGCCGGCGTGGCGCTGCTCGACGCCAAGCCGCGTACGGGCATCCGCAACTCGCGCGTCGCCTTCCTGGACCCGCGCGGCGCCGAGCGCGTGCTCGTCGAGGTCGTGGAGCCGAGGGAGCACTGATGGCCGTGGCCCGACAGCTCAGCATCGGCTTCAACGGCGGCCAGGTGGTGGCCGTGCGCGTCTCCGAGGAGGCGCTCGCGGCACTCCAAGGAGCTATCGCGACAGGCGGCTGGCACGAGCTCGCCGCCGAGGACGGAGTGCTCCGACTCGATCTCTCCCAGGTCGCCTATGTGCGCACCGAGAGCGACGAGCACCGCGTCGGCTTCCGTGCGTAGCCGGCTGCGCGCCTGCGACGAGCGGCTGCTACTGCTCGCGCGCACCCGCGCCCATCGTCCCCGTCGCGACCGTGCGGTCGCACGCTTCTCCCGCCTCGGCGAGCACGGCGCCATCTGGATCGTCCTCGGCGCGGGCGGGGCGCTAGTCGATGCCCCGCGGGCCTCGGCGTGGCGGCGAGCGGCGAGCACGGTGGCCGGCGTCTACGTCCTCAACACCTCGATCAAGCTCGTCGTGCGCCGCCGCCGCCCGATCCTGCCCGGCTATCCGCCGCTCACGGGCACACAGACAGCGCTCAGCTTCCCGAGCGCCCACGCGGCCACCGCCTTGGCCGCGGCGCGCCTGTACTCCGGCCTCGGGCTGCCACGGGTGCCTCTGTACCTGCTCGCCGGCGCCTTCGCCTACTCGCGCCTCTACCTCGGCGTGCACTACCCCTCCGACGTGCTCGCCGGAGCGCTGATGGGAACGCTCGTGGCCCATGCCGCCGGAGGCACCGCGCCGAGCGCAGTCGGGGCACCCGGGACATCTGCCCCGCCGCCGGCGGAGGCCTCGCGATGAGCACACGCATCGGCATCGTGGGCATGCCCAACGCGGGCAAGTCCTCGCTCTTCAACGCGCTCACCAGGGCCGGGGCGCAGACGGCCAACTATCCCTTCACGACGATCGAGCCGAACGTGGCGGTGGTGCCCGTCGTGGACAGGCGCCTCGACGAGGTGGCTGCGGCGGTCTCCGCCTCCGAGGTGGTGTACGACACGATCGACTTCCATGACATCGCCGGGCTCGTCGCCGGCGCGCACCGGGGCGAGGGTCTCGGCAACCAGTTTCTCGCGCACATCCGCGAGACGCACGCCATCGTGCACGTCGTGCGCGCCCACCAGGACGACTCCGTGGTCCACCCGGAGGGCAAGGTGGATCCGCTGAGCGACATCGAGACGATCGAGACGGAGCTCGGCCTGGCCGATCTCGAGCAGGCGCAGCGGCGGGCTGAGCGCGTGGCCCGCGCGGCAAAGGCCGGCGGGCGCGAGGCGCTCGCCGAGGAGGCGTGGCTCGCGGATGTGGTCGAGGCGCTCGGGGCCGGCCGCCCGGCACGCACCGTGGCGGTGCCCGAGGATGCCCGGACCGCGGCACGCTCGCTCGGCCTGATCACCTCCAAGCCGGTGCTGTTCGTGGCCAACGTCGACGAGGGCGCCACCGACGTGCCCGAGCAGGTCGCCGCCGCGGCCGCCGAGCGCGGGTCCGCGGCGGTCGCCATCAGCGCGCGCTCGGAGGCTGAACTCGCCGAGCTCGACGAGGAGGAGGCCGGGGCGATGCGCTCCGAGCTCGGGCTCTCGAGCGTGGCCGGCCTCGAGCGCCTCGTGCGGGCTGCGTTCGGGCTGCTGGAGCTGATCGCCTTCTTCACCGCCGGCGAGGCGAAGCCGGCCCAGTCGTGGCACCTGCGCGAGGGCTCGAGCGCATGGGATGCCGCCGGGGCCATCCACTCGGACATTCAGAAGGGCTTCGTGCGCGCCGAGGTGATCGGCTATCAGGACCTGATCGACGCCGGTGGCTACGCCGGCGCGCGGGATCGCGGCACGCTGCGGCTCGAGGGCCGCGATTACACGATGCGCGACGGCGACCTCATCACCGTCAAGTTCACGCGCTAGAGGGCCGGCTAACCGCCGGCTGCGGACACGCCGCCGCCGGGGTCGGCAACCAGCCCGCTGGAGGACCCCCCATGTTCGGAGCTGGGCGGTGGCGTCGGAGAGGCGCCCCCCGCCGCTCCGCCGCCCGGCGCCGGCTGAGGGGTTGAGCCGGGCGGGGGCGTCGTGTAATCGGAGCGGTCCGGCTCGGCATGGACGCCGCCGCCGCTCCCCACCGAGAAGTGCACCCACGAGCTGACGAGGCCGAGGCGTTCGGCGAGCTCGAGGCCGCTGATGCGGGTGGCGCCGCGCGAGCCGAGCACGTTGGCGGAGACCACCCGCGGCGAGTAGCCGCGTTGCAGCACTTCGATCCCTTCGAAGCGACCGCGCACGAGGCCGCTCAGGAGCGAGGCTGCGTGCGCGAAGCTCATCCGCAGGGCCCACGGGTGGCCGCGGCCTTCGTAGGGGTCCTGCACGCCGCGCAGCCATGGCTCCGCTTCGGTGCCGGGCCAGGCGTCCTCGATGTTCTCCGTCATGCCCCCGGAGCTCGCGAAGAAGTAGGTGATGACCGGCCTTCCCTGGTACGTCACCACCTGCCCCGCTGTGGCCGCCACGGCGGTGTTGGTGCGCCTCGTTTCGGCGGTCCTCCCGCCGTAGACCTGCGAGCGCGTGTCTCCGTAGACGTCGAAGGAGCTGCCGCCGGCATGGTCGGTGAGCGCGTAGGTCCTGCTCGCCACGGCCTGTGCCTCGAGTGCCGCCATCGGCCAGGTCGGCGACACCTCGGCGGATACGACACCGCGCACGTAGCGTTCCAGTGGGACCGCCACCACGCGATTGCCGAGCAGCACGCGCACCTTCTTCTTCGCGCGCGGAACGAGGCCGAGCGCCGTGCCCGTGTAGTAGTGGGCGAGGATCTGCGCGTACGAGTAGCCGTGCTCGGCGAGGCCAAGCGCGCCGTCCTGGCTCATCCCGACGCCGTGGCCTTCGCCGGCGCCGGCGATTATCAGCGTGCGCCCTTGGGGTACCTTTGAGGCATGGGCGACCGGACCGCACACGCCGAGCGCCAGAGCGCACGCGAAGAGCGCGGCGCCGGCGCCGCCAGATCGCTTGGCACGGTGTGGCATTGTCATTCCTTCGGCGGTCCCGCGGCGTTGCATGAGCGTTGCATCACGACCACTGGCCGTCTGCGCCGCTCCGGACGATGAGCGCCATCTCCACCCAACACCTCAACCCCACCGAACGAGCGGTTCTCGATGCCGTGCCGAAGGACCTCTACATCGCCGGGCGCTGGCGCGCGGCCGAGGGAGGTGCGCGGCTCGCGGTCGAGGATCCGTCGACCGGCGAGGCGCTCGTGGAGGTCGCCGACGGGACTCCGGAGGACGCGATGGCGGCGCTCGCGGCGGCCTCCGAGACGCAGAGCTCCTGGGCGGCGCAGGCCCCGCGCGAGCGCGGCGAGATCCTGAGGCGCGCATACGAGGCGATGACCGGGCGCGCCGACGAGCTCGCCCTCCTCATGACCCTCGAGATGGGCAAGCCCGTCGCCGAATCCAAGGGCGAGATCGCCTACTCCGCCGAGTTCCTGCGCTGGTTCTCCGAGGAGGCGGTGCGCATCCATGGCCGCTACATGATCAACACGACCGGCCAGGGACGCCTCCTCACCATGCGCCAGCCGGTCGGGCCCTGCGTCCTCGTCACGCCATGGAACTTCCCGATGGCGATGGGCGCGCGGAAGATAGCGCCGGCGATCGCCGCCGGCTGCACGATGGTGGTGAAGCCTGCCCAGCAGACCCCGCTCTCGATGCTGGCCCTGGCCGCGATCCTCGAGCAGGCCGGGCTGCCGGCCGGAGTGCTGAACATCCTCACCACGAGCCACGCCGGGGCCGCGGTGGGGCCGCTGCTGCGTGATCGCAGGACCCGCAAGCTCTCCTTCACCGGCTCCACCGAGGTGGGCGCCAGGCTGATCGAGGAATCCGCGGAGCGTGTGCTGCGCGTGTCGATGGAGCTTGGGGGCAACGCCCCGTTCGTGGTCTTCGAGGACGCCGACCTCGACGCGGCCGTCGAGGGCGCCATGCTGGCCAAGATGCGCAACGTGGGCGAGGCCTGCACCGCCGCCAACCGCTTCCACGTCGCGGCGCCCGTCGCCGAGGAGTTCGCCGAGCGTCTGGCGGCGCGCATGTCCGCGCTCAAGGTGGGGCGGGGCACCGAGGACGGGGTCGACGTCGGTCCGCTGATCGACGAGGCCCAGCGTCGGAAGGTCGACGAGCTGGTCGGCGAGGCGCGTGAGCGAGGCGCCCATGTGGTGACGGGCGGGGGACCGCTTGACGGGCGTGGCTACTTCTTCGCGCCCACGGTGCTCGCCGACGTCCCGACCGAGGCCCGCATGGCGCGCGAGGAGATCTTCGGCCCGGTGGCCCCCGTCTACACGTTCTCATCCGAGGACGAGGCGCTCGCGGCCGCCAATCGCACCGAGTACGGGCTGGTCGCCTATGTCTACACCCGCGACCTCGACCGGGCGCTGCGCGCGGCCGAGGGCATCGAAGCCGGGATGGTCGGCCTGAACCAGGGGCTCGTCTCGAACCCGGCAGCCCCGTTCGGCGGAGTCAAGGAGTCCGGCTTCGGTCGCGAGGGGGGCTTCGAGGGGATCGGGGAGTACCTCGAGACGAAGTACGTGGCCGTCGCGACCTGACGGGGATGGGAGATAGAGGGGGGCGAAACCGGCCGAAAACGCACAGACTGGCCGACGCTCTGGCAGGCGCTCGCTGCGGAACTGCAATGGGCCGCTTGGCCTATTGCACTCGGTGCTGTCGCTCGCTATTCATGTGGGTCGATGGAAGAGGATCGGGTGGACGACTCGCGTCGAGCTGGGGTCAGGGATGCTGGCCTGCGGTCGATCAGGCTGGCACTCGGCTGCCTGATCGCCGTGGTGTTGGTGTCGCCGGCAGCCGGACGGGCAGCCGCAGCCGCAACCGTGTCGAACTACACGAGCCCCGCCATCGAAGGTCCGACATGGATCGCAGCTGGGTCGGACGGCGCGCTCTGGTTCACCAACAACGCCAACAGCTCGATCGGGCGAATCACGACCAAGGGCGTGGTCACCAGCTACACGGGCGCCGCCATCAACGAGCCGGGGTCGATCGCGGCCGGTCCGGATGGCGCACTGTGGTTCACCAACTACGAATACGCCACCCACTCGATCGGGCGGATCACGACCGGCGGCAAGTCCACCAGCTACATGGGCGCTGGCGTCGAACTACCGCTCAGGATTGCGGCGGGGCCTGACGGTGCGCTCTGGTTCACCAACCTCATTAATCATTCGATCGGGCGGATCACGACGAACGGCGTCATCACCAGCTACACGGGTGCCGGCATCGAAGACCCCGTCGGAATTGCCGCCGGCCCGGACGGCGCGCTCTGGTTCACCAACGGCGGCAACTCGATCGGGCGGATCACGACGAACGGCGTCGTCACCAGCTATATGGACGCCGGTATCGATGATCCGGCAGAGATCACGGCCGGTCCGGATGGCGCGCTCTGGTTCACCAACTCCGGCAACAACTCGATTGGGCGGATCACGACGAACGGCGTCGTCACCAGCTACACGGGTGCCGGCATCGAAGATCCCTCCGGGATCACCGTTGGCCCGGAAGGCGCGCTCTGGTTCACCAACCCCGATAACAACTCGGTCGGGCGGATCACGACGAACGGCGTCGTCACCAACTACACGGGTGCCGGCATCGACGGTCCACGCGGGATCGCGGCGGGCTCGGATGGTGCGCTTTGGTTCACCAACGAAAACAACAACTCGATCGGGCGGATCACGACCGGGGAAACCGGAGCAACGGGAGCGACCGGACCCACCGGAGCAACGGGACCCACCGGAGCAGCGGAAGAACCGCCGATCGCCAACCCAGAAGGGAGCTGGTCGGCACCCGACCTCATCGACTGGACCTTCTACCCGCGATCGATCTCATGCCCAACGAGCTCGTTCTGCGCAGGCGCAAGCCAACTCGGGACGGTCAGCACCTATAGCGGCCACCACTGGGCGGTGCCGACCGAATTCACGAGCGCATTTGTGACCACCCCCAAAGTCTCGTGCGCCTCGCAATCCTTCTGCGTGGTCGTCAACTCAGAGGGGAAGGCGCTCACCTATAACGGGCGTCGGTGGACGACGCCCGAGGAGATCGATCCTGAAGCAGGACAGATGCACATCTCCTGCCCCTCGGCACATTTCTGCATGGCGGTCGATGGACAGGGTCGTGCGATGACCTACAACGGACGCAGGTGGAGCACGCCAACCCACGTCGAAGGCCTGTCTGACTCCAGCTTCCTTTCCTGCACCTCGGCCGCTTTCTGTATGGCCCTGGGCTTCGGGGGGAAGGCGCTGAGCTACAACGGCAGTGGTTGGAGCTCGCCCGAAAAGATCGACGTCGGCGGCGAAGTGAGAGCACCCGTGGGGCTCTCGTGCACGTCGGCGTCCTTCTGCGCCGCCGTCGATGGCGGCGGCTACGCCATCATGTATCAGGGCGGCAAGTGGAGCGAACCGCGGCAGATCGAGACCCGTGAAGACGAAGAAAACGCCTTCGATGCGCTCTCGTGCACATCGAGATCCTTCTGCTTGGCGGTTGGCTACGGCGGGGAAGCATTCGGCTACGAGGGACGAGCGATCGAATATGACGGACGGGAATGGAAGGCACCCAGCCCGGTCGCAGGTACCCGACGCTTCGAAGCGCTCTCGTGCACATCGAGATCCTTCTGTATGGCACCCGTCGAAGAAGCTTACCTGCTCGACAGGAACGGCTCCTGGTCGAAGCCGAAAAGGGTCGGCAGCGACGGTCTCGACTCCGTCTCATGTGTCACGGAATCGCTCTGCATCACTGGCGACGGCCGCGGTAGGCAGCTGACATACAACGGGCGCAGGTGGAGCGCACCGCGACCGGCGACCGGCCGGCGGTTCGAGAAGATCTCCTGTCCCTCAGCCAGCTTCTGCGCGACAATCGAGCCGTCCGGGTATGCCAGCACCTATAACGGGCGCAGTTGGAGCAGTCCAATCCGGCTCGAGACCAGTGCTAGAGAATATTCCCTCAGCTCCCTCTCCTGCCCAACCGTGTCCTTCTGCGCAGTGCTGGACGACGAAGGTAACCTCTTTACCTACAACGGAACCGCGTGGTCGGGGCCGACCAATATCGACGGGACGGTCCCAAATAGACACGGCTTCGACTCGATCTCATGCACGTCGTCGTCCTTCTGCGTGGCGGTGGACGGCATCGGCTACTTCACCGCATATGACGGAAGCACATGGAGCAAGCCGGCCTTCATCGAAGGTCACGAACAGTTCAGCGGCCTAGTCACCTGTGCCTCTTCGACCTTCTGCGTCGCAACGACCGAGGGCGGCTCGCTGGTGATCTACTACAACGGGAGCACGTGGAGCGGGCGCACGCACACAGGTGCGCACGGCGGGCTCGGCTTGATCTCGTGTCCCACCGCGTCGTTCTGCATGGGCGCAAACCAGGACGGACAAGCCCAGATCTACGACGGCAGCACCTGGAGCACGCCAACGAAGCCGGACAGCTATTCGATCGCCTCGGTCTCCTGTCCGACCGCCTCGTTCTGCGTGGCGATCGACTTCTGGGGACATGCGATGGTCTACAGGAACCCGTCGCTCTCGATCGCCCCCGAAGGCGTGCTGGGCGGGATCGGCGAACCGTAGGCCTGCGTTATCGCCGGGTGGCGTCTACGCCGCGACGGGATAGGAGATAGAGGCCCCCCAAAACAAGCTGAGAGCGCACAGATCGGCCTCCGGCTCCGGTCGCGACCGCTCGCCCTCGGACACCACTGGGTCTCGCCTGCCGCGACCCATGCGTCGGCACCCGCGCGGGAGACGAACGTCGTAGCGTGTGCGCGTGGCCAATCCCGAAGTGGAATCAGTCCTTGATAGCCTCGGCATGTCCTTGGACGCGGACAGATGCGTGTGCTCTATCACGCCACCAGCGCTAGCTCCGCTGCGGTCACCGGCACTAGCTCGGCTGGACTTCGAACCTCGAACAGCGCTGTGCAGAACATCGCTCCGGCAAGGGATGTAAGACGACCGGCAAGGCGGTGGCCCAAG
>Ga0335085_10007974_pt1 | contig 16257 bp, 10 predicted proteins | sample Lox_Sample_45_FD_206712 | JGI IMG/M metagenome (GOLD analysis project Ga0335085, IMG submission 206712) | Soil microbial communities from Loxahatchee National Wildlife Refuge, Florida, United States - Lox_Sample_4.5 | ecosystem: Environmental > Terrestrial > Soil > Wetlands | place: USA...
CGGTACGCGCACATTCGCGGCGGCAATCGCTTCTACATCTCCGGCCTTTCGTATAAGACGATCATTTACAAAGGCATGTTGATGCCGGGTCAGATCGAGCCATTTTATCCTGAGCTCGCCGACCCGCTGATGGAAAGCGCAATCGCGCTGGTGCACTCGCGGTTCAGCACCAACACGTTTCCGAGTTGGGAGCGGGCGCACCCGTATCGCTACATAGCGCACAACGGCGAGATCAACACACTCCGCGGCAACATCAACTGGATGCACGCGCGTCAGGCGATGATGGATTCGGATTTGTTCGGCGCTGACTTCAAGAAACTGTTTCCTGTCATCAACGAAGACGGCAGCGACTCAGCGATGTTCGACAATGTGCTGGAGTTCCTCGTGCTTGGTGGCCGTTCGTTGCCGCATGCCGTCATGATAATGATTCCCGAGCCATGGGAAAACCACGAGTCCATGAGCGATGAGAAAAGGGCATTTTACCAGTATCACTCCTGTCTCATGGAGCCATGGGACGGTCCAGCCTCGATCGCGTTCACCGATGGCGTGCGCGTCGGGGCGGTGCTCGACCGCAATGGTTTGCGTCCGTCGCGCTACTACGTGACAAAGGACGACCGCGTAATCATGGCCTCGGAGGTTGGCGTGCTCGATGTCGCCCCTGAGAATGTATTGCAGAAGGGCCGGCTCCAACCGGGCCGCATGTTTCTCATCGACACCGAACAGGGTCGCATCGTGGCCGACGAAGAACTCAAACACAAGATCGCGAGCGAACGTCCGTACCGTGTCTGGCTCGACCAGCACCTCGTCGCGCTCGAAGACCTTCCCGAAGCGCCGCACGTCCACGCGCCCGACCATCAGACAATCGTACAACGCGAGCAGGCGTTCGGTTACACGTTCGAGGATCTGCGCATCGTCATGCTGCCAATGGCGCGCGACGGCGTGCAGCCGCTCGGCTCGATGGGCACTGACACGCCGCTGGCGGTCCTCTCGAACAAACCGCAGCTTCTCTACAGCTATTTTAAGCAACTCTTTGCCCAGGTTACCAATCCGCCGATCGACTGTATACGCGAGGAAATCATCACCTCGTCGGACACGGCCATTGGCCCCGAGCGCAATCAGCTCAAGCCCGAACCGGAAAGTTGTCGCCAAATCAAAATCAAGAGCCCCGTTCTCTCCAACGAGGAATTCGAAAAGCTCCGCCACATTAATTCCCCGCATTTTCGGGCCATCACGCTGCCGATTCTGTTCAAAGCTTCCGAGGGCGGCAAAGGCCTCGAACGCGCGGTTGCCGACCTGTGCAAGAAAGCCAGTAAGGCGATCAAGGACGGCAGGAACTTCCTCATTCTTTCTGATCGGGGCATTGACAAGGACCACGCTCCCATTCCAGCGCTGCTCGCTGTTTCGGCCGTGCATCACCATCTGGTGCGACGCGGCGAACGTTGTCGCGTGAGTTTGCTGCTGGAGTCGGGCGAACCGCGCGAGGTCCATCACTTCGCGTTGCTCATCGGCTACGGCGTCGGCGCAATCAATCCCTACCTCGCCTTCGAAGCGATTGACGACATGATCCGTCAGGGAATCCTCACCGGCATCGACCACAAGCATGCGGTAAAGAATTATCTCAAAGCTGTCGGCAAAGGCGTCGTCAAAACGATGGCCAAGATGGGTATCTCGACCATTCAAAGCTATCGCGGTGCGCAGATCTTCGAAGCCGTCGGCCTCAACAGCGAGTTCGTGGACAAGTATTTCACATGGACAGCAACGCGCATCGAGGGAGTCGGTATCGATGAAGTGGCGCGTGAAGTTCTGTTGCGTCACAACAAGGCGTTCCCCGAGCGCCAGATCAATGGCGAGGTGCTCGACCCCGGCGGACAATACCAATGGCGCAAGGACGGCGAATACCATTTGTTCAACCCCGACACGATCCACAAACTCCAAATCGCTTGCCGCACCAATAATTACAAGGTCTTTAAAGAATACTCATCCCTCGTCAACGATCAGTCGCGTAACTTCTGCACATTGCGCGGGTTAATGGAATTCAAGTTCGCTGCGAGCCCGATTCCCATCGAGGAGGTCGAATCGGTCGAGGCGATCGTGAAACGATTCAAGACCGGCGCGATGAGCTACGGGTCGATCAGCAAGGAAGCCCACGAAGCACTCGCCATCGCGATGAACCGCATCGGCGGTAAATCGAACACCGGCGAAGGCGGCGAGGATCCATCGCGCTATGCCCTCGACCCCAATGGTGACTCGCGCAACAGTGCCATCAAACAGGTCGCCAGCGGTCGGTTTGGCGTCACGAGTCTTTATCTTTCGAAGGCGAGGGAATTGCAGATCAAGATGGCCCAAGGCGCCAAGCCCGGGGAGGGTGGCGAGCTGCCCGGCCAAAAGGTTTACCCGTGGATCGCGAAGGTACGTCACGCGACACCCGGGGTCGGACTCATTTCGCCGCCGCCGCATCACGACATTTATTCGATTGAGGACCTCGCGGAACTCATCCATGACCTGAAGAACGCCAACCGCGAGGCACGCATCAGCGTCAAGCTCGTCGCCGAAGTTGGTGTGGGCACGATTGCGGCAGGCGTGTCCAAGGCGCATGCCGATGTCGTCCTCATCAGCGGGCATGACGGCGGCACGGGGGCGTCGCCTCTGTCGTCAATCAAGCATGCAGGTGCGCCTTGGGAGTTGGGGCTTGCCGAGACGCATCAGACGCTCGTGCTGAACAACCTGCGCAGCCGCATCACGGTCGAAACCGATGGCCAACTCAAAACAGGCCGCGACGTCGTGATTGGCGCGTTGCTCGGCGCGGAGGAATTTGGATTCGCGACGGCGCCGCTCGTGGTGCTCGGCTGCATTATGATGCGCGTCTGCCATCTCGACACCTGTCCGGTCGGTGTGGCGACGCAGAACCCGAAGTTGCGCGCGAAATTCGGCGGCAACCCCGATCACGTGGTGAACTTCATGCGCTTCATTGCTCAAGAAATGCGGGAGTTGATGGCGCAGCTCGGGTTCCGCACGGTCAACGAGATGATCGGGCGCACCGACAAGCTGGAAATGAAGAAGGCGGTGGAGCACTGGAAGGCGAAGGGCCTCGATTACGCTAAGATCTTCTACTCGCCGCAGGTCGCGGCTGACATAGGTCAGTATTGTCAGATTCCGCAGGATCACGGGCTGGAAAAATCACTCGACATCACCGTTTTGCTCGAACGCTGCAAGCCCGCAGTCGACCGCGGCGAGAAAGTGCGGGCGACGATGCCGATTCGCAACGTTAACCGCGTCGTTGGCACGATCCTCGGGAACGAGATTACGAAGAAGCACGGCGCGGCGGGCTTGCCCGACGACACCATCGAGTTGAATTTCAAAGGCTCGGCGGGCCAAAGCTTCGGCGCGTTCGTTCCTCACGGGATCACGTTGATTCTCGAAGGCGATGCCAACGATTACATCGGCAAGGGATTGAGTGGCGGCAAAATCATCGTGTATCCGCCCAAAGGATCGACGTTTGTGCCTGAAGAGAACATCGTCGTCGGAAATGTTGCATTCTACGGGGCAACAGCGGGCGAGGCGTACATCCGGGGCATGGCCGGCGAGCGGTTCTGTGTCCGCAATTCGGGCGTGCACGCCGTTGTTGAGGCCGTCGGCGACCACGGGTGCGAATACATGACGGGCGGCCGTGTCATCGTGCTCGGTCCGACGGGTCGCAACTTCGCGGCAGGGATGTCCGGCGGCATCGCGTACGTGCTCGATGATACGGGCGATTTCCCGACCCGCTGCAACCGGCAGATGGTCGCGCTCGAGAAACTCGCCGACCACGAGGAGATCGAGTTTGTGCGCGAGACGATTTCGCGACACGCGGACTATACGAAGAGTCAGCGGGCGTGGAAGGTGTTGTCGCTCTGGGACGAGATGGTGCCAAAGTTTGTGAGGGTCATGCCGAGAGACTACAAGCGTGTGCTCGAGCATCTCAAACGCGCCGAAGCGCAAGGGCTCACGTCGGACGAGGCGATCAACGTCGCGTTTCAAGAGAACGCGCGCGACCTCGCACGCGTCGGCGGGAATTGACCATGGGCAAACCCACCGGATTCATCGAGTTTCATCGCGAGTTGCCGAAGGACCGCTCCCCGGTGGGGCGCGTCGGCGACTGGCTTGAGTTTCACGACCACATGCCCGAGGACAAGCTGCGCTCGCAAGGTGCACGGTGTATGGACTGCGGCATCCCGTTTTGCCACACCGGCTCGCTCCTAGCCGGGATGGCATCGGGTTGTCCAATCAACAATTTGATCCCGGAATGGAATGATCTGGTGTATCGCGGGCTGTGGAAGGAAGCGCTCGAGCGGTTGCACAAGACGAACAATTTTCCCGAATTCACCGGCCGCGTTTGTCCCGCTCCGTGCGAAGGCTCCTGCGTGCTCGGCATCAGCGAGCCGCCCGTCACGATCAAGAACATCGAGTGCGCGATCATCGACAGAGGGTTCGACGAGGGCTGGGTCACGCCGCAGCCGCCGGCCAAGCGAACGGGCAAGAAGGTGGCCGTCGTTGGCTCGGGCCCCGCGGGACTTGCGGCGGCGGCGCAACTGAATCGGGCAGGCCATCTGGTGACGGTGTTCGAGCGCGCAGATCGGCCGGGCGGACTATTGATGTATGGCATCCCGAACATGAAGCTCGACAAACGCGAGGTTGTGATGCGCCGTCTGTCGCTGATGGAAGAAGAAGGCGTCAACTTTGTGTGCAACACTGAGATTGGCAAGTCGATGCCCGCCGACAGGTTGCTGAAGGAATTCAACGCCGTCGTGCTCGCCACGGGTGCCACGAAACCGCGCGATTTGCTGATCGAAGGCCGCGACCTCAAAGGCGTCCGTTTCGCCATGGAATTCTTGCACAACAATGCCAAGGCATTCCTCGACGCGCACAAGAACGGGAATTTCATTAGCGCGGAAGGCAAGGACGTAATCGTCATCGGCGGCGGCGACACGGGCACGGACTGTGTGGGCACGGCCATGCGTCACCAGTGCCGCAGCCTAATTCAACTTGAGATTCTGCCGAAGCCACCGCTGGAGCGCGCGCCTGATAACCCGTGGCCGCAATGGCCGAAGGTTTACAGGCTCGACTACGGTCAAGAGGAAGCGGCCGCGCGATTTGGCGATGACCCGCGCCAGTATCTCGTGACGGCCAAGAGGTTCGTCGGTGATGGCACAGGCCACGTCAGTGCTGTCGAGATTGTGAAGGTCGAATGGGCGCGCAATGACAAGGGCGCGTTCATCCCGAAACCGATCGCCGGCACGGAACAGATTCTGCCCGCGCAACTAGTGTTGCTGGCGATGGGCTTCCTCGGGCCCGAGGATATTATCGCCGAGCAATTGAGGATCGATCGCGACGAGCGGACCAACTTCAAGGCTCAATATGGGCCTTTTGCCACGAGCGTGCCCGGCGTGTTCGCCGCCGGCGATTGCCGCCGCGGCCAGAGCTTGGTGGTATGGGCCATCAACGAAGGCCGCGGTGCTGCGCGTGAGTGTGATCGATTCCTGATGGGCGGCACCGACCTGCCGTGAGCTGGGGCGGCGCGTCGGGCTGGACGACTGCGCCACCAGTCGGTATGTTGGCCGGCGATTTTTAACGGAGGAAACGGATGCGATCGCGAACCACGCTCGCCATGCAGTTGGTATCGGCCCTCGCTGCTGGGCTCGTGATTTCGGCGTGCTCCAAACAAGGGCCACAGACGGAAGGCGATCGCACTACACCGAAGCCCGAAACCGGCAAGAACATCGAGACGGCGCGGACCGTTGAGGCTCCTGTGACAAATGTCACGGCAGCCGGTTCCCTGTCGCCAACTGCAGGGTCGTCAGCCGCATCCGACGCTGAGACAGCGATGGAGGTGGCCGAGTTGGAGAAGGAGTACGTGTCCAACACCGCTTTTACGGCTCGAGTCGAGTTGATATACAAAATCAGCGATGCGGACATACCCGAAGCGGTGGCCGCGCTCGGTCGTTGTTTTCACTTGGAGAGCGATCCGAACCTGCGGATTAAGGTGCTCGATTCGTTGTCCGACGTCGATGGTTTCGACGATCAGAAAGCCGCCATTTTGGCCGCGGGTGTAAGCGCCGATCAGCCGCAGGAAGTGCGCGAGTCCGCGATCGATGGTTTGACCGACATCGAACCCAAGAAGGCGTTGCCGATTTTGCAGGCACTGCTGAACGATCCCGATGAGGACATACGCGAAGCTGCGAACGACGCGATCGAGTCAGTTCAGGATTCCATGAACAGTCCGCAGGCCGCTCCCGGGCCATAGCCGAAGCTTAGCGGTTGGGCCAAGATAAGCGTTGACGCCTGCACATGATTCCGCTATTTTTCACCGCTTTTGTAGACCGCATCAGAGGCTGAATTCATGTACGCAATCATCAGAACCGGCAGCAAACAATATCGTGTCCAACCGGGCGACGTGTTGGAAGTCGAGTTGCTCAACGCCGAGAAAGGCAAGGAAGTTGCCCTCGACGATGTCCTGCTCGTAGCCGATGGGGACAACGTTCAGGTCGGCAAACCAGCCATCAAAGGCGCCCGGGTCACCGCCGAGGTCATCGACCCCGACAAGAAAGGCAAGAAGGTCATCGCCTTCAAATTTCGGCGACGCGAGGGATATCATCGCAAGCGCGGCGTGCGAGCGCACCACACGTTGTTGAAAATCAAAGGAATTGTCGCCAAGTAGGCGGCGAGGAGATTCATTATGGCTCACAAAAAGGGACAAGGCAGCAGCCGTAACGGACGAGATAGCGTCGCCAAACGGCTGGGCGTGAAAGCCTACGGCGGCGAACTCGTCACCGCCGGTAGCATCATCGTCCGCCAACGCGGTGCGCGATTCGTGGCTGGAGACAACGTCGGAACCGGCCGCGACTGGTCGCTGTTTGCGTTGACCAAGGGCAAAGTGCGCTTCGACAAAAGGGCGCGGCGCGTCAATGTTGACCCGGTTGCCGGCAAGTCGTAGCCGCCTTCATTTCGAGCGAACGGCATCTGCCAAAAGGCGGATGCCCTTTTGTATTTGCGGGATGCTGGGCGCGCCGAAGCTGAGGCGCATGCGGTTTTGCGGGATACGTCGGGACGGGTCGCGGCAGTAGCACATCTCGCCCGGCACATACAGCACGCCAGCATCGAGGGCGCGATGAAACAAGAGACCCTTCGTTCCTGTCATTGTGCGCGGGTCGAACTTCACCCACACGTACAGGCCACCGCGCGGTCTCTCATAGCGCGCGATGTTCGGGAATGCTGCGTCAAGTCCGTCGAGCATCGCATCACGTTTGCGCCGGTACGCCGGGGCGATCCTCGTCAGATGCCGTTCGTAGAAGCCTTCGGCCAACGCGCGGCCCAGTAATGCTTGCAGGAAGTTCGACGAACCGAAATCGTGGTTACCTTTGCTGCGCAGCACGGCGCGCATAAGTGCCGCCGGCAGGATGCCGTACCCGAGTTTGAGACCGGTCGCGAACGGTTTCGTGAGCGTGTTTGTGTAAGCCACTCGTTCGTTGCGATGGTCGAGCGACTTGAATGACGGCACGTCTTCTCCCTCAAATCGCAAATCGCGGTAGGCGGCGTCTTCCACGATGTAGATGGGGTGACCGGCTGCGCGCTCGTAGTGTTTCACCATCGGCAGCGTCTCCTGTTTCTGTGCCAACGTCCACGTCTGGCCGGTGGGGTTTTGAAAATACGTGACCAGGTAGAGAAGTTTCAGCCGCGTCAGCAACCGTCGCCGCCTCAGGTCCTCCAATTTGGATTCGAGAGTCGAGCGCGAATCAAACCCTGCAGCACGCACGCCCATGGCTTCGACAATGCCGAGGTAGACGAAATATGTCGGGTCCTCCACGAGCACGAAGTCGCCGGGGTTACAGAGCACTTCGGTGACGAGGTAGAGCAGTTGTTGCGACCCGTTCGTAACGACAATGTCGTCGGCGGTGATCGGTGATCTGGAAACGCCGTCTTGCATTTGCCAGCGCCGAAGAAGCGCGTGACGGAGTTGCGGGAGGCCGATGGTTGTTCCGTACTGTAGTGCTGCGCGTGCGGCCTTCGGTCGTGCCAGAATCTCGCGGGTCAGCGTCGCAACTTCTTCGGCGGGCAGCGTCTCGTTGTCTGTGAATCCTGCAGCAAGGGAGATCAAATCCGCGCGCTCCAGCGCCAAGCGCATGAGCCAGCTGATGGGTGGTTCACCACTGCGTTGAGCTAACGCGGAGAAATGAGGGGACGCGCGGTTCAACGGGCTGGGGGCTGCTGGGATTGCTGCTGTTGTTGCGAAGACGCGGACGCTTCCGGTGGTGACGGCGGCGGCCCGCCGGGGCCTTCCGGACCTCCGCCGCGACCGCCCGGGCCGGCGCCCGGTCCGTACCGCGTGTTCTGGTAAATCTGGGGGACAGACTCGACGAGTGTTTGCGCGCTGTCGTCTTTCAGCCCGAGTTGCTCTGCCAGCGCCTGCAATTGCTGCGCGCGGTCCTGCTCGCGCAACTGGCCCAACTGCTGGAAGGATTCACGCATTTCCGACCGGAGTTGTTGCATCTGCGTCTCACGCTGCGGATCGTCTTCGGGAAGATTGCGTGCGGCATCCATCTGCGTGCGCAGGTCGTTGAGTTTCGTCAACGTATCCGTTATCTGTGTGGCGAGGTCGGCTTCCTGTTGAGTCGGCGCGTTCTGAGCGCGGACGTTGAGTTGCGTTAGTTCATCCTGAAACGCCTGTGCCGCCTGCTGACGCCGTTGCTCGCGTTGGGCGACGAATTGTTGGTAACGCTGGGGATCTTCTTGTCGCATCCTTTCGAGCCAGGCGTTGCCCTGCACTCGGGAAAAGCCGGGTCCACCCCCGCGTCGCGTGGAACCAGAAGCCCCAGAGCCGGAGGAATCCGCGCGGCGTGCAGACGACTGGCCGACCGAGCGCTGTAATTCAGCGTATCGCTTCTGCAGGTCCGCATACTCGGCCTCCTTGTCGGAGAGCAACTGGCGCAACATCTCGTCAGGCACCCCGGCCAAATCTCCCGATGAGTGAGCGCTTTTCGACCGATTCAGTCTGCCTTGGACTTCGTCGAGTTGAGCTTGCAGGTTCTGAATTCGCCTGGTTTGCACCACAGTGGCTGCCGTGAGGCCGACGCACAGGATCGCACCCGCGACAAATGTGCTGCGGAGCAACGGAGAACTTCTCATAACCAAATTATACAACACCGCTGGTCGCTGTGCGATTCGATTTTTTTGTGATACCGTAGCCGCGCCCATGACCGAATTGACCGACATCACAGCCAAGCTGGCCGCCCACATCGACCTGTCGCGAACGGAAGTCGGCGCTGCGGTCTCGGCTCTCCTAGACGAGACTGCACCGAACGACACGAAGGCGGAGTTTCTCACCGCGCTGGCACAGAAGGGCGAAACAGCGCACGAAATCGCAGCGTTCGCGCAAGAACTGCGCGCGCGGGCTGTCGATCCGCAGATCGACAGCGCGAGCTTCGGCGGTGTCCTGCTCGACATCGTCGGAACGGGCGCGGATCTGGCGCACACCTTCAACATTTCATCGTGCGCGATGTTCATCGCGGCGGCCGCGGGTATTGCCGTTGCCAAACACGGCAACTGCGCCGTCACCAGCAAGTGCGGCAGCGCCGATGTGCTGGCCGTGCTCGGCGCGCGCATCGAGTTGACCCCCGACGCGGCGCGACGCTGCCTCGAAGAAACGGGCGTGACGTTTCTCTTCGCACCAGCGTATCATCCCGCATTTAAAGTCATCGCCCCGGTGCGCAAGCAATTGGCGGGACGCAAGCAGCGCACCGTGTTCAACATCCTCGGTCCTCTCGTCAATCCCGCGCTTCCGACGCACCAACTTGTCGGCGTGTTCGACCGCGGATTGGTGCCTCGTTTCGCCGAGGTGTTGCGGCTGCTCGAACTCAAGCATGCGTTCGTAGTGCATGGCGACGGCTTGGATGAGTTCTCGACGATGGGCGTCAACACCGTTGCCGAGTTATGGGACGGGCGCATTGAGATCACAGAGCGCGATTATCGAGTTCCGAGCTCGGAGCTGCGGCTGATGCCCGTTCAACTTCACGAGCTGGGCGGCTATGATCCGGCAAGCAACGCGACCACGGTTCGTGACGTACTGAGCGGCAAGCAGCGCGGGCCGCGACGCGATATTGTGCTGCTGAACGCGGCGGCTGCGCTGGTGGTCGCGGGACGGGCGGACGACTTCGGCCACGGTTGGGAAATGGCGGCGGAGTTGATTGACAGCGGCGCGGCGGCGGACAAGCTGGCTCGGTTTGTCGAGGCGAGCAATCACGTGTAGAGTCCGTCATGCACGCATTCGTGACGAAACCGCTCGACTGGTTCTCTATCCAACTGGCGCGGCTCAGCGTGCATAGTGGCCACACGACCGATGAGCACACGGCGGCGGCCCAGGCCCTACTTGATCATCCCGATTTCTTTTGCGATTTCGTCGTGGCGCCGCATGATTTGCGATTTGGGGATCGGCACGAGTTCACGTTCTCGTCGCCGCTCACGACGCCGTGGTCTGATAACAATGTCGTGCACGGCCGCCTGTTTCGGTGCGGGAAACACTGGCGGGACAGGCCTGCCGTCATTCTTCTGCATGGCTGGAACGCGGAGACCGGATACCGGGTGCTGTTTCCGTATCTCGCGCGGCGTCTTGTGCGCGCAGGTGTGAATGCGGCGATGATTGAGTTGCCGTACCACTGCCGGCGCAAACCCCGCGGCGGCGATGCCATCCGGAATTTTCTGTCCGACGATCCGGAACGGGTGATCGAGGCCACGCGGCAGTCCATCGCGGACACGCGAGCGATGCTGGCGTGGCTGACCGCGCAAGGATGCCCGCGTGCGGGGCTATGGGGCATTTCACTTGGTGCCTGGCTCGGTGGATTGGTGGCCTGCACCGACAAGCGGACGAACTTCGCCGTGTTGATGACGCCGGTGTCGCGCTTGGATCGTGTGATTGACGAGCTGGATTTCTGCGCGCCGATCCGTCGGCGGTTGGAAAGCGCGTCGGTTCGACTGGAGCGGCTCAACCTCGTGACACATCGACCGCGGCCGTCCCCGCAGAATATCCTGATCATCCAGTCAGCGCATGACCTGTTCGCGCCGTCGGAAACTATCGAGGAACTCTGGCGCAGTTGGGGCGAACCGGAGATGTGGCGCATGGCCCACGGTCACATCAGCATTCTCATGTCGAGGCCCATCATGGAGCGCGCGATCAATTGGGTGGGGCAGCAGGCCGGTTCACAGGCCTGAGTCGAGCACCGAACGGATGGCCTGACAAAGCGTGTCGGTGGTGTAGGGTTTTTGGAGGAATCCAAGGCAGCCGTGTTTGAGCATGCGTTGGCCTTCCTGGTCGTGACTGTATCCACTGGAGACGATGACACGCACATGGGGGTTGACCTCTTTCATGCGCGCGAACAATTCCGGGCCACCGATGCGGGGCATCACCATGTCCGCGATGACGATATCGATGGTTCGCCATTGCTCGCGATAGATAGCCAACGCGCTCGCGCCGTCATTGGCCGTGACAACCCGGTAGCCCTTTGCCTCCAGACCCAGTTGTGCCATTTCGCGAATAACGTCTTCGTCTTCAGCCAGCAGCACGCTCTCGCGACCGCCGCGCACCTCGCCCGTATTGAGCGGTTGGGCTGCCGGTAACGGCTTCACCGTGGCGGGCAGGTAGACCTCGAAGAGCGTGCCTTTGCCAACCTCGGAATCGACGCGCAATTCACCACCGAAGTTACGCACGATGTTCTGCACAACCGACAGGCCGAGACCCGTGCCTTTGCCGCGTCCTTTCGTCGTGAAGAATGGTTCGAAGATGCGTTTGAGCGTGGCTGCATTCATGCCGTGTCCTGTGTCGCGGAAGCCGATCACCACGTACTCGCCATCGGGGAGCGACAACGCGGGCCGATATGGGTCGGTGACATCGAGACGGCGGTTGCGGGTGGTGATGGTGAAGATCCCGCCCTCGGCCATCGCATCGCGCGCATTGACGGAGATGTTGAGGATGACTTGCTCCAACTGGGACGGATCGATTTCGACTGGTTTCAAATCGGCGGCGAACTGTCGCTGCAGCAGAATGGATTTGTCGAAGCTCCGCTCTAGCATCTTAAGTGTCTGCTCGATGGATTCGTTCGGGTTCACGACCGTCACCCGCGGCCCTTCGCGTCGTGCAAACGATAGCAACTGCTTGGTCAACGCCGCGCCGCGGTGCGCGCTGGCTTCGGTGGCTTCGAGATAGCGATACGTCGGGCTCTTTGGGTCGGTGCGTTGCTTGACGTAACTGGCGCAGCCGAGGATGGCGGCCAGGACGTTGTTGAAATCGTGCGCGATGCCGCTGGCGAGGGAGCCGATGGATTCGATCTTCTGCACCTGCACCAGGTCACGATACAGTTCCTCGGCCTGCACCGCGCTGGCGATCACGGTAGCCACTGTCTGCATCTCCGCGGTCAGCGAGGGGGTGATGGCGAACGCCTTGCGATAGAAAATGCCGACAACACCCACGAGCTCGTCACGACGCACAATCGGGCTAAACGCGCCACATGCCAGTTTCTCCCGCGCACAGAACGCCGCCAGTTCGGGAGTCAGATCCTGCTGGAGATTTTCGGCGATATACTGGTGAGGCTCCTTCGGGTTGTTGGCGAACGCGGGGAAAGTCCAGGCAATGGCTTCGGCTTGTTCGGCGGTGTGAGCGTTGAGCCCGAACGCCCCCTTCAACGCAAAACTCGTGGGAACGGTCTTCTCATACGCCCACGTGCCGACCACATCGGCCTCAAACAATTGGGCGATCTTCTCGAGGACTTCGCGCGGCATCTGGTTGATGTCGAGCTTGTCGATCAACGCGCGCGAAATTTGGTTCAGGATGGTTTGGCGTTGGAAGGCGAGGCGCTGTGACAAGTCCGACTCACGCTCGCTGGCCGCGCGCAGGTCGCCATTCTGCGTCTGGATGCGTTTGATGAACAAGTACGACTCGGCGGCGGACAGACACAGCAGCAGCACGGAGACACTGCTGAGCGGGAGGCTGATTTCAGCCGATAATCGGTTGTGGCTGGTGAGTCTGCCGAGAAGGAAATAGCAGGCGGTGATCGCCAGCGCGACGCCGTAGAGGGTAGCGCGCGGGGACCATTGCCGCAGACTCTGGTCATTTGTCTTTGACCCGTCCATTAAACGCCCTTCGAACCGCTTACAAAATCGAGCATGGAATATGCCCCGAGAAAAAACCAAGCGGAACTGGCTTCAACTCGGTCAAAATTGGAGCAACCTTTGGAACTGCTGCGCCACCGGCTACAATTTTGGACGCGATTCGGGATGGCGCGGGGGATTTTCAGATTGCATGCACCACGGAATATGATTATGAACATCGCCAGCCAAGGCTGCTCGGGAAACCGCATGCGCATCATCAGAATAACATCTCTATGTCTCTTTGCCTCTGCCGCCGCGACCTCCGCGACGCTCGCGCTCGACACTCTGAACCCGGATCAACTCCATTCGGGGATGAAAGGTTACGGGTATTCCGTGTTCAAGGGCACGACGCCTGAACGGTTCGAGGTCGAGGTACTGGGCGTGCTGAAAAATGCGTTTCCGAAGCAGGACATGATTTTGATCCGCATGAGCGGCGCTGAACTGGAGAAGCACAAGATCATCGCGGGCATGAGCGGCTCGCCGATTTACATCGACGGCAAACTTATCGGAGCGCTCGCCTACGGCTGGGGGTTCGAAAACGAGCCGCTCGCGGGGGTGACGCCCATCAAGAACATGATGTCCGAGTTGGATGTTCCCGCATTGCCGTCGTTGCCCAAGTCGATCGGCTCTGCGGCAGGAGGCGACCGCCGCTGGTTTCAGCCGCCCGGCATCACGCCGTTTGCGGCCGGGAATGACTCGGCGAATACCCTGGCCCCGCGGCCGCTGTTGGCACCGTTGTCGCTTGGCGGATTCAGTCCGCAAATGATCCAGGTTGTGTCGCAACAGTTGCAGCGGTTCGGCCTGTTGCCCACGGCTGCCGGCGGAAGTTCCTCGCCCGAACTTCGCACGTCGTCATTGAGCATCGAGCCGGGCAGCGGGCTGGGCGTGCAGTTGATACGGGGCGATTTCAACGCGGTGGCCGTCGGCACGGCGACGTACGTCGACAAAAACAAGATTCTCGCGTTCGGGCATCCATTCTTTCGCGCGGGCCGGGTGGAAGCTCCGGCGGTGCTGGCCGAGGTGCATGCGATCATGTCCAGTCTGGAAGAGTCGTTCAAGTTGGCCACCAGTGTCAGCGAAATCGGGGCGATGGTCGGCGACTGGCAAAGCTGCATCGTTGCCGACACGAAGGTCAAGGCGAACATGATTCCGGTTGCGATCGAAGTCGTCAATACCAGCACGGGTCAACGCCAGCACTATCAGGTCGAGGTCATGCAGAATCAAGAGCTGACGCCCATACTCGTCGAACTGGCGCTCGCGGAGCCGATCATCGCCGCCTCGGGCTCGTCGCAAGACACCACGGTCCACGTAAGTCTCACCGCGGAACTCAGCGACCGCACGCTCCAGGTTTCCGATACGTACTTCAATCCCTCGGGCGGACTGCTTCAGCTCGACGCGCTGGCCCCGCTCGTCGCCGTGTTCAACACGCCGTTCGGTCACACGACGGTCAAGCGGATCAGCGCTCAGGTCGAGGCCACTCTCACCCGGCGCACGGCTGAGATCAAACGCGCCTATTTCAGCAAGGCCGAGGTTGAACGGGGTGAGACCGTGCCGCTGTCGATCGTACTCAAACCGTTCGGCCAGGAAGAAATCACCAAGAGTATCAACATCGCCGTGCCCGCTGCCACCGACTCCATGCGCCAGCTTGCGGTGACGGTGCTGGCCGGCTCCGATGCGCCAGCGGATGTCGCACCGCCCGACAACCTCGACGATTTTCTCAGTGCCATCCAAAAACGCCATCGCGCGACCGACTTGGTCGCCATCGTGCAAACGCCGACGCAAGGCCTGCAGTATCACGGACGGCTCCTGAAAAAGCTGCCCGCCAGCGTGCTGGCTGTGCTCGACGATGACAGCACGCGCGATGTCACAAGCGCTGCCGATGTCCAGCAGCTCGTTGCGCCCACCGATTGGGTGTTGAGCGGCCAGGCATCCGTGCGCGTCCCGATCCGACAGGAATGAACCTCATGAAGATTCCCCGATTTACCTTGTTGACTCTGACACTGATTATTGCGACCACCGCGTTCGCGGTGAAGACCGAGCGCTGGGAAATCAGCTCGCCGCAGGACTTCATGCGCGGCAAGCTCAGTCGCCTCACAGTCAGTAGCGAGGGTGAGTTGCATCTCGGCTACGCCAACACACGCATCGGCGAATTCGCCAAGGAGGTGTGGTGTTCGACTGTCGGTCGCGATGGCACCATCTACTTCGGCACCGGCTCGCCTGCCGAAGTCTACGCGGTCGGCAAGGACGGTCAGGCAACCAAACTGTACGAAACCGACGGCATCGCCGTGACCGCACTGGCCACCGATTCGCATGGCGACGTTTTCGCCGGCACCTTGGCGGATGGAAAGATTTTCAAAATCTCGCCCGATAAGAAGCAGGGGGCGGAATTCTGCAAGTTGCGCGCGCCGTACGTCTGGGCGTTGGTCATTGACAAGCAGGATCGCCTTTACGCAGGCACCGGTCCCGACGGGGAAATTTATCGGATCGGCCCCGACGGCAAAGCCGAGGAATGGTACGCGTCGGAGGAGTCGAACATCTTGTGCCTGGCTCTCGACGCCGACGGCGCGCTGCTGGCCGGTGGGAGCGACCGCGGGTTGCTGTATCGGATTAGCGACAAGGGTACGGGCGTCGTGCTCTACCAATTCTCCGAAGACGAGGTGAAGTCGCTCGTCGTCAGTGGGCGCGACCTCTACGTGGGCGCCAACAAACAGAAAGTGAGACGGCCGCGCGGTCCGAGCGCGCGTCGTCCGAGCGCGGCGGAGTTTGAGGATCTCACTCAGCGACTGACCAGCCAGTTTGGCGCGCGCGCCGTCATGGAGGGCGAACGGCCGCGAGAAACGCCACCCGAAGCACGCCTGGCCAATCTCCTTGCGGGAACGTTGTACCTGCGCAACGCCGACGGTCGCATCGACCGTCTCGCCGGTTGGGACAACGAAGCCGTGATGAACCTCGCGCTCGATAGCAATGGCGACGTCTTGGCGGCCATGTCCGGTGCCGGCCGCATTTATCGAGTCCATGGAAGCGAACGGTGGGAGATGCTCTTCGACATGGATGAGCAGCAGGCGCTCACGCTCGCCGTACGCGACG
>Ga0335085_10007975_pt1 | contig 16256 bp, 15 predicted proteins | sample Lox_Sample_45_FD_206712 | JGI IMG/M metagenome (GOLD analysis project Ga0335085, IMG submission 206712) | Soil microbial communities from Loxahatchee National Wildlife Refuge, Florida, United States - Lox_Sample_4.5 | ecosystem: Environmental > Terrestrial > Soil > Wetlands | place: USA...
GCGCATCGGAAGGCGTCATGACGCGCACGGAGACCCGGGCATCCGACGACATCGCGCCCGCGCGTTTCAAGGCGAGCGAACGGCTGGTGGTCGTGAGCGACGATGGCGACGTCGTGCACCCCGGCGAGGAGCGCGTCGGCATGCTCGGTGTCGGCGGACCGATCCCCCTCGGCTACTACAAGGACGCCGACAAGACGGCGACGACGTTCCGTACCGTCGGCGGCCGCCGCTATTCCATCCCCGGCGACTACGCCACTGTCGGGGCCGACGGGACCATCACGCTGCTCGGTCGTGGGTCGGCCTGCATCAACACCGGTGGCGAGAAGGTGTATCCGGAAGAGGTCGAGCTCGCGTTGCGGTCACATCCCACGGTGTTCGACTGTGTCGTCGTCGGCGTCGCCGACGATCGGTGGGGCGAGATGGTCGTCGCGCTCGTACAGGCCGCGGGCCCCGATGCGATCGACGGCGGTGAGCTCGCCGAGCACTGCCGTACCGTGCTCGCCGGATACAAGGTGCCGAAGCACTTCGTCGGCGTCGATTCGCTCCAGCGGTCGCCCGCGGGCAAAGCCGATTACAAGTTGTTGCGCAATGTTGCCGAGGAGGCGCTGGCATGAGCATGTGGCAAGGGCAACGCATCCAGGAGGTCGAGGCCGACGAAGCAAGCGCGGGCCGCGCGCAGAACATTCTGCTCGACGTGCGCGAGACCGACGAGTGGGAGGCCGGTCACGCGCCCGGAGCGCAATGGGTACCGCTCGGGCAACTCGAATCGGCGCGCTTCCAGATCCCGATCAACCGGCGCATCGTCTGCGTTTGCCGCTCGGGCGTCCGCTCGGCCAAGGCGACCGAGCAACTCGTGCAGTGGGGCTTCGACGCGGTGAACCTGGCCGGCGGCATGAAGGCCTGGGCGGCGCAAGGGCTGCCGGTCGTACGCGACGACGACATGCCGGGAACAGTCATCTGAACACGCTGCGTTCGCATCGGTTCGCGCGAGGGGCCAACTAGCCTGGCGCGGTGACGTTCGACCGCGCTGCGAACATCCGCCGGCTCTCGAGCGAGTCCTTCGATGTGCTCGTCGTCGGCGGCGGAATCACGGGCACGGGCGTGGCGCTCGACGCCGTCTCACGCGGGTTGCGCACGGCGCTCGTCGAAAAAGGCGACTTCGCGTCGGGAACGTCGTCGAAGTCGTCGAAGCTCGTGCACGGTGGGATCCGCTACTTGCAGCAAAAGGAGGTCGGCCTCGTCTACGAGGCCCTCGCCGAACGGCAGATCCTACGCCGGACGGCTCCGCACCTCGTGCGGGTCCTGCCCTTCCTGCTGCCGGTGTTCACGAAGGACGGCCTGCTCCCCCGCCGTATCGCGCGCCTCCTCGGCGCCACGATGTGGGCGTACGACCTCACCGGCGGGCTCCGCATCGGCAAGCTGCACAAGCGCGTCAGCAAGGAAGACGCACTGCGCTACATGCCGACGCTGCCCGCCGACAACATCGCCGCCTCGTACATCTACTACGACGCGCAGGCCGACGACGCCCGGCTCACGCTCACCGTCGCGAAGACCGCCGCGAGCTTCGGAGCGGCCGTCGTCAACTACGCGGCGCTCACCGGCATCGTCAAGGACGCGGGCGAACGCGTGCGCGGTGCGCGGGTCCGGCTCGACGGCGACGAGATCGAGGTGCAGACCCGCACGGTGGTCAACGCAACGGGTGTGTGGTCCGACGAGATCCGCGCGCTCGACGACGAGGATCACACGACGACGATCCGTCCCGCGAAGGGCATCCACATCACGGTTCCATGGGAGCTCGTACGCAACGAGATCGCGGTGGTCATCCCGGTTCCCAAGGATCGCCGATCCGTTTTCGTCGTCCCGTGGGGCGGCGAAGGCGGGCCCCACCGCTTCACGTACATCGGCACCACCGACACCGACTACGACGGACCCGTGGACGATCCGCAGATCACGGCCGCCGACGTCGAGTACCTGTTGCGCGCGATCAACGGCGCGTCGACCACCCGGATCACCGAGGCCGACATCGTCGGAACCTGGGCCGGTCTGCGCCCGCTCGTCGCGGCGGCAAAGAGCGAACGAACCGCCGACCTCTCGCGCCGCCACTCGGTGCACCGTTCGCCGGCGGGCGTCGTCACGGTCACGGGCGGAAAGCTCACGACGTATCGCCGGATGGCCGCCGACGCGGTCGACGAGGTCGTCGACCTCCTCGGGCGGGGCGGCGGCAGCCGCACCAAACGCATCGCGCTGCAAGGAGCCGATGGTTGGGACTCGCCGGGGATCCCGCGGAACCTCGCGGAGCGATACGGATCCGACGGCCTCGCGGTAGCCGCGCTCGAGCACTCCGACGCGACGCTCTCGCGGACACTGATCGAATCGCTCCCTTACTCGCGCGCCGAGGTCGTGTACGCGGCCCGCGCCGAAATGGCAATGAGCGTCGACGACGTCCTGTCGCGGCGCACGCGCGCACGGCTCCTGGCGCGGGACGCGTCCGCGGCGGTCGCCGACGACGTCGCGTCGTTGCTCGCACGTGAGCTCGGTTGGTCGGAGGCGGAGCGCGCGGGCCAGGTCGCGCGTTACCGCGGCGTGATCGCGGCGGAGAGGCAGGCGGGCGGGCTCCCGGAGACGGCGCTCGACGCCCTGTCGCACCACCCGGCTGATTCCGTAGTCTCCCCGGGTGCAAACGAACCGGGGCACCCCGACTCCTCCGATCGCGTTCGGTAGCGAAGGGATCCTCGACCACCTGAGAACCGCGCGCGTCGACGTCGACGGCGGTACGCGCGAGCGCCTACGCGGCACCGGAGCGGTCGTCGACGAACGCGCCGAGGTCGTCGCCGAGGCGAGTCGCGACTGGTGGCCGCTCGCGATGATCTGGGCCCTCGACTCTCAGGTCGCCGCACGCGCGGCCCTGGTGGTGAAGCCGCACGACACGGACCAGGTCCGAGCCGTGCTGCGCATTTGTAACGAGGCGGGCGTCCCCGTCACCGCCGCGGCGGGACGCAGCGGCGTGTGCGGCGCGAGTGTGCCCGTCTTCGGCGGCGTCCTGCTCGATCTCACGGCGCTGACCGGCATCGTCGGCGTCGACCGGGAGTCGCTGCTCGTCGACGTGCGCGCGGGAACGTTCGGAGACATCTTCGAGGACGAGCTACGCGCGACCCACGGTGTGACCTGCGGGCACTGGCCCCAGTCGATGGCGCTGTCAACGGTCGGTGGTTGGATCGCGTGCCGGGGCGCCGGTCAGTTGTCGACGCGATACGGCAAGATCGAGGACATCGTCGAGGGTCTCGACGTCGTGCTGGCCGACGGCACGCTCGTGCATACGGGCGGCGCGCCCCGCGCCGCAGTCGGCCCCGACCTCACACAACTGCTCCTCGGCTCGGAAGGCACGCTCGGGATCGTCGTCGGCTCACGGCTGCGCGCGCACCGGCTGCCCGAGTCGGAGGTGCGCGGCGCGTACGTGTTCGCAACGTTTCCGGCCGGGCTCGACGCGATGCGCCGCATCGTGCAGCGAGGTGCGACTCCCGCGGTCCTGCGCCTCTACGACGCCACGGAAGCCGACCGCAGCTATCACACCGGCGCGGTGAACCTCATGCTCATGCTCGACGAGGGCGACGCGCACGTCACCGAGGCGACGCGCCGGATCGTCGACGACGAATGCTCCGGCGCGGAGCGCGCCGACTTGGAGTACGTGGAGCAGTGGCTTGGGCATCGCAACGATGTCTCCGCGCTCGAAGCCTTGATCTCGCGCGGGTTCGTGGTCGACACGATGGAAGTGGCCGGGCCGTGGCGCGTGCTGCCCGACGTGTACGCACGCGCGATCGCGGCGATCCGCGGCGTGCAGCACACGGTGGCCGCGTCGGCCCATCAAAGTCACTCCTACCTCGACGGCGGGTGCCTCTATTTCACCTTCGCAGGCCGGCCGCCGGAAGATGCACGCGAGGAGTACTACCGAGCGGTATGGGACGCGGGCCAGGACGCCGTCCTGACCGCAGGCGCGTCGCTTTCGCATCATCACGGCGTCGGCCTGAACCGGGCGCGGTTCGTCGCCCGCGCGCTCGGCACCGGTCATGGGGTACTGCAGTCGGTCAAGGACGCGCTCGATCCGAACGGCATCCTCAATCCGGGGAAGCTCGGACTCCGCAACCCGTTCGGCGATCTCGCATGGCCGTGAGCACCGGCCGAGTTCTCGTCGTCGACGTCGGCACGAGCAGTATCCGAGTCGGCATCTTCGAGGCCACCGGCGAGGTGACCCACTTCACCGAACTGGAGCTGCTGCCCGACTCGCCCGCCGACGGTCTGGTGCAGTTCGACGCGCGCGCGATGGCCGATGCTTGCGTCGAGCTGGCCGCGGCCGAGCTGCAGGTCGCGGGACCCGTCGACGCGGTAGGCATCTCGAACCAGCGGGGTTCGACCGTGCTCTGGGACCGCGCGACGGGCGAGCCCGTCGGCCCGGGACTCGGCTGGCAGGACCTGCGGACGATCGGCGCGTGCCTTGCGCTGCGCGCGCAGGGCGTGCGGTCGGCGCCGAACCAATCCGCGACGAAGTTGCAATGGCTCCTCGAGCAGCTGCCCGACGCCGCACGCACCGAGCTTTGCTTCGGGACCGTCGAGACGTGGATCGCGTGGGCGCTCTCGGGTGGGACCCTGCACGTCACCGATGCCACCAACGCGGCGGTCACCGGTCTCGTACCCTCGCGCGACCCGTCGACGTGGGACGCGGAGGTCCTTCGCATACTCGGCATCCCGCCGGAGATCATGCCGGTGATCGTCGACTCGACCGGCGTGGCCGGAGCCGCGGCGGCGCTGCCCGGAGCGCCACCGATCTCGGCACTCATCGGCGATCAGCAGGCGTCGCTGATCGGGCAGGGTTGCGTCCGTCCCGGCGACGCCAAGATCACCTTCGGTACGGGGGGCATGCTCGACCTCGTGCTCGGCGATCAACGGCCGGACTTCGCGCAGCGTGGTGCGGCCGGAACGTTCCCGATCGTCGCTTGGCGCGAGCGAGGCCACATCGCCTGGGGCATCGAGGCTGTCATGCTCGCGGCAGGAACCAACGTGCAGTGGTTGCGCGACGATCTCGGCCTGATCGCGAGCTCCGACGAGTCGGACGAGATCGCCGCCCGTTGCGACGACACCGGCGGTGTCGTGTACGTACCCGCGTTGCTCGGCCTCGGTACGCCCGCGTGGGACTACGGCGCGCGCGGCGCGCTCTTCGGACTCACCCGGGGTACTGGTCGGCCCGAGGTGGTCCGAGCCGTCCTCGAAGGCGTCGCGCATCGAGGCGCCGATCTCGTCGAGTCCGCGGTCGCCGACAGTGGCGTCGAGATTCCGGCGCTACGGGTCGACGGCGGCATGACCGACAACGAGACGTTTGTACAGGCGCTCGCCGACGCGTCGCAACGCCCGGTCGAGATCTCGCCGATGCGCGAAGCGACCTCGCGCGGCGCGGCACTCATGGCCGCGCTCGCGATCGGCCATCACGCTTCCGTCGACGATCTCGCGCGCACATGGAATCCGCGCGTGCGTGTGGAGCCCCGACGGGTTCTCGACCGCGAACGCTGGCGCGAGGCCGTGACCCGCTCGCGGGAGTGGATACCGGAGCTCTCAGGTATCGATTTCTGAATCGGCGCGGACGCGTTCGTCGGCGAGCGCGCGCGCCGCGAGCAGACCGATTGCCGCCGCGCCACCACCGGCGAACGAGACGACTCGGGACCGCAGGAGGAGGCCCGGAGTCACGAGGCTGACGACACCGTCGACCGCGTCCGCGACCGCACCCATCCCGACCCACTCCGCGTCCATCGTGCCTTCCTTCAGCGTGGTGATCGCGCCGACGCCGAGCACGAGATCGCGAACTCCGACGATCCGCAGCAACGCGCGCGTCGTCGGCTGTGCCCCCGCGCGGCCAAAGAGCACCCGACCGACCAGGCCGGGCACCACGAGGAGTACGAGGCCGTTGACCGCCCGCGCGCGCGCGAGGATCAGCGCGACGCGGCGGTGATCGAAATCCATCCGGTCATCCTGGCACGGCGGAGCCACGGCGAACCCGGTCGAGACCAGAGAATTGCCCGGGGTCGGTACTACTCGGGCTCGCCGGACCACGACCAACGCCGCTCGCCGTCGACCAGCGCCAGCGTGCGTTCGGCAGGGGCGGCGCCGGTCGGCACGATCACGGTCGTCATGCCCACGCCGGTCAGCGGCTCGGGATCCGGAGCGCGGTCGTCGTAGAACCAGCCGTGCCCGTCGATCTCGTGGCGCGCGCGGCCGACCAGGACATCGCCGTGCACCGAACCCGCAGGGAGCCCGCTCGCCGATACCTCCCACTCGAGGTCGAGACCGACGGCCATGCGTTCACCGATCTCGCCGCCCGGCCGCAGGGCATCGGCCGGCGCGTCGAGACGAACGCCGAACGACTCGAGTCCGAAGGTCCAGTGCTCGTCCCGCGTCTCGCACACGAGCTCCGCCCACAACCCGTCGGCGCGTATTTCGAGACCTTGTCGGGGCGGGAGCACGTCGTGGTCGCGCACCACGAGGATGCCGTCGACGTCGGGAACGCCGACGAGATACGTCCAGTACCACGCGATGCGTTCCCGATCGACCAGCGCGAGGCGAACGAAGCCGGCGATGCCGCCTGCGCCGTCGCTTACGAAGTCGAGCTCCCACCGCCTCACTGGAGGGGTAGGTAGTACGAGCTGGGTGTCTCCACGGGCGCGTCGGGCGGCGGCGTGATCGCGCCGTCGACGAGCTCGAGAAAGGGATAGAGGTCGGCGCTGTCGCGAGGGACGGTCCAGTCGACGGCGACCGCCGCGAGCTCGGCGAAGGGACGCAGGAAGGTGAAGTACACGTACGCGCCGGAATCGATCTTGGCCCGGCGTTCCATGCTGGCGATCTTGCGGTAGAGCTGCTTCTGCGCAGCCTTCGCGGCCCCCGCGACGGAATCTCGCGCCGCACCGTCGAGGGGCACGAGCGAACCCGACGACACGTCGAAGAACGCGAACGACTCGACGTGCGGCCAATAGTCCTCGGGCTTCGTCACCGACGTGCCGAAGTCGGTGACCCGCAGCTCGACATCGCGCACCACGAACGCACCGAGGAGCTCGGAGTACGGCATCACGCCGGAAACCTCCGCGCTCCAGGGAAAGTGGGAGACGCCGAGCCGGTTATAGGCACGCAGTAGCAGCGTGCGGCCGTCGGGAAGCGGGTACGGGCCCGTGTCCTGGTAGCCCGAACGCGTGTCGAACCAGAGGAGGAACAGATATGAGGTCAAGAGTGCATTGAGGCGGCTGATCGCGGCGCGTTCGGCGGGGTCGGCAACCGGGCGGCACGCGGCGGCGATCTCGTCCACGAACGACCGGTATGGGGTCGCGGCGCCGGGGACATCGGACGCCTGGAACGTTCCGTCGTCGAAGCGGTACGCGCCCGCCGCGCGCGACCAGAACTCGAAGATCGTCGCGAGGCGCCGCGCGTCATCGGCCGGATCGACGAGACCCGCCGCCATGAGCACCTTCCGTCCGACGAGAGGGAAGTTGGGTACCGCCCACAAGTGCACGGGATCGATCTGGGTGGCCAACCGGTGTCCGGCGCGCCCGAGCTCCTCCGGCGCGACCGCGGTGCCGATGCCGTCGATGATCTCCGGATAACGGCGGTAACACTCGACGCATGCGATCAGGATGTACGCGCTCACGGGGATCAGGGCCGACTCGAGCGCCGTGCGCTCCATCGTCAACGCGAACGCCACCTCGCTGTGGTACCGGATCCAATGGTCGACGTCGGCACGGTCCATCGTCACGCGAGGGTCCGGACCACGCCCGGATCGGCCGAGCAATCGACCTCGATCCGCTCGCCGTCCGGCGGAACCTGGGCGAGAACCGCACCCATCACGCACGGGACCTGGTACTCGCGGCTCACGATCCCGATGTGCGACTGCGGCGTACCCGACAGACATACCACCGCGGCGAGCTCGTCGAAGATGGGCGCGAGGAATGTGGCGCCGGCGTCGGCGACGCACGCGACGACCCCCACCGCGCTGGTATCCATCAGCTCGAGCACGTCGTCCGGAGACGTCAGGCTGCGCCACGATCCGTGCACCGGAAGGGCCTCGAACACGCGGGTTCCCGTTCCGATGTCGGCCACGGCGATCGAATGTAGCCCGGAACGCGCCATTACGATCCCGGCGTGGCCGCGCCCGACGACGCGACGTTCCGCCTGCTCCACGAGGTCCGTCTGCGCGGCGTCATCGAGATCGAGGACAGCCAAGCCGTGACCGTGCTCATCGAGGAGGGATACGTTGCCCGCAGTACGCGCGGCATCCGCATCACCGCGGTCGGCCGCACGACGCATTCGTCGTGGGCCCGCCTACCGGCCGGCGGCGACGAGGAACAGCTGGCGCGGCGGGCGTACGAACGTTTTCTCCCCCTGAACCGCGAGCTGGTACGCATCTGCAGCGACTGGCAGGTGCGGCCGGGAGGCGTCCCGAACGACCACCGCGACGCGCGCTACGACTGGTCCGTGCTCGACCGCCTGCACTCGGTCGACGAACGGGTCGCCCCGCTGGCGTCGAGGCTCGGACGCCTGGTCGACCGCTTCGCCGCGTACCGGCCGCGGCTGCGCGCCGCGCTCGCACGCGTCGACGAGGGTGACACGGAATGGGTCAACTCGCCCCGCCTCGACTCGTATCACACAGTGTGGATGCAGTTGCACGAGGATCTCCTGCTGGCGATCGGCGGGAACCGCGCGGACGAGCCGGAAGGCAGGGGCGACTCGATCGCATGAGATCCATCATCGCCGCGCGCACGCGCACGATCGTCGGAGGCGTGGTCGCGGCGACGGTCGTCGCCGCCGCGTGCGGATACCAGAAGCAGTCGGCGACGGTGGTGCAGCTGAAGGACCCCGGCAAGTGTGTGGCGGTCGACGTCGCGGCCGCGCCCGAGACGGCCCCACTCCTGAACGACGCCGCGTCGCGTTTCAACGGATCGCCGAGCGCGAAGCTGCGCGGCGGGGGCTGTGCCTTCGTACGGGTGCACCCGGTCGACTCCCCCGTAGCGGGGCGTGAGTTGCTCACGGGCTGGCCCGACGCCGACCGGCTCGGCCCTCCGCCCGTCGCTTGGGTGCCGGGTTCGACGATGTGGGGCGAGCTGCTGAACGCCCAGCTGACGGATCGGCACCGCCCGCCGATGGCGCCGAACGGCACCCCGTTCGCGCACACACCGCTCGTGATCGCGATGCCGCAACCGATGGCCGCCGCGCTGGGCTACCCGCGCCGGCCGATCAGCTGGGACCTGCTCGCGCAGCTCGCGCACGATCCGCGCGGCTGGGGGGTCTACGGGCACCCCGATTGGGGACCGTTCCGGCTCGGCAAGGGCAACCCGTTCTGGTCGACGACGGGACTCGACCAGACGATCGCGCTCGACAACGAGGCCGGTGGATCACCGCAGCCCGCGCAGCTCGAGCGGTCCGTCGTGTACTACTCCGCGCTGCCGCAGGTGTACTTCGACAATTGGAAACGACTCGCGAAACGGTCGCCGACCCGGGCACTCGAATACGTTTCGGCGGTCGTGACCGACGAACGTACCGTCGTCGCGTACAACACCGGGCACGACGTGACCGACGACAAGCTCGTCTCCCACGCCACGCGACCACGGATGCGCGTCGTCGCGGTATACCCGAGCGACGCCACGATCGAGAGCGACAACCCGATCATCGTCCTGCACGCGCCGTGGGCGTCGGAACAGGCTCGCGCCGGCGCGCGACTCTTCACCCGTTTCGCTCTGCAGCCCGCGACCCAGGAGAAGGTCGCGGCCGCGGGCTTCCGGCCCTCCCGCGGCGAGCCGCTCGCGACGCTGGTCTCCTCGAGCAACGGCGTCGACGCGCACGCAGCGGGCCGGTCGATCGCCCCGGCGTCGCCCGGCGCGATCGAGCAGGCGCTCGCGCAGTGGGAAACGAATCGCCGCCCGGCGCGGGTGCTCCTCCTCGTCGACGTCTCCGACTCGATGGGCGATCAGGCCGATCCCGACGAGACCGGCGGCCCGACCAAGCTCGCGGTCGCGCAAGCCCAGCTCGCCAAGGCCCTCGGCGAGCTCGGCCCGGCCGACGACGTCGGGCTGCGGATCTTTACGACTGGCCTTCGCGGCCCGGCCGGTCCGGCCGGTCCGGCCGGCGCCGACTGGCGCGACCTCGTGGCCATCGGCCCAATCGCGAGCCGGCGCGCCGCGCTGGTGAACGCCATCGCGGCCTTGCACACCGGCCGCGGCTCTCCGCTCTACGCGGCGATTCACGACGCGTTCGACACGATCGCGGAGCAAGCCGACCGCGAGCACATCAACAGCGTTGTTCTGCTCACCGACGGATACAACGAGGACGAGCACGACACGAGCCTGAGCGCGCTGCTCGCCCATCTCGCGACACGCGACGTGCGGGTGTTTACGATCAGCTACAGCAACGACGCGGATATAGCCTCGCTGCAAGAGATCGCCGATACGACCAACGCGTGGAACTTCGACGCTCGCGACACACACGATCTGCAAGACCTGCTCCCTCGCGCGCTCGCGGGGTTGTAGAGCGTCGCGGTCAGCTTGCAGGCTCGTGGTAGACGTCGGGCTCGACGAAGATCCAGGCCGCCCGCGGTTCCGCGGCGCGGATGTCGATCTCGAGCGCGTCGATCGCCTGCGCGAGCTGCGCGATCGAGAGGTCGGGATCGAAGTCGATCTTGGCCGCGACGATGATCTCGTCGGGGCCGAGGTGATCGGTACGCAGATGGATACATCGCCGCACCGACGGGAAGGCCTCGATCGCGCCACGTATCCGCGCGACGACCTCGGGTCGCGCGCTCTCGCCGACCAGCAAGCTCCCCATCTCGATCACCAGCACGATCGCGACCGCGATCAGCAACACGCCGATAGCGAGGCTTCCCAACCCGTCCCAGCGCCCGTTGCCGGTCAGATCGGCGACGGTGACCCCGACGAGCGCGATGACGAGGCCGACGAGTGCCGCGGCATCCTCGAGCAACACGACGGGCAGGTCCGGGCTCTTCGTATGGCGGATGAACATCCACCACGACTCCCCCGCGGGCCGCACCGCGTCGGCCTCGCGGATGCCGGTCCGGAACGAGAAGGCCTCCATGACCATCGAACCGAGCAATACGCCGACGGCCCAGCCCACGCTGGTCAGGGCCTCCGGATGACGCAACTTGTCGATGCCTTCGAAGACGGAGAACACGCCGCCCAGGCTGAACATCACGAATGCGACGACGAACGCGTAGAAGTAACGAACGGACCCGTAGCCGAACGGATGCTGCTCGTCGGGTGGGCGCCGGGCCCGCACCCGCCCGAGGAGGAGCAGCCCTTGATTGCCCGTGTCGGCGAGCGAGTGGATGGATTCCGAGAGCATCGAGCTCGAGTGCGTCACGAGGTACGCCGCGAACTTCAGGATCGCGATCCCGATGTTGGCGAGAAACGCCGCGATGATCGCCCGCTTCGATCCACGTTCTTCCGACGCCATTACTCGATGATCCCGCCCCGGGTCATCGCCTCGACGTCGAGCACTCGATCGAGCTGCTCCGCCGACATCAACCTGCGCGCGCGCACGATCGCGCGAACCGACTTGCCGGTCCGGTTCGCCTCCTTGATGATCGAGGCGGTCGCCTCGTAGCCGAGGTAGGGATTCAGCGCGGTCGCGATCGCGGGCGACGCCTCGGCATACCGCTCGAGCGTCGCCGTGTTCGCTTCGATGCCGTCGACGCACTTGTCGGCGAACACCGTGCACGCATGCGCGAGCAGGTCGATCGACTCGAGCAGGTTGCGGGCGAGCACCGGTACGAACACGTTGAGCTCGAAGTTGCCCTGCGAGCCGCCGAAGGCGACCGCGGCATCGTTGCCGACGACCTGCGTGCAGACCTGGGTCACGACTTCGGCCATCACCGGGTTCACCTTGCCGGGCATGATCGAGGATCCGGGTTGCAGGTCGGGTACGCGGATCTCGCCCAGACCTGTCCGCGGGCCGCTCGCCATCCAGCGCACGTCGTTCGCGATCTTGAGCAGGGAGACCGCAAGGGTCCGGAGCTGACCGCTCGTCTCCACGAGCGCGTCACGAGCGCCTTGCGCGGCGAAGTGGTCCTTGGCCTCGGTGAGCGGCAGGTCGGTGCGTTTCGCGAGGCGTGCGATCACCCTGCGAGCAAAGCCTTTGGGCGCGTTGATCCCGGTGCCGACCGCGGTTCCGCCGAGGGGCAGTGAGCAAAGACGCGGCATCGTGTCGGCGAGCCGCGCCGCGCCGTCTTCGACCTGCGCGGCGTAGCCGCCGAACTCCTGGCCGAGGGTCACGGGAGTCGCGTCCATGAGATGGGTACGTCCGCTCTTCACTTCGTGCGCGAAGGCGCGCTGCTTCTTGCGGAGGGACTTCGCCAGGCGCCCGATCGCGGGTACGAGTTGCTCGGTGATGGCGAGCGCGGCGGCGACGTGTACCGCCGTGGGGAACACGTCGTTCGACGACTGCGACATGTTCACCTGGTCGTTCGGGTGCACGGGTGCGCCGAGCCGGGCCGATGCCAGCGCAGCGATCACCTCGTTTGCGTTCATGTTCGACGACGTGCCCGATCCGGTCTGGAAGACGTCGATCGGGAACTGGTCGTCGTACGCACCGCTCGCGACGTCCTCGGCCGCGGAGACGACGGCCTCCTTCATCGCCCGGTCGAGGACGTTGACACGCGCCGCCTCCGCCTTGACGAGCGCGAGCGCGTGAATGATCGAGCGGTGTATCGGGCGGCCCGAGATCGGGAAGTTCTCGATCGCGCGCTGGGTCTGCGCGCCCCAGAGGGCCTCGGCGGGCACGCGCACCTCGCCCATCGAGTCGTGCTCGACGCGGTAGCCGGGCTCGGTCATGAGATCCTCCTCGCTGCACGGTACTTTCTCGTCATGCCCGACTTCGCGTACCAGGAGCTGTTGCCCGTCGGCGCCGACGGCACGCCGTACCAGCTGCTCACCTCCGACTACGTCACGACCTTCTCGGCCGGTGGCCGGCGCTTCGTCCAGGTCGATCCCGAGGCGCTCACCTTGCTCACGAGCCGAGCGATGTTCGACATCGCGCACCTGCTGCGGCCGGGCCATCTCGCCCAACTCCGCGCGATCCTCGACGACCCCGAAGCGTCCGCCAACGACCGCTTCGTCGCCCTCGAGCTGCTCAAGAACGCCTGCATCGCCGCCGGCGGCGTGCTGCCGTCGTGCCAGGACACCGGCACGGCGATCGTGAAGGGCAAAAAGGGCGAACTCGTCGTCACGGGTGGCGGCGACCGCGAAGCGATCGCGCGAGGGGTCTTCCGTACCTACAACGAGGACAACCTGCGTTACTCGCAGCTCGCGCCGATCACCACGTACGAGGAACGCAACACCGGGACGAACCTCCCGGCCGAGATCGAGATCGAGTCGGTCGACGGCGACGCGTACAAGTTGTTGTTCATGGCCAAAGGCGGCGGCTCCGCGAACAAGAGCCTCCTGTTCCAGGAGACGAAGGCGCTGCTCAATCCGGCGTCGTTGATGACATGGCTCGACGAGAAGCTCCGCACCCTGGGTACCGCCGCGTGCCCGCCCTACCACCTCGCGCTCGTCATCGGCGGGACGTCGGCCGAGTTCGCGCTGAAGACGGCCAAGCTCGCCTCGGCCCGATACCTCGACACGCTGCCGGAGACGGGAAACGAGCTCGGGCGCGGATTCCGCGACCGCGACCTCGAAGGCCAGGTCCTCGCGCTCACGCAGGCGTTCGGCATCGGCGCGCAGTTCGGTGGCAAGTACTTCTGTCACGACGTACGCGTGATCCGCCTCCCCCGCCACGGCGCGTCCTGTCCGGTCGCGCTCGCCGTCTCGTGCTCCGCCGACCGCCAGGCGCTCGGCAAGATCACCGCCGAGGGCGTCTTCCTGGAGCAACTCGAGACCGATCCCGCCCGGTATCTACCGGAGATCACGCACGACGACCTCGAATCCGCACCGGTCGTGCAGATCGACCTCACGCAGCCGATGGCACAGATCCGCGAGACGTTGTCCCGGTATCCGGTGAGGACACGGGTCATGTTGAACGGGCCGATGGTCGTCGCCCGCGACATCGCGCACGCGAAGATCAAGGAACGACTCGACGCCGGCGAAGGGATGCCGCGGTACCTCGCCGACTACTGCGTCTACTACGCCGGTCCTGCGAAGACGCCCGCCGGCTACGCGTCGGGCTCGTTCGGACCGACGACGGCGGGTCGCATGGACTCGTACGTCGACCAGTTCCAGGCGAATGGTGGGTCGCTCGTGATGCTCGCCAAGGGCAACCGCTCGCGCGCGGTTACCGACGCGTGCAAGGCGCACGGCGGCTTCTACCTCGGCTCGATCGGCGGCCCGGCGGCCCGTCTCGCGCAGGACTGCATCACCAAGGTCGACGTGCTCGAGTACCCGGAGCTCGGCATGGAGGCCGTGTGGAAGATCGAGGTGCGCGACTTCCCCGCGTTCATCGTCGTCGACGACAAGGGCAACGACTTCTTCAGCGAAGTGTCGAAACCCCTTCGCGCGCCAGCAACTCGCGCTTGAGCGCGACGGCATTGCGCCCGCCGCCGTAGCCGCCGATCTTGTGACCCGCGGCGACCACACGGTGGCACGGGATGACGAACGGGATCGGGTTGTTCCGCATCGCGCTGCCGACGGCGCGCGCCGCGCGAGGCCGGCCCGCGAGCGCGGCGAGCTCTCCGTACGAGACGACCTCGCCCCACGGCACCTCACGCGCGAGCGTCTCCAGCACGTGACGCCGGAAGCCCGTTATCTCTCCGAGGTCGACGGTCAGGTCGAAGATGTGACGCCGCCCCGCGAACCAGTCGTCGAGCTGGCGCGCGACGCGCCGGTCGGCGCCGGCCGTGCGCACGTCGGGCTGATCGTCACCCGGCAGGCTGATCTCGCACACCCCTTCGTCACTCAGGACGACGGTCAGCTCGCCGTAGGGACTCGCCTGCTTCCAGGCTTGGGCGAACATCGACGCGTACGCCCGCCTCAGATCAGGCCGAGGTCGGCGACGGCATCGCGTTCCTCGCCCAACTCCCCGACGCTCGCGTCGATACGGCCGCGCGAGAACTCGTTGACCGCGAGGCCGGGAACGATCTTCCACACGCCGTTGTCGGTCGTGCACGGGAAACCGGATATCAATCCTTCGGGCACTCCGTACGAACCGTCGGAACAGACCGCCATGCTCGCCCAGTCGCCGTCGCTCGTGCCGAGGACCCATTCCCGCATGTGATCGAGCGCGGCCGACGCCGCGGAGGCGGCCGACGATGCGCCGCGAGCCTCGAGCACGGCCGCGCCGCGCTGTTGCACCGTCGGGATGAAGTCGGCCTCGATCCACGACTGCTCGACGAGGTCGCTCGCCGCCTTCCCGCCGACCTTGGCGTTGAAGACGTCCGGGTATTGCGTCGCGGAATGGTTGCCCCAGATCGTCATGTTCGTCACCGCCGCGACGGGTTCGCCCGTCTTGGCCGCGAGCTGCGCCTTCGCTCGGTTGTGGTCGAGCCGCGTCATCGCGGTGAACCGCTCGTTCGGGATCGATGCCGCGTTGTTCATCGCGATGAGGCAGTTCGTGTTCGCCGGATTGCCGACGACCAGCACGCGTACGTCGTCGGCCGCGCTCGCGGCGAGTGCCTTCCCCTGCACCGTGAAGATCGCGCCGTTCGCTTCGAGGAGGTCCTTGCGCTCCATGCCCTTCGTGCGCGGGCGCGAGCCGACCAACAGTGCGTAGTTCACGCCGTCGAACGCGCGCGACGCGTCGTCGCTGGTCTCGACGCCCTGCAACAACGGGAACGCGCAGTCCATGACCTCCATGACGAGCCCGTTCAGGGCTCCGAGCGCGGGCGTGATCTCGAGCATCGACAGCACGACGGGCTGGTCGGGGCCGAGGAGATCACCGCGCGCGATCCGGAAGACGAGGCTGTAACCGATCTGACCGGCGGCGCCGGTCACTGCGACTCTGACGGGAGGCTTCACGGCGCCGAAGCTAGCCGCCCGCTAGCCCTCCGCCGCTACCGCGTCGCCCGCGAGCGTCATGAGGATCGTGCGGGCTTCGGTCAGCTCCGCGATGCGCGACGCGGCGCTCGCGCTGGCGCCACCGCTGTCGGGATGGGCGTCTCGCAGCAAGCGCCGGAACCGGCGGTTGACGTCGTCCCGTTCGACTTCCATGCCCGCTCGTAGACCGAGGACTTCCATCGCCCAGCGCTGGTCCGGACCGACTCCCTGCCACAGCAGTTCCTCCGGCGGCCC
>Ga0335085_10007976_pt1 | contig 16254 bp, 30 predicted proteins | sample Lox_Sample_45_FD_206712 | JGI IMG/M metagenome (GOLD analysis project Ga0335085, IMG submission 206712) | Soil microbial communities from Loxahatchee National Wildlife Refuge, Florida, United States - Lox_Sample_4.5 | ecosystem: Environmental > Terrestrial > Soil > Wetlands | place: USA...
CGTGGCGGAGTCATCCTCGGTCCTGATCACTCGAGCCGTGCCCTCGCACAAGGCGTAGATCGCGGCGTTGACCGACTCTGGCAGCTTCTCACCGTCCAGCAACTGGCTGACGATCTCCCACATGCCACGCATCGTGCCCATACCGCATTCGCTGGTGTCGGTCGCGACTTCGGTGCAGAGACATGAGCCTTCGGTGCTCACAGCACGTAATCCTCCAAAATCGTCGACCGTCCCGCATACTCGATCTCGACATCAGGCGCCGACTGGCTGCGCGCCATCGTCGGGTATTGTGTGGCGTACTGCATCGCGAGCGACTCAGCGTGGTCGGGCGACTTCAAGCCATCGCGGCGCATCTCCTCCTTCGTCACGAGGTCCTCGTACTTCTCAACGCCAGGCTTCACTTTGATCGAGCAAAGCTGCTCCTCGAACTCGGTCCACGCCTCCTCGTCAGGGAGCATGTCGGGCGCGAGCGCGATCAGGCCGTCGCGGAAGTCATTGCGCATCGCGATGTGACTCTGCACACGCCGGTTGCGGAACGCTTTCGGGTTGCTGGACGCTTCGCCCCCTTTGTACGCGATCACTGGCAGGCCATCCTTCATCAGTCGGCCTGCAGTGCCAGCTCCCACGCCGATCGAGTCGATCACGATGTCGTCGCCGCGCGCTGGCGTGCCTTCCCAGGCGGTCCAAAGTCTCGCCGTCATGTCGGCCGCTTCGATCGGGGCGACCGAGGGCTGGAACGAACCCACAACCTGTTTGAGCACGTGTCTGAAGCTCTGGTAGTGCCGTGCTACAGTCGTTACGGTGTCGTCCTCGCCCCCGTCCGCCACGTCCGTGGAAATGCGCAGCTTTGGAATCGAGCCGTCGGGTTGAGCCGCTACGCCACGCATGCGTGCGTCCGCAATCCACTGGAGCGAGATCAGCTGATTCGCGTCCGCCTCGACGAACTCGCCCTTGACGCGCACGCTGAAGAATTGCGAGTTCTCGCCGTAGAGTCGCCGCCACCGTTCGATGCGGTCGAGGTTAATACCTTCGACCGTGCGCGAGTCGATGTTGCGATGGCCCCAGAGCTGCGCCTGGCTGGTGAAACACTGGCGGAAACGGCCTCGAGAACGCGTCGGATTGCCGCACACGATCCAAACGATTTCCGTGCCTGAATCTGTCAGCGCGCCTTCTGCGACTTCCCATACTGCATCATCAATCGCCGAGGCTTCGTCATAGGCAAGAAAGATTCGCTTGCCTTCGTTGTGAAGCCCAGCAAAGGCTTCTGTCCTGGCGACGCTCCAAGGGATCGCGTCAATGCGCCATTCACGGGTATGGATACGATGAAAGATGCTCGTTGCCGTCACTTCGAACCAGTGACGTGTCATACATAACCCGTGCCACTTCACGAGCTCAGGCCATGTCTTGGTGCGTAATTGCGTGTCAGTATTCGCCGTGCAAATGCCCCGACACTTTTCAAACGTACTGAGCGCCCACAATATCAGTTGCGCGATGAAGGCAGATTTGCCGATTCCATGACCCGAAGCGATTGCTTCCTGCACGACTTCCCAAGCATTCAGAGGCCGACTTTGGTTCGCGATTAGTTTTTGCTTGATCGACTCGCAAACAGCGAGTGTCCATGCTCTCGGCCGTTTGCTCTGCAGCGGACCAGGCTGACCCCATGGAAAGGCATACCAGATGAATTTAGCAGGGTCCCGCTGAAAAGATGCGACGTCGGCGATCAGCGCCTGCTCGAGCTCAAGCGGCGACAGAGACGCGAGCGGCTTCTCGCTTCTCGGCTTCTTCTGCCCCCTCGCCATTAGCTAGTTCAAAGCTCCTGGTTGCTCTTGCTGCGTCCGCTGTCGTGCCTGTGCCAAGGCGTCGGCGGTGACCATGACCAGCTGGCCGGCATGCTCGAACTTGTGTACTTCACGGTACTTCTCAGGTCGGCGGGCCTTTAATACGCCGAAAATTGCAACCAAATTTCCCGGCTGCCGCTTGTCCAAGGCATGCTCGAACAGCATTTCCTCGACGTGGTCAGTGTTCAGCTCCTTGGCGAGTTCGTAAGCCTTCCCGAACTCAGGATCAGTCCGTACATGCGTGAAGACCGTGACACTCGAGACTTCGACCGCTGCAGCGCACTTGGCGACCGTAGTGGCTGCTTGTCGGTAAAGTTCTAGGAACTGACGCTTTTTTTCAGCCGTAAAGGTGCCTGGCGCGCTGGATCTGCCTTTTCGGGGCTCGCTCACGTCAGGATCGGCTCCATTCGCCGCCATTCGGCGCGTTTGCGCGAGAGTAGTCTTTCTGTCGCCTTTAGGCAACCATTGTCGTTTCGGTGGCGATAAGAGGCACGAACTGAAAGGTTTTCAGCTAGTCATTGGCCTCTCACCACGCTCAGAGCTTGGCATTCATGACGGAACAGCATTACGTTGGTCATCTGCAAACGCGGCTCCTGTGGTCCCGCCATGAACGCCAAAGGTCGCGAAGCAGCCGCTTTTCGACGTATCGCTGGGATCTCCGGTGGATCACCATCTTCGATCTGAAGCCAGCCGAGACCTGGTCTACGGGATCTCCTGGCTTCGCGGCTCGCACGACGAGTCCGGCTGCTATGGCTTTCTGCTCCTCGTAACGCTTGCGTTCGTCGTATAAGTCCTTGTAAGCGTTCTGCTTCTTGAGAAGTGAGTCGCCGATCACAAACATGACGCTACGCCGGCGCGGACTATAGCCGTGAGCGATTGCCTTCTCGGGATCGGTATGGCGTCTCTGCCGTTCTCCGCCTACGAGGCCTAAGCCGAAGCGCTTCCAGAGTTTGGCGGGGTTCGAGTACTTCGCCAGATCTCCGGCTTCTCCGATGATCTGCGCGAGCCCCAAGGCTCCAAAGCCATTGATCGGTTCCACGAACGCTGAGTAAACCGGCAGTTCCTTGGCGGCCTTTACCAGCTCTCGCTCGACAAGCTTGCGCTGCTTGCGGATGTGGTCTTCGGCTACCTGAAGCTGAAGCGTAACGAGATTGGAGGAGACGCTAGCAGTCTTGTGCTGGGTTTCGCTTGCACAATGGCCAGCATCTCCTCCGACAACTCTTGCTTGGTCATCACGCGCGCACTGGTCGGAAGAGACGCTAGCAAACTTGTGCTGGTTCGCATCATCATCCTGGCCAGCGTCTCCTCCGATAAAGCCGCCATGGTTATCAGGCCAGGAGAGATCGGAGGAGACGCCAGCACCTGACACCAGGGAAACAGGGTTATGAAGGCCAGTATTTCCTCCGTTTGAGGGGACGGATGCAGACGTCTCAGAACTGGGTGACGACATCGTTGAGGCCTGCATCCGCCGTTCGATCGCCTTGATCTGGCGCGTGAGTGCGCCTTCGGCGTTCAGGAAGTCCTGACGTCGGCGGTGCAGTTCTTTGATGAGGCTGAGACCTGCAGTGGCAATCCAGGTCTGGGTAACTGCGACATGCTGGCTGTCTACAGGCTCAGCGGTAGGGACGACGGAAGACACACAGGCCGTGGTTGACAATTGGCTGTCGGCCTTCCGTCGCGATGAAGGGGAAGGCTCAAAAGACGCAAACATAGTGGATGGCAACTGGTTATCGGTCTTCTCAGCCTTTAATGGCCGCAAACGCTTCGTAGCTTTGGGGTACAAACCAGGGGTGGCATTCGCGCTCATTTCAGTGACTTCCAGATTGAGGCAATGGCCTGCTCGTTCATCGACTGGCGTACGGTTTTGTTCGGTTTCAGCTTCGTCGCGATCTTCTTCACGAACCGTGCGTTCAGCAGTGCTCCCGCTGCATCCGCCTGATACTGAGCCAATGCTTTCGTGAGCAACGCAATGTCCGCATCGCCGAGTCTGTGGCCCGTCGGAAGTATCCAGTCGTTCAGCCAAGTTTTGGTGATTCGACCCACACCCGCAAGGCCGCTCACGTCATCGGGACTCATGTTCTGCACCATGTCGCGAATGTTTGATTGCCGCTGCCGAATGAAATACCGCGCGGCCTGACGGACGAACTCGTCGTGCAGTTCCTTGTGAACTTCGATCAGCTCACAGAACAACACCACTGCGTTTTCACGGTCGTTCCGAGTCTCTTTCAGACACTGGTCAGCCAGTTGAGTGAGTGTACCGGCAACGCGAGGCTCAATCCCCTGCTGAATCGCGCTGGAAGTTTCGACAGCGATCTGATCGACGTTCATGGATTCCCCACAGAAGTTAAGATTTCTGACGCTTGCTTCAGCCTCTGGATCAAGGCTTTGTTTCTTTTCTCGGCAAGACCTGAAAGCCGATATCGATGTCCCGGCCAGAGCTCGGCCTGATCGACGATGCCAGCTCGTACGAATTTGATGAGATGGGCTCGAGCCGTGCGCTTTGCGACTTTGGTCGATTCCGCAGCTTCGACCGCCGTACACCAGCCTTTGCAACTCACCAGGAAATTGAACAACTTCACCTGGTGCTCGCTGATCTCGATTGTCTCCATGCGTGCAATCATGCCACACGCAGCCGCGTAATACCATCCTGTGCCAAATTGGCATAGGCATTCACGCAAACACCCCGCTACCGTTAGGGCGCGTGGGTCCGCAACATTTCGAGGTGTCTTTCTTCGCTGGCACGCTTAAGTTCGCGTTTTCTCGTGGCAAAATAAACCGCTTCGTAACGCTTTGCCGCCTCACACAGTTCATAACGATATTGTTCACGACGTTCGATTTCTTGAGCACGAGCCTTCCTATCTTTCGACTTTGTATACGTTTCCACCAGTACGCAAGAAACAGCAAACTGACGGGCGTACGAAAGAACCGTAGTCTTAGCCTGCTTTAGTGCCGTAGTTTCAGGAACCTTGACTGACTTGACCCTGATCACGCAAACACCCCACTCGTCTTGATCTCCGGAGTACCCAGCCTGTTCCCATGCACGACTCGAGGCGGCCTGCTGGTGCCATCGTCGATCAGGTAGAAGCCGTCCTTGAGTACGCGCAAGACGAAGCCCCGGTAAACATGGTCCGAGGTAAGACTTTTGAAGTAGATCCGTTGGTGAGGTGAGAACTTCACTTCGCACCAACAAAGTCCAGTACGTCCTGCTGAGTCCGCCACGTCACCAGAGGCGCGTTGTTGGCCTGGCATTCGCTCAGGAATTCCTCTTGCGACGGCGTGTACTTGCCCTTCAGCCCCTTGATCTCGACGAACGTCAGCTTGCCGCGAAAACAGGCAATACAGTCCACTGGCTTACCGATCCAGGTGAGCCACACACCGAGCTGTTCGGCGAGCACCCAGAGCTCGTTCTGGTTGAGATCGCGGCGCTCAGCGTATCTCACAGTGCCATACCGTATACCAGAATGAAGACCTCGGCGAATGTGCAGTCCTTACCTTGGCGTTTACCACAGACACGCTCAGCCAGCTTCTTTGCCGCAATCGCAGAGCGCACACGTTCGCGTCTCACTTCCCTTGTAGTGTCCCCGGAGAAGACGTCTGCGACACCTTGAACCCGGAGTCGCTTGGCAAGCCATATCTCCTGATCTAGATTCATCTGAATCCTCTTGCTGTGCTGCTCGAGAATCTCAAGCATGCGCTTGCGAGAAACGATCTTCTTCGGTTCGGGATCGTAAGGGACCTCAGCAGACATACCTCAACCCCTTTCCCCGTGGTTGCCACCGACGGCTACTAAGGCTCCCTCCCCTGTTCGGGGCCCTGCTACACAGGGTTCCACTACGACCGGGATGCAATTGGGTCAGCAGCGCCCGGAATAGCACTTTTCTGGCGTGCGGGCATGCTTCTACCCCATGACTAACGAGCGCCTTGCCGGTTCGAACTAGCGGGGTTTGCAGCAATACGCGGACTTGCGTATGATGATGACCGCTGTCCAAGCAAGCAGCACCATAATCCTCCGCCCGGAGGTACGCAAGGCCCCGAAAGGGGCTTTCGCGTTTCTGAATCACTTCACGCTCCGAAGTCGCACGGCCTCGTTGTCCAAGGATTCCGCGAGCCGGATTAGTACCGCAGCCAAGTCCAGGCACTCTTCGTACACCGAACTCGGTGCGTTAGCCCTCACGGCGTCCTTGAGTTCTTCCCATTCCTCCAGAGCGACGCCCAAAGCTTCGTGAGTGCTTGCGAAATCTCCGTAGCGCGCTCGTGCCTTTTCGATCCTGCTCTTGAGTTCGCTCTCGATGCTCATGCAGTTCGCTCGAAGAGTTCGGCCTGATCGCTGTGAACCATACCAGGCTTAGCCACACCTAAATTCTTCACCGCCTGACGGTAGTACGAGGCTTTTAACTCGATCCCTATCCCGCGGCGGCCCTGGCATACAGCCCCATAGACTTCAGAACCGACCCCAGCGAATGGAGATAGAACTACCTCACCTTCGTTCGACCACAGAGTGAGAATCCGGTCGATGACGTCTAGCTGCAACGGGTGGACGTGCTTTTCGTCATCCTCATCCTTGCCTTGCTTGAATGGCAGAACGCGATCAATACGCACGTCATCCCAAAACGCCGAAGCGTACTGCCTCCATATCCAATGCGAATAGCGATTCTCTATCTGGTTCCCAGTCCAGCCACGGTACGGCAAGAGCTCAGGTGGCATTTGCCTCTCACCGGCGTACTCGAGCAATCCCTGCGGATGCGCGATCGGGATCTTGTTGTCTCCCTTGCGGCGAAACACCAAGAGCCAATCGGCCGAAGCCACCGTGCAGCGTGAAGAATCGTCCACGATGGTCTTGTGCGCGAGGTTCTTAGCCATCGTCCGATTGCGCACGCCCAACGGTTCTTTCCATACCGCGTAGCGCGCGACGTAGCGAAAGCCTTCCTTTTCGTGCAGGCGAATGATGTCGCCGGGGAAGTCGATCAAATAGTCCGTGCCACTATTCCCGGAGGGAACATCCATGCAATGGACGGTGGTCATACGCCCTGGATGTGTGAGCCTGAAAATCTCCCGCACGCAGAAAGCGTAATGCGCGAAGAACTCCTCGTAATCCGTCGCGTTTGAAAGGTCGCGCTCATTACTCGAGTAGTGATAGAGGCCACCGAACGGCGGAGAATAGACCGATAGATGTACGCTCGAGGCTGGCAGCGTCTGCATCACTTCAATGCAGTCGCCGTTGTAGAGAGCGTAGTTCTCGGTGATTTTCTGGTCTATCACAGCCATGCGGGTACCTTTTCTCGCTGAGGATAGGAGGTTAAACGACTGACGTTCTCTGCTCGATGCATTTCCGTGACGAGGTTCGAGAACATGCGATCGGCAGCAGTAGCCTTACGCTGCAAGTTCTGCAACACGCTCTTTTCACCTTCGGTCGTGACTACATCAACCGTGACCGCATGCTTCTGTCCGAAGCGCCAGCAACGTCGCACGCCTTGGTAATACTGCTCGTAGGAATGCGAAGGGAAAAACGTCACATGGTGACAGTTCTGCAGGTTGAGGCCATAGGCACCGATCTTCGGTTTAGTAATCAGCACCCGCTGCTCGCCTCGAGCGAAGGCGATTAGTGCTGCTTCTTTGGTTTCCTCGCTATCACTCCCACTCACCTGCACTGCATCAGGAATGATTTGCTCCAAGAGGTCGCCCTCTTGATTCAGATGGCACCACACAAGCGCTTGGTCGTTGCCATTCACGAGTTCAGCCACCTTTTCGCAGCGTTCACGGATCGACCGGCGTCGCTCGTCGCGTTGTTCTGCGAGTCCTACGGCCGGGAGCGCAAAGAGCATCCCGCTCGGAAGTGAAGCGACCTCAACCAAGTGGTCACGTTCAATCAACGGCGGTAATGTGAATCGTTCGTCGCTAAAGCCGAGATCCGAAGGTTTGCGCATCGCGCGCGCCCACGAACAGACCCATCGCCAGAAAGGTAGCTCCGCGTGACCTTTGAATCGCCACTTCGCGGCGTCGTCCAGCTTCGAGAAGTTCTGCCCACGATGCCGATAAACGACAGGCTTCACCGTGTTCTGATCGTTCTTGAAGAATCGACCGAGCATGTCTGTATAGCCAAGATAGCCTAAGGCTTCGCTCGAGGTGCCGAGTTCGATGTAATCGTTCGGGGCGGCGGTCGCCGTGCATAGCAGCCGGTACGGAACTTTGCGCATGAAGACCGTAATCGCATCGCGTGTCGCACCCTCAAAGGACTTGAGGATGCTTGACTCATCACAGACCACCCCGGCGAAGTCCTGTGGATTGAAATGCTGCAACCGCTGATAGTTGCAGACGACGACTGGCGTGGTTATCTCCCCGGATATCGATCGTTGAGCGTCGATGCCGAATTTCTCAGCCTCAGCTACAGTCTGAAATGACACGGCCAGCGGTGTGAGAATCAGAACCGGCTTTTTGGTGCGCCGATGTACCTGATCCGCCCACGCCAGCTGCATCGGAGTCTTACCGAGTCCGCAGTCAGCGAAGATCGCCGCCCGGCCCTTTCGGAGTGCCCAGGTAACGAGTTCCGCTTGGAAATCAAAAAGAAACGGCGGGAGCTCCTTTGGCGTAAATCCGTGGTCATCCCCTAGCTGAGCCTTGTGCTCTAGGAATGATAAATAACCGTTAACGTCGCGTTCAGGCATTGACACGTCGTTTCTGTTATGCTCTTTGCCCAAGTCGCGTACACCTCTGTAGGCCACTGCGCGCAACCTCCCTCCCCCTCCGGGCCGGTTAAGCTCCCGAGACTCGGAGGGGGAGACTCCAAACAGATCGCCAGGCAGCCTCTAGAAAGCTGCAACAGACAGCACCTCTTTTGGTCTCACCGCAGAAGGGCCTGTTATGGACTGGCGAATTCATTACTGTCCAGCCTGAGCTAGACCTTTCCTGACCCTGTAGACCGACCGCATGTACGGTCGCTGATAGTCTCTGTTCGCCTTCTTGCACGCAGGACACCGACACTTGTAGTTCGTATAGGTGCTACGCGTCCCGTGTTTCATCTTCTTCGGCATGGTCTGATGATAGGCCGCGTTGACAGTGAATGTCAAGCTATGCTAAGGTCCGATCCATGAAGAAACCCACGCCAACACAAGCCGCTCGCCTCTACGGCTTGCGCGCCTTCGGTTCCTGGTACTGGACGCTGGACCCGGACAACATTCAGCGCAAGGTGATCGCGGCTTACGTCGCTGGCGTTCGTCATGGTAAGAACGGAGGAAAGCGCAATGGCAAGTAACCTCACACCCATCGATCGCGCTGCCTTGTATGGCTGGGCCTTTCAGCCAAACGCGACCGAGCTCTCCGAGGCGATCGGCAAGCGGTACAAGGAGATCGCCGGCCGCGAGGACTTCGTGATCACGTCCAGCTTCGATCCTACGGACTACTACTCTCGCACCTACCGAGGGTTTGCGCCGCTGGACTTCTCGGACGGCGACATTGCCATTCGGTGCGACTCTGGAAATTGCGCTTTCGGCGCGAGAGTTGATCGCCAGAGCACCACGTTCAAGTGTCGTGTGTCAACCGACTGAGGGAGCCATGAACGAACTCAAAGACCTGATTCTCGAAACCGCGCGTAGTCACGCCGAGACCGCGAAAGCTGCCTATTCAGCGCGCGATCGCGAAGTCTCGCTGCTGAAAGCTGAGATTACCATTCTCGAGGAGAAGCTGCGCCGCGCACGCGCTGAGATTCTCGATCTCAAGACACGGCTGAGGATCGAGAAGTGAACTTCTTGCTACGCAAGTTCCGCGAGTGGCGCAACCGTCGGATTCGGCGGCGCATGCGTCAAGTCTTCTACACCTACATGCCGAACCCGAACGCGCGGAGCCTGGTGCGCAAGTTTGGCCCGAGACCGAGGTAGCCCATGAATGCCGTTGTGAAGGCCGCACCGTCCAATTCCGTCATCGTCCGCATGGCCACCCGCTTCGGCGTGGACCCGGACAAAATGCTTCATACCTTGAAGGCCACGGCTTTCAAAGGCGATGCGAGCGTCGAACAGCTAATGGCGCTCTGTGTCGTCGCCGACCAGTATGAGCTCAACCCTTGGACGAAGGAGATCTACGCATTCCCGGACAAGGGTGGCGGCATTGTCCCAGTGGTGGGCGTCGACGGCTGGTCTCGTATCATCAACTCGAGTCCTCAGTTCGACGGCATGGACTTCGTTGAAGGCGAACTGAACGGCAAGAGCATCCCGAGCTGGATCGAGTGCCGCATCCACCGCAAGGACCGCCAGCACCCGATTTGCGTGAAAGAGTACTTCGACGAGGTCTACCGTCAGCCGAAGGACCGCAACGGCAATGACATTCAGGGTCCGTGGCAGACACACCCGCGCCGTATGCTTCGCCACAAGGCAATGATTCAGTGTGCGCGCCTCGCTTTCGGATTCGTCGGCGTCTATGACGAGGACGAGGCCCAGCGCATTATCGACGTGACGCCAGTCGACCACGGTCCACGGCCAGATACCTCTAACATTCCGCCCGAGGAGATCGACAAGCACGTCGAGGCCATCAAGGGAATCCTCGAAAACGTCGAGGACAAGTACAAGGACGAGTACGAGCAGGCGAAGGCGCTGAGAGACTACGCCGAGGCGTACCTCAACGCCTTCTCCGAAGTCTACTCGGCCGTATTCGACGCACTCGCGAAGCGCAAGATCATCACCAAGGGCAAGTTCCGAGAGTTCCTCGCTTTGTTGCCCCCGGACGAGCGTCATGGCGCGGCTATTCCTTAAGCGCACGCTTTCCGGCTTCGCGCCTGCAGACGAACCGTCTCAGGAAGTCATGCGCAAGTACAAGGTCGGCGAGGTGTACCGAGCTGACGTCGTGAGACCACGCAGCTATCGGCATCATTGCTTGGCCATGGCATTGCTGCAACTGACTTTCGATAACCAGGACCGTTATACGGACTTCACGACTTTCAGGAAGGCGGTGGCCTTGGCCGCTGGTTATACGACGAGTTACCCAGATCTCGATGGCGTCATGCGTGAAGAAGCTGGATCTCTGTCCTACGATTCGATTCCAGATGATGTGGAATTTGGACGAATAATTTCCTCAATGATGAACGTCTGCGCACATATCCTGCACGACATGGGAATTGACGAACTGGAAGCGGAAGTCTCGCGCTACTGCGACGAGCATTATGGCCAGGAAGCCGCATGAACCGCGACCTACGCAAGCTCGCCAAGGGCCAGACGTGTCAAGTGCGTCTCGCCGGCGTGTGTAATCACAATCCAGAAACTGTCGTTTTGGCACACTTCAGGATCGCCGGCATCAGCGGCATGGGCATGAAGTCGCCAGATTTGCTGGGAGCTTGGTGCTGTTCCAGCTGTCACGCAGCCGTGGACTCGAGCAAGGACATTCAGACGCAACTCGATTTCGCCAAAGGCGTACTGAGAACGATTGCAGCGCTTATTGAGGATGGAGTGATCAGATATTGAACGCCATCACCGTCAACGAGATCCTGCAATATGGCGATGACGATGAGAGTCTATAGGCGAGGAATCGAACACGTTGATGCATTGGAGGTCGCATGAAAGTGGCCGTTAATGTCTGTGTGCCAAAGATCGTCGAGATGGAAGTCAGCTTTCCTCTGTATCGTCAACATGACGTTTCAGGCGATGGGTACAACTCGGTCTATTACACCCGTATTGACCGGCTACCAGCTGGCGAGGGCGGTTACGCTCACAGGGCGGAACGATTTGTACACCATTCAATCAAGCACGATACGTTCCCGGATGAGCGATTTGAGTTGAGTGTCGAGACGTATTTGACTTTCGGCCATGACAAGTCAGATGCGGATTACACACTAGCCCGCGGTCAGTATGCTTCGTCAAGTGAGGCGTGGGACAAAGCGCGATCAAAGGCGATAGCGTTTCTCGAGAAGTTCCCGCGAGGTGTTACATGACCGCCAAGAAAGAACCGCCCGTAAGCGCCCGCCAGCTCCGTCGTCACTACGCGCTGCTCAGCAAGGTAGCCGAGAAGGTACTGACGATTGGCTACCAGCAAGAGACAATGCGCAACGAGCTGGCGGCAGCAGTGGCAGAGATCCAGTCGATGGCGACGGCGGTATTTCAGCTTGCGAACTCAGCTCCTGCTTTCCGCTCCGAGGTCGGCGAGCGGCTGCGCATGATCGAGCTCGAACTCGAGGCGATTGGCACTGTCGTGCCGACGCTGCCGCGCTGGACCAAGGAGCAGCGCCAGGCATTCGAGAACGGCGATACGGACAGGAAGATCGCGAGCGGTTTGAAGCACGAGCAGAATCTGATGGAGCGCGTATGAGCGGAGATAACGTTACCACTGAACAGCAAGTCTTACCCCAGGTGAAACAATGAACACCACCCTGTTGATCGACAACCTGCTGGACAAGGAAGCTCTCAGCGTCAACGAACGCCGCGAGCTTTGGAATCTCCACAAAGCGCGCCTCGCGCCCATCGTGGTCACTTTCCAGAAGCTGGGAGCGGACATCCATTTCCCCAGCACCTTGGACATCGCTTTCAGCGGAGACTCTCACAAGTTGGCGGAAGGCGTCCGGGCGTTACGGACAAGAGGATTCAAGTACGACAGCTCGCCGCCAAAGAAAGGCGACAGCTCCTGGTGCTCGTTCTTCACGGCTCCCGACTGCCCCGTGAGCATCTGGTTCAGCTTTTCGTCCTCGGTATGCCGTCGCGTCAAGGTCGGAACAAAAACCGTCGAGCAGGACGTGTACGAGACCGTGTGCGATGAGCTGGTATTGCCCGAGGAGCACGCGGCATGAGCAGAGAGTCGGTTCCTATCGAGTGAACAAGTCTTATCTCAGGTGAAACAATGAACGCAGTTCTTACTCGTGAAGTTGCTCGGCAGATCACCCGTGGGCGCACGCCACTGGTTCCGGTGGAATACGAGACCGCCGTCAAGTCCCTACAGGCATGTATCGACCTGAACGACGCGAAGTACTGGGATGACAAGGCAGACGCGCTGGCGGCATGGGCCAAGATCTACCGGAGCGACGAGACGCTGCGCAAGGCGAAGATGCTGAAGCTCCATGCCTTCCGTCGCATGGGTGAGCTGGCAGGCGAACTGAAACCGCTGAAGAACGACAAAGGCGGCCGACAGCCAGGGGCGATCCGTGCGCTTACTGACGTAGGCCTGTCGCACAACTCGGCTATCGCTGCTCGTCGCCTCGCCAGTATCAGCGACAAACGATTCGACAAGATCCTTGAGCAGCCGAAGGCGCCGTCCACGGTCCTGCAGGACTTGTGGGTTCGGGATGAGGCATGGGCCGATTTCGTCAGGACCGCTACGACGTTCCGCAGCGCTCTGCGCCGGCACACGCCGACTGCTGTAGGCGTCGCCTGCAAGGCGAATGATCGCTACATCGTCACGGCGCGCGAGCTGATCACCGAGATTACCGAGTGGCTGGACTCTCTTGAACAGCGTTTGGGGAAAAAGCAATGAGCAATGCTCACCACACATCGGAACAGCACGTCTGGTGAAAACCGTGATCGGCAACGCGACCCTGTACCGAGGTGACGCAAGGGAGATCCTGGCGGACATCGAGGTCGATGTCATCGTGACTGATCCTCCCTGGGACCAGGCGAAAGGCATCGCGGGCGCAGATGATCCCCGCGGGTTGTTCGCGGCATGCGCCCCGGCTATCGCTAAAGCTCGGTGCGCGGCGATCCAGCTGGGATGTTACACAGACCCTTGCTTCTGTGCCCCCGTCGCCGCGCTCATGCCGTTCATCCATGCGTGCTGGTTGCGGTACGTTCCCCCAAGCTACAACGGCAGGGTGCTGGTCGAGGCCGATGTGGCCTACGTCTACGGCAAACCCCCAAAGTCGGCACCTGGTCGGCGTGTCCTGCCGGCGATGGTCGCGAGCACACGCAGGGAGGCGTCCGAGTCCGACTTCATCAAACGGCACGGACGCAATCGCTCGAGCCGGCAGGCTGCTGAGTCGGTAGCCAAGCAGGCTCATCCGATGCCCAGGTGCCTGAAGCATGTCCGCTGGCTCATGGAGCGGCACAGCGATGCGAGTGATGTGGTCTGCGACCCGTTCATGGGCTCAGGGACCGCCGGCGTAGCCGCCGCTGACCTGGGCCGGCCCTTCATCGGCATCGAGATCGACCCCGAGTACTTCGACCTGGCATGCGAGCGCATCGACCAGGCGCAACGTCAGCAGAGAATCGCATGAGCGCAGACGTGGTTCCCTCAAATCCGGTGGTGCAGACTGAGACCAACCGAGACAAGGCCCTGCGCGGGGAAGTCGTAGAGGTGAGCATCGGTCGCCTGTTGGAAATGCGCGAGCAGGCGATCAGGTTCGAGGGCGTTTGGGACGGCTCATATCACTGGCATTGGGCGGCAGCACTCAATGAGCTGATAGCCAGACGCCAAGCCGCACCACGGGACGAGAATGCTGCTCTAGACGATGCGGACATCGAACGACTGCGGTCCGGTTTCGACGGCATGGTGATGCGGCTCAAAGAGCGCACTGTAGAACGAGATATGGCGCGGGCCGCACTGAAGAACTGGCTGGCTTTAGTTACCGGGCCACGATCCACAGAGGAGTGGAGCGCAATAGAGGCGGCCCAAGCCGCTCTCGAAGCCGCACCACGGGACGAGACTTTGCCTCCGTACGCCTTTATCTGTCCTGCGTGCGGTCAACCTGGACTACATTCGATTTACGCGTCAAAAGACGGCAAAGCGATCTGCACTGCCTGTGCAAATCGTGAGCGTGGCGTCGGTGTCGAGACGAAAGCGGAGCATCGTTAAAGTGCGCGTGCTGGTCGCTTGCGAGTTCTCCGGGATCGTGCGAGACGCCTTTAGAGCGCGCGGTCACTCGGCTATTTCGTGCGACTTGCTTCCAAGCGAACGACCAGGGCCTCACCTTCAGATGGACATCCGCAGCGCACTCGCTACGGCGGGGCGGTCACTCGGAGACGGATGGGAGCCTGACCTGCTGATTGCTCATCCACCCTGCACCCATTTGGCGGTGTCAGGAGCGCGCTGGTTTAAGGGGAAGCGCAAGGAGCAAGCCGCCGCTATCGCTTTTGTCGAGGAGCTGTGGGGCGCGGGCGTTTTTCGGATAGCCATCGAAAACCCGGTCAGTATTCTCAGCACGCGGTCAAATCTCGGAAAACCCACCCAGATCATCCAACCGTGGCAGTTCGGTCACGGAGAAACAAAGGCGACCTGTCTATGGCTCAAGAACCTGCCAAAGTTAGTGCCGACAAAGATCGTGGAGGGACGGAAGCCGCGAGTACATCATGCGAGCCCCGGCCCGGAGCGTTGGAAAGAGCGCAGCCGGACGCTAAAAGGGATCGCGGACGCGATGGCGGAGCAGTGGGGAAGCCCTGTTACGTTGCCGACTGCGTGCTCCAATTCCATTCAGGCCCCTGCATCGTGAGGATTCCATGAAGCTCGACCTACGCCCACGATGCAAACGTTGCCGCAAGATCCCGCGTGGGAGCATCGAGACCAATAACTACGAGAAGTACTATCCGGGTTATTGCAGTTTCCAGTGCCAACAATGGCATCGCTTGGACTTGGCGCGCGAGTACCTCAAGAGCCTCCCATCATCCACAGCGGAGCATGGCAAGTGAGATCACAAGTTGAATTGGCTGCGTGCCTGATCGAGGCTGAGTGCCGAGACAAGTTCGCCAAGCTAACGACCGCAGAGGAACGGTTGGGCGTCGCCTTCAGGGCAGCTCACAATCACTGGATGTTCACCGATGAACAGGACCAGTTCAAAGGGGCTGTCGGCGCGGTGCTTATCAGCTTCAAGGAGGGGCCGGAGTTCGAGAAGGTACAGAAGGCCGCCCGGCAGCTCAGCAAGCTCAGCGCCTTCCTTGGAGCGCTACAGGCGGGCGTTCCGGTGGACACGGACGCCATGCTGAGGCAGCAGGAAGAGGAGAAGGACGAGACTCCCACGATCCCGCTCAACCGGATGTGGTGCGACGTAAAATTTGGCAGAGCTGGTGATAGTGCGTGAGCATGTCTAAGGTTAAGTGGCACATTTGCGATGATGCTGTCGGAGTCCGCTCCTGCAGGAAATTCCTTGAGGTGTGCTCAGATCATTCCTACGTCTTTTCTATCGCAACGACTGACTACACCGGCACGTTCACAAAGGCGCAGCGCCGAATGGCACAGAGGGTCTGCGATGCCCTCAACGCGGCAGAGGCGATGTGGTCGGCTGACGAATACAGTCAGGATGGGTACTGATAGGCCCTACTTTAGACCGACCAGGCGATCAGCCATAGACACAGGCTGGTGACGCCTACTTTCTCGGTGACCGAGGCGACCGGAACCAGGAAGTGCGTGGTCAGCGCGTACAGCACGCCGCCGAAGGTGAGCACCCATAGCTTCGGGTCGTGACCGTTAGTGACGAACTGGAGCGCGATTGCCAGCACGAACGTCACCGCGGTGAGACGTGTAT
>Ga0335085_10007977_pt1 | contig 16254 bp, 13 predicted proteins | sample Lox_Sample_45_FD_206712 | JGI IMG/M metagenome (GOLD analysis project Ga0335085, IMG submission 206712) | Soil microbial communities from Loxahatchee National Wildlife Refuge, Florida, United States - Lox_Sample_4.5 | ecosystem: Environmental > Terrestrial > Soil > Wetlands | place: USA...
TCAGTGAGATGGGCCCGTCGAGATTGATGTCAGGATTGAAATACTCCTGCTCCCGCGCAACCAGGTCACTCGAGATGACATCTTCATTGCCAAGAATCACATAGCGCTTGATCAGGTTTTCGAGTTCACGGATATTTCCCGGCCAATGATACTTCTCCAGCACCCGCATCAGATCGGGCGAAATCACCTTGGCGCGGCAGTTGTATTTGCGGTTGTAATACTCCAGGAAATAGCTGACCAGATCTTCGATATCGCCGCGCCGTTCGCGCAGCGCGGGCATGCGCAAGTTCACCACATTGATGCGGTAAAACAGATCCTGGCGGAAGGTTCCGCTCTCGATTTCGACCTCCAGCTGACGATTTGTGGCGCAGACCACGCGCACTTCGACCCGCTTGTCTTCCTGGGCACCGATGCGGCAAAACTGACCATCCTGAAGCAATTGCAGGAGTTTCGACTGCAACGCGAGGTCGAGTTCTGAGATTTCATCGAGGAACAGCGTGCCGCGGTGCGCCATTTCGACGCGCCCGGGCTTGGAGCCGTAAGCGCCAGTGAATGCGCCTTTTTCGTATCCGAAAAGCTCACTTTCCAGCAGTGTTCCAGGAATGGCCGGGCAATTGACCTTGACGAAAGGGCCGCCCTTCCACGGCGACAGACCGTGGATCATACGGGCGATGATGTCTTTGCCGGTGCCGCTTTCACCTTGAATCAGGACGGGGACGTTGGCAGACGCGACTTTGTCGAGGCGCTCGCGCAGGGCCTGCATGGCATCGGAGCGGCCAAAGACAATAGCCTCGGGTGGAATCTCCCCCAGGGACTGCACTAACGAACTGACCGGACTCGTGGTAGTGGGCATTGTGTGGCCTATCTTCTCCTACAATCCGACCCTGATCTGTGCATCCCGAGCACCAAACTGAGACAACCCGTCATGCACCCCCCTGATTACCAGTTAAGCCATATCTTATGAGTGGCTTACGAATGCTCAAAAGGGACAAATCCACGCCAAAAGGACCGTGGAATTCCGGCTCCTACTGTGGTTCTATAGGATGAAAACATTTTCACACCGAAGAAGCAACTTTCCTTCGTACTCTCAGTGAGTTGGTACTGTGGTGTAAGAGGGGGCGGGAGAATTTCAAGCCGATCAGGTGGTAACCCTCGGCATGGGTTACCCGCGTAGTGCGGGCATGGAGATTACGGGAGGCTTTGGGAAAGGAATTGGTGGTGGCGAGAGGGGCGCTGGGGATTTCCAGCAAAACCTGCGCGGAGAGCGGCAAAGAGCGGCGCACGGCGACCAGCGCTCCGCCGGCACTTACGTTCAGCGCGGTGGCAAACTCCAGGAACTCTTTCCCCTTCTCATCCCGGCTGCGTACGAATACGGGGATTGCCAGCGGCAGACGTGGCCAGCTCCGGCGTTCAGCTTCCAGCTTCCGTCGGTTCAATTTGCCCTCGCGGAACAAGAGTTAACCCTCCCTTTACCGCACCTCGGGGGCCAAACTCGCGCGATGCAAAGCTTCCCTGCCCCCACCTACTACCGGGCGGGCGGCAGACCTCCGGGAAGATGCATAGTTGCGCATGGACTTAAAGATCCAAGATTCGCTTTTTCTACGCCAGTGACTTCCGCTTACTGCTGAAAACTGAACTTGTTACAACTGCAAGCTTTTTCCCTTCAGTGACAAATTGATGGCATTTTTCGTTGACAGGCCCTCCGCCCTGCCTTACCATCACGGCAATAGGATCTTCATGAACCGTAGGCTTTAGACGGTCCCCTCCCCGCGCCATTTACCACGTGTAACCAGCTATGGCGACGATGCCAGAAAAGTCGTGTCTTCCCGCGGCGGGGACGAAAGCGGCCACCGGCACCGAGTTGTGTCCGGAGAACACGGGGCCGTGCCCGAACCCGGAATGCAGTCACACGTTGTTGCAGGAGTATACGCAACTGCGAGAGCGCTTCCTGCGCACCACGAACGCGTTAGCGTCGGCGGCCCATGATTTGAAAACGCCGCTGGCTATTCTTAACGGATACGTGGAACTGCTGCAAAGTGAGAAACTTGGCTCACTGAACGAGCGGCAGCGGGAAGTGTTAAGCGACATGCGCTCGAGCGGTTATCGTCTGCAGCACTTCATCCAGGATTTTCTGAGCTTCAGCGTGCTCGAAACCGGCGAGATGAAGATGCAATTCATCGACGGTGACATGAACGCGTGTCTGTCGGAAGTGTGCCGCTTGTGGTCGAGCCGCTTCCAGGAAAAGGGGCTGGCGCTTTATTTTCTGGCCAACGACAAACTGGCGCAGTTCTGCTTTGACGCCCCGAAGGTGCAACGGGTAATTTCCAATTTGCTGGAGAACGCGTCGAAATTCACTCCCGGCGGCGGGACGGTGTGGCTGCACGCCGAGCCCTACATGTGGGAGCGGCGAAGCATAAGCAAGCCGGAGATTCCGAGCGAGCGGCGGCGCCAGCCGATGGCGCAGCCGAACTCGGTGAAGGTCAGCGTATCCGATACCGGGCCGGGGATTCCGGCCGAGTATCATATCGAAGTCTTTGATGATTTTTTTCGCTTGCCGCAGAACGAGAACCAGTCGGAAGGCATGGGCCTGGGGTTGGCCATTGCCCGCCGCCTGGTGAACGGGATGGGCGGCAAGATCTGGGTAGAGAGCGAGCCAGGGGCGGGCTGCAAGTTCTCTTTCATCCTTCCTCTGAAACCCCCGCTCACGGTCACTAAAGGGAAAAACAAATGAGCGAGACGGCCAACATTTTGCTGGTCGATGACGAACCGGGAATGCTGCGCTACATTCGCACGCTGCTGGAGGTGGATGACCACAAGGTCGCGACTGCCAGCACCGGCGAAGAGGCGCTGGAGCGGGTGCAAAAGGGGCTGCGGCCGGATCTGGTGCTGCTGGATTTGTTGATGCCCGGAATCGACGGCCTGCAGACCCTGGAACAGCTGCGCCAGATATCTCCCGGGGTTAAGGTCGTCATGCTCTCCTGCGTCAGCGACACCCGCAAAGTGGTGCAGGCCATCCGCCTGGGAGCGCAGGATTACATCACCAAGCCGTTTCAGAAGGCCGAACTCGACGCCGTGATTGATCAGTGCCTGGGCACCAACCAGCAGAACTATCCCGGCGAAGTGGAAGAACTGTGCGACGACGTGTTCTTCGTGGCCGCCAGCCCGGCGATGCGGAAGATCCGTTCGCAGGCGGCTCTGGTGGCCAACGTCGACATCCCGGTTCTGCTGCTGGGCGAGAGCGGCACCGGCAAGGAAGTGCTGGCCCGGCTGATCCACAAGCTTTCTCCGCGCGCTCACCGCACCTTTCTGAAGGTGAATTGCGCGGCGGTTCCCGCCGACTTGCTGGAAAGCGAATTGTTCGGCTACGAAGCCGGCGCCTTTACCGGGGCAACCCATCCCAAGCCGGGCAAGTTCGAGCTGTGCAACAAGGGCACGATCCTGCTCGACGAAATCGGGGAAATGCCGCCGCTGCTGCAGGCCAAGCTGTTGCACGTTTTGCAGGACCAGCAGTTTTCCCGGCTGGGCAGCCGCTCGGTCATCAAAGTGGACGTGCGCATCCTGGCCGCGACCAACATCAACATTCCCGAAGCGCTGGCCAACAAGCGCCTGCGCGAAGATCTCTATTACCGCTTGAACGCCTTTACGCTATCGCTGCCTCCGCTGCGCGAGCGCAAGGAAGAAGTTCCCATTCTGCTGAAGCACTTCATGTCGCGCATGTCGGAGCATTATGCCCGCGCTCCTCTGCCGCTGTCTCCCATGCTGATGCAGGCCTGCCTGGAGTATTCCTGGCCGGGCAACCTGCGCGAGCTGAGCAACTTCATCAAGCGCTACCTGATTCTGGGCGATGAGAACCTGGCCATTCAGGAACTGCATCCCAAAAGCGACGGCACGGGAGCACGAATGGAGGGGAGCACTCACCCCGGGAGCGAACCCGACGGGGGATTGAAATCGCTGGCGCGCAGCGCGAAAGACGAGGCCGAAGCGGAGGCCATTACGCGGGCGCTGGAAGAAACCAACTGGAACCGCAAGCAGGCGGCGGCCCTACTGAAGATCAGCTACAAGGCGCTGCTCTACAAGATCCGGCAGTATGGCATCGCGCAGACCAAAAGCCACCACCGGCTGTCGGCGGGAGCGTAAAGCCATGTTTGCCTGAGGAGTTAGGATGAGGGTTTTAAGGGCGCGAGCCGATCGCGCCCTTTTCCTTTTCGCGTCGAAAGGACCGGTTACTTGTTGATGTGCTTGGGCGACGCTTTTTCGAGCGCGGCGAGCAGCGGCTTGGCAGCATCGGGAATCGGCACCTTGCCTTCGCGCACGATTTCTTTGGCGCTCAGGTCCTTTCCATAAAGCGCCTTGTTGGCGCCGTCATCGGAGCGCATGGTGGAACCGGCCAGGGAAACTCCGGCAAACAATCCCTGGGCACGCGAGTAGGAAAGAATTTCCGCCTTCATCACGATGTCGGTCTCGGCCGAAGCGTTGCGGCCTTTGGGTCCGGCGGCGGCGGAGGCATCGGCTCCTAACTTCACTTTGCTCGACATGACCGAGCGGGCGCCGGCGTCATTCATGATGAGCAGGACGAAATCCGTGGCTTGACCGCCGATCTGAAAACCAAAGCTGCCGCCTTCGAGGGCGAACATCGCGGGCGCGCTCCAGGGACCATCAAGGTTCTGTCCTGAGCGGCAGGTAATCACCCCGCGCCCGTAACTGCCGCCGACAATGAAGGCAGCTTTCTTCACCGAGGGATAGACCACCACGCACACCGACTTATCGAGCAAGTCCTGCGGAATGCCTTCGGGCATGCCGAGAATTTCTTTCAGCACATTAGCTGATTCCTCCAGGCGATTATCTTCTTTCTTCTGAGCCAGCGTGGGCAAGGCACACATCAGGACAAGAGCGAGAACCAAAAACTTCTTCATGACATCTCCTCTGACGAGATTCTTTGTTTTGTTATTTCAAGTTGCGATGGGCCCCAGTTAAGGCAAATCAACTTACACAAACGGAGGTAGAAATTCAATCGGGGGATTCCGGGAGACCGCATATTCTGCCCATACTCACACCCGAGCCAGGAGAATCCCCTCGCCGAAAGCAACCGCCGGCGCCAGGGCTTCTTCGAATTCGGTCACGATGACAGATTCTGAGTTCTATTGCACGACCAGGGTAAACGAGGTGGCGTGGGCCACGCTGCCTGAGGTCCCGGTCACCGTGAGCGTGTAAGTGCCCGCGGGCGTACCGCTGGTAATGGACTGCTGCGAGCTTGATCCACAGCCCGCCTGCAGGCCGATCATCACCAGCACGGCCGCCACAAGCAATCCTGCCAGCCATTTTCTGCGGCGCGAGACTTTGCTGCCGATGCCCATGCCGAGGAAGGCCAGCCCGGAGATAGGCAGCCAGGCGGCGTACAGGGGTCCGGCACGCCGGCGCAGCTGGGTAATGGTGGTGGTGCGCATGGTGGTGCCGATGGTCAAGGTGGTGGTGGCGGTGCCGGTGCTTAAGTTTGGAATCGGGTTGGTGCTCAGATTCGTGATCGCCCCGGAAGGCAGACCCGAACCGACCGCAACCGAGACGCTGGTATTAATCTGCGAGTTCTGCGGAATGGTGCTCAGCGTGACCGTGTAGACCGCAGGCAGTCCGGCGGGAACGGTCTGACTGGCGGGCGAAATCGCGACCGCGAAGTCATTCACCGGCGCGCTGGCACTGGCGCTGGCAATGACGCCGGTAGCGGCGGCCGCCGTGAGTTGAGCGCTGTTACTCAAAGCACCCGGCACGGTGGGAATCAGGTTGACGCTGATGCTGGTGACGCTGCCCGCGTTCAGCGTACCGAGATTGCAAGTCACCGCTCCCGAAGAGACACCGCCGCAAGCGTTGGAACTGGTTCCGGCGAAGGTAGCTCCGGTGACGGGAACGAAGTCGGTAAAGGTCACGCCCGAGACCGCGTCTCCGGTATTGGTGATGGTGTAGATGAACGAAACCTGGTTGCCCACACCCGTGCCCCCAACCGGGGCCTGCGCGGTCATGGTAAAGGCCACCTTCGGACCAACCTTGGTCACGAAAGCATCGCTCGTGCCCGAGAGTGCCCCCTGCAGCGGCGTGAGCATGGGGAAATTCGCCGAGGCGGTTTCTCCGGCGATATAGACGTTGGCGGTGGGATCGACCGCGATGCCGGTGCCTCCGTCATTGCCCGATCCGCCCAGATAGCTGACCGAATAACTGGATGCGGTGGCGGAGGTGGCAGTCGTATCGATGCGGGCAACAAAGGCATCGAGGGCGCCGTTGAGCGCAGAGCCGACGGTCGGGAGCGGATTGACGACCGGGAGATTGCTCGAGTTGGTGTAACCGGTCACCCGGGCTCCCTGCACCCCGTCTACCGCGATGTCGGTTCCTACATCGGTTCCCGAGCCGCCGAGATAGGTGAAGTAGAGCAGTTGGACGGTGCTGCTGGAGGTGCAGTTGGTGGTGCAGGGCTGCACTTTGGCCACGAAAGCGTCAGTGGCGCCACCGTTGGTTGCCTGGTAGGCCGGCGTTCCGTTTGAGAGAGGCGTACCGAAATCGGTGGAAGTCGTCGAACCGGTCACGTAGGCAATGAAGGAATTATCCACCGTGACGCCGAGTCCGATGTCATCCCCGCTGCCACCAAGGTAAGTCAGATAGGTGAGCTGCGGTGTGGTATTGACCTGCTTGGGGAAGAACGTGAATTTGGCAAGGAAGACGTCATCGCCGGCGCGGTACGGCTGGAACGAGTTCACCGCAGGCATGTCGCTGAAGTTGGTGCCGCCCGTGATGTAGACGCCGGGCGTGGTGCTATTGATGTCGACCGCCAGACCGCCGCCGACGGCAACCCCGGTTGAAGGCGAACTTCCACCGAGGTAAGTGGAATAGAGCAAGCTCAGGTTTCCCGCCAGCGAAGTATCAATGCTGGTCAGGAAGAACTGGTTGGTCGCTTTGGGCGCGGTCTGAAAGGCCCCGGGATTCGGGAACACCGGGAAGTCCGGCGAACTGGTGGCGCCGGTGACGTAGACCACGTGCGAGCGGTAGTCGATGCCGATGCCGGTGCCGGTTTCCGTACCACTGCCCGAGAGATACGTGGAGTACACCAGTGAACTGCCGGCGCTGCTGAGCTGAGTTACGAACGCGTGTCCTCCCGCGGAGACGGGAGCGCTCTGATATCCAAGTTGCGTGGGAAAGTTGCTGGAGGTGGTCGTGCCCGCGATATCAACGTTGAACGAGGCGTCGATCACGATAGCGCCGGGCAGGTCCACACCGTTCCCGCCGATGTAGGTGGAGAACACAATGGCGGAGCCGGTGGAGTCGAGCTTGGTAACGAAAAGGTTCGCGGTGCCGTTCAACGTGCCCTGGTAGGGCGTGGCACTCAGCGGGAAGTTGGCGGAAGTCGTGGCTCCGGCGATGTAGGCGCTGGCCGCGGCGTCCACCGCGATGGCGGGACAACGCGAGACGGGGAATGGGCTTTGAGTAATGATGGAGCAGGCTTCGTTGCCGCTGCCGCCGAGGTAAGTCGAGTAGACGAGGACCGGATCAATCACCAGCTTGCGGCTGCGGTCGTAGTCGCCGATTTCGAATCCCACCTGGTTGGCGGCGCGAAGGGCGAAGTGTCCGGACACCGGGCGCTGTTGGCCGTTGACTTCCTGATAAATCTTCGGAGCCTGCATGCGCACTTGGCCATCGCGGGTGGGGATGACAAGTTCACCCTGCTGATCAAGAGTGAGTTTTTCGATGCCCGGGAACTGCAGCCCAACCTGTTTCGGATCGGCGTTGGGCGCGACTTCGAAGTCGTATTCGAGCTTTCCCTGCTTGCCGTAGTAAACGAGGTCCACACCGGGGTAGACGTCGTGGTAGCGCACTTCAGCGTACTGTGGAATGTTACGGTGCCACTTCGAGGGATCGTTGCCGATCAGGTAGTTGCTCTTGCCGGGCAGTTTGCGGTCGCCGGCGAGCTCGGCGTTCGAGTTGCCTCCCGCCAGGGCCATGCGCAGAACGGAAACCTGTTGGGGCGATTTGTGCAGGGCGAGGACGGCCTCGTTCGAGGTGAGGAAGAGGCCATAGTTGCTGCCGCGCGCCAGGAACTTCACTGGCGCGTCGGTCTGTCCCTGGTTGGGCTCGAAGACCATGGGAAGCTGTCCGAAGCTGGCGCGAATCTGCCTGGTCTCAGGGGTGGGCGAGGGAGAGTGGGCGGCCGGGGTGGTGGCGGAGGTTGGGCGTGGCGCCTTGGTATCCAGATGAAGGGCAAGTGCTCCCGCGACTGCCAGCGACGTCAGAACGATTCCGACGCGAATCCGCGAACCTACCCGAGAACCCATCAATCTCACAAGCTCCTCCGAATTCTCATCACCTGGAGAGAAGAAAGTCAGCAGACAAGCGACAGGCTGCCTCGCACACGGGCGCGGAAGCTCGCGTCTCTGTCGTCTGGAAATGGACGAAAAATAAGTCTTTACTTAAACATCTGGTGAAACGACTGTCAAGCCGGACACGACCCGCCCACTGCCTTGCTCTGATGCCGCTCGTCAGCGCAAAAGATGCTGTGCGAGCGCGGTGGCTGGAGAATCCCTTGCGAAACCGAATCTCAGCTTTTCGGCAAATTGTTTCATCCCGCAGGCAGTTCTGACAAGCACAACTCGGCGCAAGTGGTTCATTTCCGGTGGGAGGGGAGTACTTCCTTCTCTGCGGCGGAGTGGCAGCAGGATTGCTTTACCTGCAAACAGCTTAGGGCGCTGCTCTCCCTTACAAGTTTCCTCCCCTTGCCCTCCCCACCCCGCGCACCCGCGCACGCTGCGGCGTAACACGCACGTGTAGTGACAGATGTAGTTCCTTGCGATTTTTGGTCTTGCAAAGCACGCGCAAGGCAGTACTCTGGACAAAAATTGCGCAAGTGGTCGTTCGGAAGGCTCTGTGCGCCCGCAAGGGTGAGCGGGGGCAGTTCTGCTTTGGCGAGAAAATGCTCATAGGAAGCGAGATCGGGATGCATCAGCCGCCGCAGGAACGACGAACGATCCGACGCTTTGACATGCGTTTGCCGGCCGCGGTGCGGATCGCGGAGCCGGGGTCGGAGGAACTGTTCACCGAAACCCAGAACGTAAGCGCCCGCGGGGTATTTTTCTATCTTGACCGCCCGCTCGAGCCCGGGGCGCGCATTGACGTGACTTTGACCTTCCCGCCGCACGTGACCCTCACCGACTCGGTGCGCGTGCGCTTCGCCGCCCGCGTGATTCGGGTGGAACCATTGCCCGCTTCGCGCAACGGGGTCGCGGCCATGATTGAGGAGTACGAATTCCTGCGCTCCTCGCCCCCGGACCTTTTCCGATTTGAGGGAAATTAGAAAAACGGCGCGGTCAACCACCGCCGACCTGCTATCCGCGGCCGGGCCTTCTCATCTCGTCCACCTCTTTTTTCAGGCGGGCGTAGCGGCGGACGAGGGTGGTCAGATAGCCGATATGAATAATCCACGTGGCTGCGTAAGCGGCGTAGAGAAAGTTCATCGCACTCCCCCCGGTTCGAGCAGGCCTTCCATCGCCTGCGCCTCCTCTACTTCCCGTTTCATCATTTCCAGCCGGTAACGCGACCAGCAGACGAGAAAGGCGAAGCAGAGAAAGGCCAGCCAGTTGATGAGCAGGACCCTCAGCATGATGGGATCGATCGATCCGCCGCCGCCGATCACGGGCTGAGGATGTTGGGTACGGAAAATCCAGATGGAAAAATACACCAGCGGCACGTCGAGCAGACCAAAGACGGCCAGGGCCGCCGCCAGGACCGGGGTCTGACCGCTGCTGGAAAAGCGGCGCAGCATCAGGTAGCTGACGTAAATCAGCCACAGCACCAGCGTCGAAGTGAGACGCACATCCCAGGTCCACCAGATGCCCCACACCGGACGCGCCCAGAGCGGTCCCGTCACCAGCACCACGGTGCAGAAGACCACACCGACTTCCGCCGTAGTCACGGCGAGCGCATCGGTTCCCTGCTCGGAGAAAAACTTGCGGATCACAAAGTAGATGGCGGTAATGGCGATGCCGGTGGTCGCCACCGAGCCGGGCTCGACGCCCTCCGGCAGCGGAAAGACGAAGGCCCCGATGCAACAGGCCACGCCGATAAACACCGCCACCCACTTCGCCAAGCGGTCGGCAAAAGGTTTGGGGCGGACCAGGTATTGAATGGAGGCCACAAAGTTCAGGAAGAAGAGCAGAAACGCTGTCCAGGCCGAGGGCACGTGGTAGTAGAAAATGCGCTGCACATCGCCCATGGTCAGTTCGCGGGGCGCGATCACCATGGCCGCATACAAGCCATAGCTGAGCAGCGCGGCCGTCACAATCGCCAGGATGGGGAAAATCCGCTTCATTCCGCGTTGAGCACCGTTTCGAATAATAAGAGACAGCCCGTAGTAAATACCACATCGTAGGCGCCGAGCAATACGATCCAGAACTTGGCCGAGGTGTCGGGCCCCTCGCCGCCGAGCAGAATGACCGTCGTGGCATTCACCATCGCCAGGATGGCCGGAATCGAGATGGGGAACAGCAGCAGTGGCAGCATGATTTCGCGGCTGCGGGTGCGCAACGACATGGCGGCAAAGAACGTGCCATTCACCACCAGCGCCCAGGTCCCAAGCAGCGCGACGGGGATCAGTTGCCAGGCCGGACCCAGTGCGCGCAGCTTGTAAAAAATGATGAACAGGGGCGTCATCAGAGCTTCCAGGATGCAGACGAAGATGAAGTTCCCGACCGCCTTCGCCAGGAACAAGGAATTGGCGGGAGCCGGAGAAACCCGGTAGGCGTCCATCACGGCGTTCCGCAGCTCGCGCGCCCAGGTCTGGTTGAGCGCGACGACCGAGGCGAACAGGAAGGCCACCCAGACCAGGCCGCCGGCGATCTGACGCGATTCTTCTGCATCAGGATCGAAGGAGAAACTGAACACCACCACCACCAGCAGGGCGAAAAACAGCATGGAGTTGATGGCGTCTTTGGAGCGCCATTCCAGGCGCAGGTCTTTGATCAGCGTGGCGCGCGTCACTCCCGGAGGCACCGTACTCATCGCGCCTCCACGGGTTCAAAGTGGGCGGTTCGGGCAACAATCACCCCCGCCTCCATCCACACGAATTCATCGGCCACGCCGTCGAGCAAAAGCGCCTGGTGGGTAACCACGAATATCGTCTTTCCGGCGTTGCGCATCTTGGCGAGCAGTGCGACCATCTCGCGCGCCGAGCGAATGTCCACGTTCGAAAACGGCTCATCGAGCAGCAGGATGCTGGGGTCGTTCAGCAGCGCCCGCGCCAGCGACATGCGCTGCCGCATTCCTTGAGAATATTGCCCCACCGGACGCGACAGCTCCGGATCGAGGGCCACGGCCCGTATGGCGTCAGCGCAGCGTGCCTCATCCTCAATGCCATAGAGCTTGGCGAAGTAGCGCAGGTTCTCCATGCCGCTCATCTCGTCATAGAGGAGCGACGGGTGCGCCATGTAGCCCAATTCCCGGCACACTTCGCGCAGCTTGGGATTGCCCAGAACAGAAACGGTTCCACGGGTAGGAAGGGTGAGCCCGGCGAGTGCGCGCAGCAGAGTTGTTTTCCCTGCGCCGTTGTCGCCGAGAACGGCATAAAGCCGGCCTGCGTCGAAACTGGCGCTGACGCCGCGCAGGGCGGCAAAGCGTCCGAACTGCTTGATCAGGTTCGTAACGACGATAATGGGATCGCCCATGCCCGCTTTCAGCGAAGATACCACGTCTACGCCTGGGGAAGGCGCGTCAAGGCTGCGTCTTTAATGTACGGAGTACGGACCCCTCTTCTAATCCCGCATTAATTCGACATCGAGCTCGCCGGTGTCTGCACCTGGGTCATGCTCTTCGGTGGCTCGGTGCCATTGGTCGTCGCACCCGGAGCCGGCGCATACTTTGAGGCACACTTGGCCTGCAGTTGCTTGGCGTGGAAGACGCCATCGCGGCCAAAGCTGCCTTCGGCGAGAGCCTGGGAATTGTCTTTGAAGGTATCGGGCGGCGCTTCGGTGCCGTTGTAATCCACAGCTAAGGTCCGGTCTTTCTCTACCAGCACAAACTCCACGTGGGTCCCCGTGCGTTTGATCGAGCCGGGCTGAACGTTGCCGGCGACTCTCAGCCGCTTGGTGTAGGCGCTGTTGCCCATCCCTTGCAACTCCTGGATGGTCACGTAGTAGCTCTTGCTCTCCTGCACGCCGGTGTACGCCAGGTAGCCAAGCGAAAGTAAAATCAGCAGCGTGGCCCCGCCAAACTTGAGATATTTGCTGGTTTCGTTGGACATGCCATCCTCGTCCGATCTGTTCAACTTTAGTCCCCACCCCGGGCATGGTCAAGATGTACTGCAGGGCAGCGGGCCCTGCGGTGAGCGGGATCACACGATCTCAAAAACCACGGAAGTGCTTTGGAATCAATGGCCCACCAAGCTGATATTCTGAACTCATGATCCATCCCTGGCACGACGTCACCCCGGGCAGCAAGCTTCCCAGCGAATTCCAGACCGTGATCGAAATCCCTTTCGGTTCGAGCGTGAAGTACGAGCTCGACAAGGCCAGCGGCCTCATCAAGCTCGATCGCGTGCTCTACTCGGCGGTGTACTATCCCGCGAATTACGGATTTATCCCGCAAACCTTCGCCGAAGATGACGATCCGCTCGACGTGCTGGTGCTCTGCCAGGAAACGGTCGTGCCCTTGACCATCATCCAGGCGCGCGCCATCGGAGTGATGACCATGATCGACGCCGGAAAAAGGGACCACAAGATCATTGCCGTGGCTACCGAGGACCCGGAATTCAACAGCTACCACGAGGCGGCCCAGATGCCTCAGCACCGGCTGCTGATGCTGCGTCGCTTTTTTCAGGACTACAAGCAGTTGGAAGGCAAGGCGGTGGAAGTCGACGAAATCCGGCCCGCCGCCGAGGCGTACCCGGTCATCGAAGATGCCTTGCACCGCTACAGCGACAAGCGCCGCAAGGGATTTAAGTAGCTTTCAAACGAAACCCTCATTAGGCCCCAGGGTACGCGGAGGTTGGGGAAAATGCCTCTGCGCACCCTGCGGTTTCATCGCAACCTGCCTACCAGACCCGGCACGCGTTCTCGCTCACCATGGGCTGGCCGGCCTTGCATCCCCAGGTCTGCTGGAACTCGGGCATGTTCTGCACGACGCCGTCGACGCGATACTTTCCCGGGGAATGGGGATCGGTCTGCACCCGGGTGCGGGCGAACTCCGGACGCTGCTTCTCGCACCATACTCGCCCGAAGCCCAGGAAGAATCTCTGCTCCGGGGTATAGCCATCAATCTTCTGCGCGGCTTTTCCCGTCGGGTCGGCGGCAATCGTCTCTTTGAGCGCCATCAGCGCCACGCGCGCGCCGCCATTGTCGGCGGTATTCTCGCCCAGGGTCAGCCGGCCATTCAGCTTCAGATCGTCGACGGCAATGAAGTTTCCATATTCGTTGGCCACGCAGGCCGCACGCTTCTCGAACTCTTTCCCGTCCTGCTCGGTCCACCAGTCACGCAAGTTGCCCTGGGGATCGAACTTGCGGCCGGAATCGTCGAAACCGTGCGTCAGTTCGTGCCCGATGACGATGCCGATGCCGCCGAAGTTCACGGCGTCATCCATGTTCTTGTCAAAAAACGGCGGCTGCAGAATTCCCGCGGGAAAGACAATCTCGTTGTAGGAACCGCTGTAGTAGGCGTTGACCGTCGGCGGCGTCATGCCCCACTCCTTGCGGTCGAGCGGCTTGCCGATCTTGGCGATCTGCCGCTTGGCTTCAAATTCGTTGGCCCGCATCAGGTTGCCCAGCAGCGCCCCGCGCTCGACGTCGAGCCGGGTGTAGTCGCGCCACTCATCGGGATACCCGATCTTGTTGCGGATCGCCGCCAGCTTGATCTCCGCCTGTTTCTTGGTTGCCTCCGACATCCACGGCAGGTCCTGGATATCTTCCTTCAGCGCCTTTTCCAGGGCCATCACCATCTTCAACATGCGCTGCTTATCTTCGGGGCTGAAATATTTCTCGACATAACGCTGCCCCAGCGCTTCACCCAGCGAGTGGTCGGTCAAATCTACGCAGCGTTTCCAGCGGTCCTCAATCTGCGCCTGCCCAGTGAGTTGCTGCTGCATTTTGAAGTGGGCTTCCACAAAGGGCTGCGAAAGCCAGGGAGCCGCGGTATCAAGCAGCCGCCACTCGGCATAGGTCTTGAGCGCATCGAGCGACTCCGATTCCAGCACGCCGTTCACTTCCTTGAAGAAGTCGGGATTGGCGACATTCAGGTCGGCGAAGTTCGGCGCTCCGAGGTCGGCAAAGTAGTGGCTCAAGGCGAAGTTGGGGGCCAGCGCCTCGGCCTGCTCCTTGGTCATTTTGTGGTCGCGGTTCTTGGGATCGCGCCGCGCCGCCCGGTCCATCGACGCTTTGGCGAGGCCAGTCTCGATGCGCAACACCGTCTGGGCCGAGTCCGCCGCCTGCTTGGCCGTCTGGCCCGAGAGAGTAAACACCTGGGTGGCGTAGTCCACCAGGTGTTGCCGCATCGCCGCCATCTTGGCATCAGTCTGGATGTAGTAATTCCGGTCGGGCAGGCTGAGTCCTCCCTGATCAATGGCGGCAATCACTTCGTCGGCGTTGTGAAGGTCGGGTGTGGAGTAAAAGCTGAACATGGCGTTGGCGCCGATCATGCGCATGTGGGCGATGAAATCGATCAGCGCGATCTTGTTCTGCACCGCCGCCAAGCCGTCGAGCGAGGGCTTGAGGGGCGCGATCCCGGCGTCGTTCGCCTTCTTCTCGTCCATGCACGAGGCGTAAAAGTCTCCGATCTTCTGATCGATGGCGGGACGGCCCGGCGTCACCACCGCTGCCTTCTCCAGAATCTCGCGCAGCTCCATTTGATTGCGCTCATGCAACTCCGCGAAGCTCCCCCAGCGCGGCAGGTCGGCAGGAATCTCGGCCTTCTTCAGCCAGTTGCCGCAGGCGTATTGGAAAAAGTCGACGCAGGGATCGAGCGTCTTGTCGATGTTGTCAATGCTGAAACCCGCCGCGGGCTGCGACGAGTTGGCAGACTGTGCAAAGGCGAAAAGCGAAAACAGGCAGACAGCAAGCAGAAGATGAATACGCATGGCGGAACCTCGGTCGGGTGGACTGGAGATTCTAGGCCTTCGCCGAAACCGCCGGCAAGGACAATGACAGATCTTTACGTTTACTTCTTCTTGCTGTCATTTTTAATTTCATGGCTGACGCGGCTGGCGATGCGGTCCATCCCCGCCATAAACGTGTCCGACACGCCCGCCGAAGCCGCCTGCAGAATGGAAGTGTCGACCACGGGATCGACTCTGCGCTCGCGAAATAATGCGAAGTTGATCTGCATCTCTTCGCGGTAAGGCGGATTGGCCCCGGGGCCTGGCTGGGTCGCCGAGGCGTCCAGATCAGGGACAATCGGCCCGCCGGGACGGCGCGTGGGCAGGGCCGCCGGGTGCGCGCGGCTTTCCACGACCTGGGTCAGCAGCGTATATTCGCACTCCTTGACGCCGGCCTCGTCGCTGTTCTCCCGGGTCGGCCGCAGGGCCCGTTCCATGGTGGTGCTCGAGTCCATCTCTACCGCATCGCGCTTTTCCCGGGTGGTCAACGATTTCACCAGCCGCTCCGTCAGCCGGTCGAGGTCGGCCGAAACCGTACTGACGTTGGCCACCACTGCTACGCAGACCTTGGGGGATTCGCCGGCCTGGCCATAGACGCTTCCCGGCAAGAGAATCGCTGCTAGTGAGAGAAAAAGCGAAATCCTCATCGCCACCTCACGGCGGAAGTCTTGGCCAGAGCCCGGATGATTAGATCATATTCAACAGTGCGCTGTTGCCCGGTTTCCCCGCGTATAATCAACCTTTATAGAATCTCAGCGAGGGTGGTACAGCAATCATGACTTCCAGCAACGGCAACAATGGTCACGCCGTCCCCATGCCGCGCGCGCAATGGCTCGAGCAACGCCGCGCCCAGAACCGCAATGGAAACTTCTCGCAGATGCACTACGCCCGCCAGGGCGTCCTCACCGAAGAGATGGAATATGTCGCCCGCCGCGAGAAGGTCCCAGCGGAACTGATTCGCGACGAAGTGGCGCGCGGCCGCATGATCATCCCGGCTAACGTCAACCACCCTGAACTGGAACCCATGGCCATCGGCGTGGCTTCGCTGTGCAAGATCAACGCCAATATCGGCAATTCGGCGGTCAGCTCGAATATCGACGAGGAACTCAAGAAGCTGCACACCGCCGTGCACTACGGGGCCGACACGG
>Ga0335085_10007978_pt1 | contig 16254 bp, 20 predicted proteins | sample Lox_Sample_45_FD_206712 | JGI IMG/M metagenome (GOLD analysis project Ga0335085, IMG submission 206712) | Soil microbial communities from Loxahatchee National Wildlife Refuge, Florida, United States - Lox_Sample_4.5 | ecosystem: Environmental > Terrestrial > Soil > Wetlands | place: USA...
CGTGCTGACGGGCACGGTGTCACAGCCGACCTTCAGCGGGTCGGCGCTCGGGACGCACACGCACACGACGACGGCGACTGGGACAGTGAGCCAGCCGACGTTCACCGGGGACGCGGTGACGAACGCGCCGAGTTACGTGAATCTGATCCTCTGCAAGCCGGCGAGCCCTGGACCGGCAGCGGTGCCGGCGCCGGACGTGCGGCCCGACGTGGCCGCGCCGGCGTCGCAACCGGCAAAGCGCGAGGACGGGTACGTGGGACGGTAGGCGGGGCCATGACGAAGTACACTGACCCGCGGAGGGTGGAGCATGCGTCAGATCCTGGCGAGTCTGTTGGTGGCGATCGGGAGCGCGGCGCTGTTGGCGCAGGCCCTGGTGAAGTCCGAGGCGCACCTGTACGTGTACCCGCACGCGACGTACCAGATGACCGGACCGCTGTTGATTCCACAGCAGACGGTGCAGCGTGCGATGAACACCTGCGCGAAGGTGCCGAAGGGCAAGGTGTGCGTCGACGTCTGGGTGGTGGACCCGGCGACGAACATCGGCCTGAACGGCGTGACGGTGCGCGTGGCGGGGCAGACGGCGAAGACGACGGCGGGCGGGGACATTCTCCTGACGGTGAACGCGAACCAGACCGCGGCCTTCGATGTGATCCCGCCGACGGGGTACGGGTCGGACCCGGGCGTGCATCAACATCCGATCGGGACCGATCCGGTGTTGGTGGTCTGGGAGTTGATTCACCAGTAGCGCGCGGGTGGGGGCTGCGGCGGGCGCACTTCGGCCCGTCGGGCGTGGCGCACCCGAAGACGCACTGCCGGCGAGGGCACGCGTACGCAGAGCACGGCCGGCGCGTGCCGAAGTACGGCGGCCGTGGCGGCGGGGTGGCGACGAAACGGGTCTGCTGGCTGTGTTATCGTGCCGCGCAGCGTCGCGCGTATCATCGCGCGAAGGCACGTTGCCGGAGTGGACCGATGTCGTCGTCAGGGGTGTCCGTCATCTTGCATGACGGGAGTGTGTGTCGGGTGCGGGCGGATCAGGTCGAGTTCATCCGCGCGTGGGACGTGCACGAGCGCGCGTGCGCGGAGGCGTTCGCGTCCGGTCGGAAGGCCCGGATTCGTGAGGCGGTGCGCGCGGCCGAGGACTTCTGGCAATCGCACCAACAGCCGGTGACGCCGGTGAAGCGGCCGCCGGTCTGGGAGCAACGGCGGACGCGCGACGTGCGGAAGCGGCCCGAAAAGTGCCGCGGGTGCGGGTTCCCGATGCCGGCGGGTCGGCCGTTGCGGCATCACTGCCGGGAGAGTTGCAAGGCGATCGAGCAGGAACGTCGTCGGTTGATCGGCTGACGCGCGACCTTTCGCCCACGTCCGTCGGAGCGTAAACTACTCCAGGAGCGGCACGATGACGGCAGGACAGACTCTCACCGGGACGGGACCGTCGCGCGGCAGTGGGGTCAACCTGTCTGGGCCGTCGCTGTCGGGGATCTCGAATAGCGATCAGGCGACGTCGGCGCTCTTCGCGGCGGCCGGGAATGCGGGCACGACGGGGGCCGGGCTACTCCAGAAGGGCCAGGACGTCGTCAATCCGGTCCTGAAGTACTACACCGACATTCTCTCGGGGGATAAGTCGGCGGCCTTCCGTGCCGTCGCGCCGCAGGCGCAGACGATCACGGACCAGTACGACACGGCGTACAAGTCGGTGCTGGAGAAGGCGCCGCGTGGTGGCGGCCGGACGTCGGCCGCGGTCAACCTGAAGAGCGCGGAAGCGGGCGCGGTCGGCAACCTGATCAACGAGCAGGTGCCGCAGGCGGCCCAGCAGCTCTCGCAGATCATGCAGTCCTTCATGGAGGCGGGCATCTCGCTCGACGAAGCGTCCCTCAGCTCGCTCGCGTCGGGCCTGAACTCCCTGTTGACGAAGGAAGGCATGGACGCGCAGGCGCTCGGTGGGCTGGGCGGCGGTCTGGGGTCGCTGCTCGCGGCGCTCGTGATCCACTAACAGGGAGCGCGCATCATGCCCGGTCTCGGTGCGACGTCGTTCTTCAGCGGCTTCTCGGAGGGCTTCGCGAACGTCCTGCTCCAGAAGCAGCAGCAGAAGCGCGAGGACAAGGCGCGCGAACAGGATCTGAAGTTCAAGGCGATGGGGGCGTTGCTCAACGATCCCAACATCACGCCCGACCAACACGACGAAGTGTTGCAGCAGTTCCTGAAGCTCGGCGGCGTGACGAAGCCGGAAGACGTCGAACGCGCGAAGAAGGTGTTTGGGACGATCCGGTCGGCGGCGCCGGCGGGCGGTGGCGCCGCGGCCGCGCCTGCGCGTCCGGGTATGGGCGGCGTGACGATGACGCCGAAGCCTGGGGCCACGACGGCGCCGGGGATGGGCGGCGTGTCCTTCCAGCCGATGCCGACGCGGCGCGCGGCGCCGGGCACGGCCGGCGTGTCGTTCGGCGCGAACGGGGCGCCGGCGGCGTCCGGCGCTGGTGGCGGGCTGGGCGAGGTCCCGCGGCCGAAGACGATGGCCGATCTGGCGGCGGAGCGCGAGTCGGCGACGCGGATGAGCGAGTTCAAGGAACAGGAAGCCATCAAGCAACAGGACGCGATGGCGCTCCAGCAGCAGCAGTACGCGTACGAGGCGCAACTGCGCACGATGGGGTACAAGCTGACGAACGTCGAGATGACGGGCAACCAGATTGTCGACGCCGACGCCGACGTGACGGGCAACGCGATCGTGCCCGACGGTCACTACAAGATGGCGCTGAACGACTTCACGGGGCAGCACCAGTACTACCGGATCGCGGACAAGGTGACGTCGCAGGACCAGAAGGTCCAGCTCCGGGCGGACGAGCTGAACGCGGCCCGGCAGGCCCAGGGGCAGGCGCCGCTCGATCCAGATCAGGCGCGGCAGGCGGCGCTCGTGGACCTGCGCCGGGAGGACCTCGCCAAACAGCAGCAGGCGGCGCAGCGGTTGGACGAGTACGTGAAGCTCGCGACGGGTCGAGAAGCGATCAACGCTGAGACCCTGAAGAAGATGCAGACGGAGGCGCCGTTCCTGTTCGACTTGTATCAGGCGAAGACGCAGATCGCGCAGCAGCAGCTCACGAAGCTGAAGACGCTGAACAAGAAGGACCCGCTGGCGGTGATGGAGTACGCCGAGACGACGGCGAAGTCGCTGATCAGCAACGTGAACTCGGTGGACTACTTCGGCGGGAAGCTGGCGGACGTGCGCGACGAGGTCATCCGGCAGCTCGGGCTCGATCCGGTGGACGTGATGGCGCAGGTGGCGGCGCGCGACAAGGGCGGCACGACGACGTCGACGCAGTCGCCGGCGGCCGCCGAGAAGCCGAAGGCGTTCGATGAAGTCGCGGCCGCGCGGACGTGGCTGACGGATCCGAAGGGCGCCGGGCTCGACGCGAAGGATCTGACGGACGACAAGGTGAAGGCGTTCATCGCGAAGAACAAGCCGCTGATGGACGAGCTGCGTCGTCGCGCCGGCGGGTCGTAGGCGCGCGATGCCCCAGCAGACGCCGGACGGCGCCATCAAGGTCGATATGTCGGCGTTCCAGGCGCCGATCAAGGTCGACCTGTCCGACTTCGACAAGACCATCCAGGTCGACATGAGCGCGTTCGGGCCGCAGGCGCAGCAGCCGGCGGACGAGGCGACGCTGCGCAAGGGGTACGCGCCGGTCGGGTCGGTGCGGTCGCCGTTGCCGCTCTACCCTGGCGATCGCGTCAATCCGAAGACGGGCATGGTGATGCGTGGCGGCGGGCCGTCGCTCGGCAAGGGCGAGGTCGTCGGTGCCGCGAAGCGTCTCGTCTCGCTGACGAAGGACCAGCTCGACAGCTTCTTCGGCAGGCCGGCGCAGCAGCACGTCGATCCGGCGACGGGTCGGCTGGTGACGACGAAGCCGGGCACGCCCGACGCGATCACGCGCGGTCTAGAGGCTGGCGGGAGCGAGATGCTCACCGGCATGAAGGACCTGGGGCTGGCGAGCGACCGCCCGATGGGGGAGCTGCCCGAGAAGACCGGGCACCGGGCGCGTGGCGTCTCCGAAGTGGTGGGCGGGGCGCTCAAGGCGATCCAGCTCCCGGCGACCATCGGGGCGGTGCTGATGGGTCCGGAGGCGATCGCCGAACTCGTGAGCACGACCCTGTGGGGCATGGGCACGGCGAAGGCGGCCGCGGCTGGCATGAAGGCCGTGGGCGTGCGCCAGGACATCGCGGATGCGGCGTCTGACATTGCCGGGCTCGGGGTGGCCTGGAAGGTCGGCACGATGGTCCGGGACGTGCCGGAGCTGATGCGCACGCTGGACGCCGGCGAGCGGGCGGCGGCGATGAAGGCCAGGGAGGCCGCAGCGCCCCAGTACGTGGCGGCGAAGCAGCCGCGCCCGCCAGAGCCTCCTGGTGGCGGCGGGACGGCGGCGGTGGACCGGCAGGCTCAGGAACGCGTACGTGCGCGTCTGGGGACGTTTCTGGGGCAGGTGGAGAGCCGGCGCGGGCAAGTCGAGACGGCGGACCGGCTGGGCGGTCTGGCGGCCGCGGGAGCGCCAAAGGCGTTGCCGGCGCCCGGGGAGGGCTCCTGGACGGTGGACCTGCCGTTGCCGGTGGTCGAGGCGCCGCCGTCGCAGCCTATTGGCGCGAGCCGTGCCCGGGTGGTCGAGAGCCTCGAACTCGGGATGCCGGCCGGGATGGCGGTGACGCGGGAGCTGCCGGCGGGGTCGGACCTATGGACGTTGCCGCCGCTGCCGTCGTCGGAGGCGTCGCTGACGGCGCCGATCGACGTCGGGCCACGGCTGATGAGCGCCGAAGAGGCGGCGAAGGGCCTCGGGCAGAAGGAGCCGGCGGTGCTCGGGTGGTACCGGCCGCCGAACGATTCGTTGCACACGATCGCGACGCTGGCGGACGGGCGGATGGCCGTGTACGACCATGTGCTCGATCGGTGGCGGATCGAGTCGCGGACGGGCGGCGCGGAACTGCCGCGCGGGGCTGACGCGGAGTTCCTGGCGAAGCAGCCGTTGCCGCGGGTCGTGGGGGCGTTGCCGCCGTTGCCTGAGGGGCGGCCGCGGCAGACGTTCGAGCGGTTCGGGCGGATGCTGGCGCCGAAGGTCGAACCGGCGGGGCCGGACAGCGTCATTGTGAGCTACCGGGGTCCGGACGGGCCGGTGTCGGTCATGGTGCCCGAGGCGCGCGTGCGCGAGGTCGCCGGCGAGATTGCGCGCCGGTACCTGGAGCGGACGTACATGCCGGCGGCGTTCGTCGAGTTGCCGGTGGTCGAGAAGGCGGCGCTGCGTCGGATCCGCGACGAGATGGCGGAGCAGCCCCATCAGGTGATTCCGAAGGGCGGCGGGCTGATTCGCGATGAGGTCAGCGGGCGGCAGGCGGACTACCAGGGCTCGTACTACGTGGCCGGGGCGCCGGTGCTGCACGACATTCGGGAGGTCTCGGGCCGGAACCTGACGCGGCCGCAGATCATCGATGCCATCAACAAGTACGAGGCGGGCGGTGGGCTGACGGTGCCGGTGCGCGACGCGCTCGTCGTGGCGCGCATGCGGTTGTCCGGGGCGACGGACCTGCCGGGGTTCGCGACGCCGACGATGCGGCCGGCAGTGCTGCCGCCGGATACGGGTCGCGTCGGTGCGGAAGTCGAAGCGGCGCTCCGCGGGACGGTTGCGGAAGGCGACATCAACACCGAGGGCGAGTTCGACGCGCTCATGGGCCAGCGGCAGCAGTGGTACCAGCAGGCCGCGATGCGGACGATGATTCAGTACCTGTCGGGCGGCGACGAGGCGCCGGGCGCGGCGTGGCCGACGCAGGCGGTGCTGAAGGCGAGTCCGGACGTGGCGCTCGCGACGAAGGTCCGGCTGGAGGCGCTGAAGAACTCGAAGCGGGAGTGGAAGCGGCTGCCGGCGTCGACGCGCGACGCGATCGAGAAGCAGTTGACGTACCTGAACGACGCGTTGCCGTTCGCTGTGCAGAAGGCGTGGCTGAAGTCGGGGAAGGTCGGGCTGCTCGTGAACGCGGCGGAGAACGCGAAGTTCCTTGGCGAGCATCCGGAGTTGGCGGACGTCATCCCCGATCCGGGCTCCGCGGGACGTCCGGCGGAAGTCGTGGCGCGTGAGCGCGGGCAGACGAGCGCACTGAAGGATCGGGTGGAGCGGGCGGCGAAGGATCCGGCCGCGCCCGATGCGACGTCGGCGCCGACGCCGGTGCCGGCGCTCGTGCCGCCGCCCGGGCAGTTGCCGCCGGAGCGGGCGCAAGGGCAGTACCTGCGGGACCAGTTCGCGCGGCAGCGTGACGGGCTGTCGCCGCAGAGCTACCGGCAGTGGGTGGCGGACAAGGCCCTGCGGGACCGGCAGGCGGCGCGGATCGCCCCGGCGCAGCCGAACCTGCCGAGAATCTCGGAGGCGCGCACGAAGGAAGGCGGCGTCAAGGTCGGGTCGGCCGAAGAGACGATCGGGCGGATCCTGGGGTCCTCGCTGTACGCGGGGGACGTGCCGAAGACGATCACGCGCGAGCTGATTCAGAACGCGGTCGACGCGGTGAGCGATCCGGCGACGGGAGAGCTGGCGCCCGGTGCGGTGCGGATTGCGTTCGCGCAGGGGACCGGCGCGGCGACGATCACGGTCGCGGATAGCGGCAAGGGCATGACGCGGGAGGAACTGGAGACCGTCTTTACCGATCTGGGGTCCTCGGGAAAGCGGGACGTGGCGACGGCGCGCGGCGGGTTCGGGTTGGCGAAGGCGTCGATCTTGCTGGGCGGCCAGCACGCGGAAATCAGTACCGTCGTCGACGTGCCGATGGGGCAGGGGATCAGTCGCCGCATGCGGTACACGTTGGCCGGCACGCCCGAAGACTTCCTGAAGCACGTCGACGTGCAGGAAACGCCGGCGCCGTCAGAGCCCACGGGCACGAGGATTCACGTCAAGCTCTCGCCGACGGCCGACCTGTGGCAAGCGAAGGGACAGTTCGAGCGCGCGTCGGAAGACTACCCGGGCGCCGACTCGCCGTTTCAGAACGGCCCGCGGCTGGCGTGGCAGGACGTCGAGACGTTCCAGGCGCCGGGCGCCGACATCACGATCCGACAGACGCCGACGGAACGGCGGACGCCCGTGCAGGGGTTCCTCGGGTACGACGTGTTGAACCACGGTATGTATCAGTTTGAGGGCGGCACGCTCATGAATCCCGGCACGGGCTATCCGCAGCGCGTGACGGTCGACGTGCGCGCGACCGTGCCGGAGGGGCACGCCGACTATCCGTTCACGGCCAATCGTGAGCGCCTGCGCGACTCGATCGTGAAGGTGGTCGACAAGCGCGTGCAGGAGACGATCGGGTCGCAGGCCGCCGCGCGACAGACGGCGCTGGCGCTCAAGCAGTTCGGGTCGCCGGCCCGCATGGCGAACGGGGTGCCGTACATCGACAACTACGGGGTGTGGCCGAAGATCCAGGCGGCAGTGACGCCGGCGGTGCAGGCGTTCATGGCCGGGGCGCTCGACGTGGCGCGGGCCTTCGGGGAGGCGTTGCAGATCCCGCCGCACGATGTCCTGGGCGTGATCTTCTCGAAGGAAACGCACGGCGTGAACGTCCACCTGGGGGGCGATCGCGGACGGGCGGTGTACCTGAATCCGGTGTCGTGGTTCGAGGGCGAGCAGTCAGCGGACCGGGTCGTCGGGGGTGTGCTGCACACGATCGTTCACGAGCTGACGCACGACGCCGTGCGCGGCCACGATGAGAAGTTCACGATGCAGCTCGCGGAGAACTACGGGAAGTTGGGAGCGGATGCCTATGCCGATGCCATCGCGAAACTCTATCCACTCGCGCGAGACCCAAGCCTTGCTCGATTCGCTGACGTCGCTCGAAAGGCGGTTGCCGAGGCCAGTACTGGCCGGGATGCTGGCAGCGGGCTGGCGAGCCGTCTCGGGCGACCAGAGGATTCCAGCGGGGCAGCGGGCGGCGGCGAAGACCGCGTACCGCCTCGCGGCGAAGCGCCTGGGCCTGCCGGACCCGGGGGGCCGCGTGACGGCGACCCAACCCTGAACGACGAGGGCGAGCCGGAACAGCCACGCGGGCCGTACGAGGGCAAGGGGCTCACCTGGATGCAGAGCGTCGCGTCGCCGGTGGAGCAGACGCTGCTGAATCACCCCGCGACGACGCAGATTGCGGACGACGTGCTGTCGACTCAGGATGCGAAGACGGTGTGGGAGGCCAGAACGCTGCGCGAGCTGGAGGCGACGCACCACGACCTGACGCCGGAGCAGACGGCCGAACACGCCGACATCATGAACATCTTCGAGAAGCCGGAGGACGCGGCCGGCCACTACTCGAAGCGGTTGGGGCGGATGTACTCGCCGGAGGCGATTCAGTCGGCGACGGCGGCGCGCGCGGTCATGCGGCGGATCTTCGAGATGCTGCCGGAGAACGCGACGGCGTCGGGGGCGCTACCCCAGTACATCGAGGGGTACTGGAGCCACATCACAAAGCTCCTGGAGAACGACCAGGATCTGCTGACGGGCATTCGGCAGCTCTGGAAGTTCTGGAACCGCGACACGGGGTACGGCAGTCTCCTCGACGCGTTCAGGACGGAGCAGATCGGCGGCGAGAGCACGGTGCCCGAACGTGAGGGCGCGGGCGTGCCGTGGGAGCGTGGGCGCGGCAAGCGGACGCCGGCGTCGCGGTTTCTGAAGCGCCGCACGGGCGACATGCAGGGTCTGGAGTACGACCCGAAGGTCGTGTACCCGGTGTACGTTCGCTCGATTGCTCGTGTCGTCTTCGATAAGCCCTTGCTCGATCGGGTGAAGCCGATGATCAAGGAGCTGCCGCAGAGCGAGCTGCGCGAGCTGACCGAGTTGTGGATGCAGAACTACACGAAGTTCGATGCCTACCCGAAGTTGTCGCGGCGCTGGATGGCGATGACTAAGGCGGCGATGGGGTTGCTGTCGCGCTCGGTCTTGTACTTGAGCCCGCGGTTGCAGTTGCTTCACGTTGGACGCACGGAAGCGGCCTTCGCCGAGACGAGGGGCTACTACCTGAAGGGCTGGGCCGACACGCTGAAGAATCCTCGGCGAGCGTTCGAGCGGACGGCGGTGGCCGGGCTCTTGCCGAACAACTTCCTGCCGTCGGCGTACCGGCCGTTCTTCACGAAGCTGGACAACGTCGGCAACGCGATGGGGTTCGTTGACTTCCTGGATCGGTCGGTGGCGCTGCACGGGTTCGAGCGGATGTACCAGTCGCAGGGGTACGGGGCGGACGAAGCGTACCTCCTGGCGATTCGACACGCGAAGAAGGTGTGTCAGGTCACGGACCCCGCGCGCGTGCTGCCGACGATCCGGTACGGGGCGCTGGGGCAGGCGGTCTCGCAGTACAAGGTCATTCCGTGGCGGTTGATCTACCAGATGGGCGAGACCTGGGAGCTGCGGAAGCAGGACCCGGCGCGGTTCGCGCGGCACGTCGCGATCGTGTCGGCGTTTGCCGGCGCCGAAGTCGCGGGCGGCGTGCATCTGCTGCACACGGGGAGCGTGTCGCGGCTGCTCAACTTCGAGGCGCCGGTCATGTCGGAAGTGCGGCGCATCTACCAGAAGATCGAGAACGGCGACGCGATGGGCTTCCTGGAAGAGCTGGCGCTGCTCGCGGTACCGGGCGGCGTGTCGGCGCGGACGACGATCGACCTGCTGCCGCCGCGTGAGCGCGCGCCGTTCCTGCGCGCGATGGAGCCGTGGACGAAGCTGAAGAACAAGGCGAAGGCCGAGATCCGGCACGAAGAGCAAGTGTTGAAACAGGCCGTGCATGGACGTAGAGTAGACCTGCCGCCTGCGACCCTGCCGCCGGTGCCACAGCCAGGGGGTAGTGCGCGATGAACGCGGATCTGGAACTCGTCCTGCGCCACGTCGATGCGGGGCATCTGGAGCTGGGCCGGCAAATCAGCGGGATCGCGCGCGACCTGCGCACGATGAACGATCGGGTCCAGGACGTCAGCGATCGGGTGACGGCGATCGAGACCGCCGAAGAGACGCTCATCCGACGTGACGGCGTGACGGTGCGGCGTGGCGATATCTGGTTGATTTCGTCGGTGACGGGAATCGTGCTCGTGGTGCTGCGCGCGGCGGCGCCGATCGTGTGGGACCTCGTGAAGTCGGCGCTCAAAGCGTAGAGGGAGTGATTCTCATGCCGCACATGGACTCGACGGCCATCATGCAGATTTCGGGCGCGGTGGTCGTGCTCTGTCAGCTCGCGAAGTCGGTCGGGGTCACGGGCCGGTTCGCGCTCATCACGTCGTCGATTCTGTCGGCGCTCGGCTGCGGCATCTGGGGCTGGGCGAACGGGGCCTTCAGCCGGGCGACGACCTGGGATCTGTTCTCCGGGTTCGTGGTGGTGCTGTCGGCGGCCGCGGGCGTGTTCAACCTGATCAACTCGGCGCCCGAGTCGGTGGCGACGATCACGGGGGGCGTGAAGGGCGCGGCGTCGGCGCTGCGGACGGCGCTCGGCGGGACCTCGCCGAATCAGCCCTGACGGTGTAGACTCTGGCCGACGTCGAGGGAGGCGTCGGACAGATGAACATACTTCACGCAATCGCGAACGCGATCGTCACGGGGGCACGGTACTTCGCGGGCTTCGCGCCGGCGATTCAGGCGGCGGATCCGAAGGCGGGCGGGGTCGTGCGCACGGTGAGCGCGGACCTGTCGGATCTGGCGAATCTCATCGTCACGGCGCAGACGATGCGGCAGGCGAACCCGACGGCGCCCATCTCGGGACCGGACATCGCGAAGCTGATCGCGCCGGCGGCGTTCAACCTGCTGATTCAGTCGTCGGTGTTCAAGGGGCTGACGGTGCAGGATCAGCCGAAGGCGGACGCGGCGGTGGTCGGGCTTGTCGGCAATCTGGCGGACTTCATCCAGGCGTTCCATCCGAACGGCGCGCAGACGGTGACGACCGCGGTGCCGGTCACGAAGTAGATCCAGACTGGTCTGGAGCGGTCTAGAACGGGGCGGCCCAGGCGGGCGTCGTTTGACACTGGCCGTCCCTCACACGGGCCGATCCTCGCGAGAGGGTCGGCCCGTTGTGTTTCAGCGGCTCAGGTGGCCGTCGGCGAGCACGACGTGCTTCATGGTGCCGTCCCAGACGACCTCGTAGTCGATGCCGCGGACGGTCACGGTGCGCCGCGTGGCGGGCTCGGGCGTGGGCGCGCGCTCGGGCTCGACGTGGGTCGGGGGCTTTCGTTCCCGCGGCCCGAAGACGATGTCGCGGCAGGTGTAGCACAGGCCGTGCTCCTGGCGGTACTTGATGGCGCAGCGCCGGCACGCCTGACGGGCGGGGATGGGACGGGACGGGTCTTCGCGGTGGCGGCCCATGCGGCGGGAGTCTACACGCGAAGGGTTGACACGGTCGAGGGGGAAGCGTATTGTCCCCAGAACGACAAAGGCCCCGGCGGGTGCCGGAGCCTTTGAAGGGTCCGGTGAGGAAGCCGGACCAAGCGAAGCGTGAGGTACGCACGCGTCGCCGCCGAGAGCAATTCTCACCGAATCGGCGGTGTTCGTCAAGCCAACCCCACAACTCGCTGGGAACACCTTCCTTCACGCCGGACGGACGGCTGAATTGACGGTAGCGTCCTGCGCGGATCGAAGCCAGCACTACGGGGGAATCCGATCCCAAGCTGGCGAGGTCGGGCCGAATGGCGACGGACCTGGATCGGCTGCCGGTAATCACCCGGGGGAGAAGACCGTCGCCTTGCGAATGTCCCGTGTGAGGGGCGCTGGCTGCGATGAGCAGGGCGCTGCGGGTTCGTGCCGGCCGTGTACACGTCCCTGGCGACAGGGCTCCGGATGGACACGGGGCAAAGGCCGGTACCTTCGCCTCTGTGCGGGGGTAGCCGGGCCTTGCCGCTACCGCTCGTGCTTCGCACCGTACTGGTTGAAAAGATCACGATCGGCCGCGATGGCGAATTCAGCGAAGTACACGGTAGATCGGTACAGCGCGCGGCATTAGAGCGCCGGAGAAAAGAGCACTCGATGCAGGTACACAAGTGGCGCTTAGCTGGAGTGACGGGGCGGTGGACGAAACCGGAAAAGAAGCGGCGGGCGCGAAAGCGGTTGGACGCGCGCGCGTCGATTCACGCGGCCGCGACGCCGAGACTGAGAAAGCGAGCGAGCGATGGGGACGACGAGCCGTCGGTGCCGTTCAAGGTGAAAGATCCGAAGGGTGGGGACCCGGCCGAATGGCCGGCGGATCTGCGCGTGCGCGAGTTTCCGCGACGACAGGGGGCGTGATGGCGCGGCCAGTTGTTTATCCGATTGAAGCCACCTTCAGGGCGCTGGTGAAATGCCAGCGACCGGCGGCGCGATTCAAGGATTTGCGGGCGGCGCTGCCGGCTGTGTCGGAGCGCACGCTGAGGCGCCACTTGTCGATCCTGAAGTATATGGGCACCGTGAGGACCGACGTCGGCGTCGACTTCATTGAACTCGTGTCGCGGAAGCGGCGGAAAGGTCGGGCGTGATGACAGACGGGCAGACGACGAAAGGCTGGTCGTGATGCTGACGGCGCTGAAGGTCTGGACGGGACAGGTGCATCCGACGCGATGGGACTCCTACGTCGTGGACGGTCGCGACGTGCCAAGCGGGTCCGCGCGCACGCCGGCGGTGCTGATTACGTGCGACTCGGTCGACGAGCGCAACGGCCTCCTGGCGCTGCTGGCCGACGCTGAGGCGTGGGAGAAACACGGCCAGCAGATCCGTCCGACCACGAAGGAGCCGACGAGAGGTCCGGCGAAGTTCCTCATTCAGCGGTGGCCGCGGTACTGGACCGGGAACGACAAGATGCCGTGGAGCTACGCGCCCGCCCTCGCGATGACGTTCAACACGAAAGACGAGGCCGTGGCCTATATGGTCGAGCACATCGGCCTGGAGGGCAACGTGGTGCCGGACCCGACGGGAGGCAAGTGGTGACGCGCCGGCCGTTCTCGCAGCGAGGGTGCGATCGCGAGTGCGGGCGGACGCACTGCGCGACGCGGTTCCGGGCCGACGGGACGCTCGTGCGGTTGTGCGGGCCGTGCTGGGCGAACGAGTACGCGCCGGGCCACGGGCTCGTCGCGCGGCACTACGGCGTCGAGGTCACGGCGGAGGGGGCGCTGCCGCTGGAGCAGATCCTGTCGGACGAGCTGCACGGGATGCACGCGGCGCTCGGGGTGTTCGAGGATCTGACGTATCGGCCCGGCGTGTACCTCGCGCAGCCGCGGCCACACAAGGCTTGACGCGCACCGGGGAGCAGGTGTAGGATTCCCGCATGGCCGAGAAGTTCTTGGTCGAGACGGTCACGAAGGCGTGGCGTGTGACGTGCCAGCGATGCGCGCATCAGTGGATCAGCAAGGGGCGCGACGTCCCGAAGGTGTGCCCTGCGTGCAAGAGCCGGTCGTGGATGCACCCGTTCCGGGAGCGGATGCCGGTGACGTGCCGGAAGTGCGGGTACGCGTGGCGAACGTTCCGCGACAAACCGACGGCGCAGTGCCCGAACTGCAAATCGCGGCAGTGGACGGAGCCGAAGAAGCGAGGCGGCCGTGGGTGAGGCGAAGGATCGCGGCACGTTCGAGCAGCGGCGGCGGATGGCCGCGGCGCGCGCGGCGCGCGTGATCCCGCGGCTGCCGATGGCGCGGATGTCGATCCTGGCGCCGATCACGCGCGAGCTGGTGAAGGGACCGAACGGGCGCGTGCAGATCAAAGAGACCACGCGGCAAAAGGACGTCGTCGAGACGAGTCGCGACGGCCGGCAGTACGTCTGGGACGGAACGTGTTTGCGGAGGGCGCGTCGTGGAGTTTGATCATCGCGCCGTCCCGCCGGACGATCGACGGCCGACGCCGACGACGTGGGCAACGTGGCTGCGCGGGCTGCTCTCGGGCGACGAGCAGTGCTGGTGGAAGTCGTGGTACCGAACGCACTACGTAGCGGCGCGGCGGCCGGTCGACGACGACGGCGCGGGCCGTATGGCGCTCTGGCGGGCACAGCACGCGGAGATGGTGCGCGCGGTGCGCGATCGGTACATGCGCGACGGCTGGGACGTCGCGACGGAGCATCAGAACCGGATTACCGTCGCCGGCAGCGTGATCACCGCCGTCGCGGTGCCGGATCTGGTGGCCGTGAAGATGCTCGACGCGACGTCGCTGCACCGGCTGATCGTGGACTGCAAAACGGGCAAGGAACGCGCGTCGGATCGCTGGCAGGTGATGGTCTACGGCGTGCTCATGAAGTGGCACCGGCCGCAGGAGCCGACGCGCATTGAAGGGCTCGTGGTCTACCTGTCGGGGGAAGAGCGGAAGGTGAGTGCTCAGGACATCGTCGACGCGGAACCGCATGTGCGGCGGGCGCTGTCGACGATGAGCGGGGAGCACGCGCCGGACCGGGTGCCCAGCGCGCAGGAGTGCCAGTTCTGCGACATCGCGCACTGCGACGTGCGGGTGCAGGGGACGGCTGAGACGTCGACGAGCGACGAGTTCTGACCGTGCATCGCGGCACCTGGAAGCGGCGGGAGCGGGAAGCGGCGAAGCGACTGGGCGGCGTGCGGATCCCGGTGACGGGCGAGCGCGCGGGCGCCGATGGGCTGACGGCAGAGCTGGCGATCCAGAGCAAGCACGGGCGCAACCGGCCGTCGTACCTGACGGAGTGGTTGGCCGGGATTCGGGAAGCGGGGCGGGTGCGCGGCAAGGTCGGCGTGGTGATCTGGTCGACGATGCACGAGCCGCTGGACGACGCGGTGGTCGTGATGCGGTTCCGGGATTTCGAGGATCTGATCGCGCGGCTGCCGGCCGGGTGGAAAGAAGAGCCGCCGGCCGGGATGCTGCCGGAGAGTCGAGGACGACGATGAACGAAACAGCAGCAGTCGAAACGGCGCTGACGACGCGGCCGAACGAAGTGCCGGAGGTCGTCGCGAAGCGCGGCGTGACGTTCCCGCAGTGGAACGCCCTCTGCAACTCGGTGTACCCGGGGGCGAACCCGAACTCGGTGATCCTCGTGCTCGACTACTGCAAGGCGCGCGGGCTCGACCCGATGAAGAAGCCCTGCCACATTGTGCCGATGGAAGTCGAAGTGGCGAAGCGGAAGCCCGACGGAACGGTCGTCAAGACCGACGAGTGGCGCGACGTCGTCATGCCGGGCATCTACGAGTATCGGACGACGGCGCAGCGCACGGGCGAGTACCTGGGCCACGACGAGCCGGCGTACGGGCCGCTGGAGAAGTTCGCGGGCGTCGAGGCGCCGGCGTGGTGCAAGTTCACGGTCTATCGGTGGAACACGAAGGCGCAAGCGAAGACCGCGTTTCCGGTGGTGGTGTACTTCCGGGAAGTGGTCGCGACGACGCGGCGTGACGGCACGGCGAACGCGCGCTGGCGGCGCGCGCCGATCCAGATGCTCGTGAAGTGTGCCGAGGCCGCGGCGCTGCGTGAAGCGTTCCCGGAAGAGCTGGGCGGCGTCGCGACAGCGGAGGAAATCGAAGGGACGCGGATCCAGGGGGCGACGATCGTCGAAGGGCGCGTGGTCCCGGACGACGACGATCTGCTCGACTACCTCGATGCGCTGGCGGCGCCGGAGCGGGCGGAGTACGAAACGCTGATGAAGGCGCTGAAGTTGCAGCCTGGCGAGATCCGGGCGCTGATGCGCCGGTTCGACGCGAACCCGAAGGGGCTGCTCGCGGAGCTGCGCGTGCGCGTGCAGGCGAAGCCGGCGAGCGAGCCGCCGGCGCGCGCGGCCAAGGTTGACGCTCCCGGCCATCCTCCCGCCCAATCCCAGGGAGGCGCGGTGGCGGGGACGACGACCGGGGCGGCCGCGTCGCCATCGAAGACGGGCGTGTTGCAGTTCGGAACCGATTCCTTCTGAGGGGGCAGTGATGGGCGACGCACAGGCGATGAATGCACTCGTGCCGGGGCAGCGGGTGCGGCTGACGGGGATCGAGCCGAAGGGGGCGAGCGGGACGGTCAACCGCGTCGCCGGCAGCGGCCGGGCGGCGTGGGTCCGGATGGACGAGCCGTTGCCGGACCAACTGCGCACGTTCGAGCCCGAGGACGAGCGCGCGCGCGACCGGATGGTCTACGTCGACGAAGTTGAGCTGATCGGGTGATGGTCCTCGTCGCGGTGTTGCTCGCGTGGACCGCGGTGGCGTTCGCCGTGGGCGTCCGGCTCGGCCGGTGGATCGAGCGGCACGCGCCGACCCCTCCCGAGGAATGACCTCTCCAGAGGACATTAGTGATGAGGGTGGGTTATAGCGTCACGTTCGAGTTCCAAACGCGGCCCCCA
>Ga0335085_10007979_pt1 | contig 16253 bp, 11 predicted proteins | sample Lox_Sample_45_FD_206712 | JGI IMG/M metagenome (GOLD analysis project Ga0335085, IMG submission 206712) | Soil microbial communities from Loxahatchee National Wildlife Refuge, Florida, United States - Lox_Sample_4.5 | ecosystem: Environmental > Terrestrial > Soil > Wetlands | place: USA...
TGCAGGGCCGAGCAGCTTCGCGGCGCCCAGGTACACCTCGGGATCGGGCTTGTAGTGACCGAACAGTTCCGCGGACAAGATGCAGTCCCAGGGCAACCCTGCGTACTTCGCCATGTTCGTGAGCAGGCTCACGTTGCCGTTGGACAGGGTCGAGACGATGTAGCCCGCGCTCAGGCGGTGCAATCCGCCCACCGAGTCGGGCCATGGCCACAGCCGGTGCCAGGCGCGGTTGAAGTGATCGACTTCGTCGTCCGACAGTCCGTCGATACCGAACTGACGGAGCAGATCGTTCAGGATGAGGCGGTGCAGTCCGTCGATGTTGGTCCACGGAATCTGGCCGCTGCGCACGCGCTGCATGGCAGGTTGGTAGCCAGCGCGCCACGCGTCCGCAAAGGCCACCCAATCGATCTCGATGCCTTTGCGCTTCCCGAGCAGTTGTCCTTCTCGGATGATCGAGCCGCGCCAGTCCACGACGGTTCCGAACACGTCGAAGACCAGTGCGTTTACCGACTTGCGCGTGTCTGACTGCACCGCAGGCAAGGGCTCTCCATCTGAAGCGGCCGCAAATGCGTACGTGCTGGCCGCGGCCAGTGTGAGGGATGTTACCCCGCGCGCGATGAAATCGCGACGGCCCTTCGCCACATCGGTTTCGTCGGTGCTTGAGTTCATGCGTTGCCGCTCCTCTCGGCTTGGGACGCGTCTTGTTGTCAGCAACTGGCAGCGATGCTGCGCTGCAACAGTCGCCGTGCATTCTATTCACGGCTTGCAGGAAAAGGCTTCCGTTTTTCTGGTTCGTTGCCCTGCTTGTCAGAAAACTTTTCTGTATTTGTCGCGGGAGGCCGCGCCGCTGGCGCCGGCCAGCGCCCTAGAGAGGCCGGCGGATGCGACGTCGTTCATGAGCCAAAGCATAGAGTGGCATTCGCAGTGCCTGCGGCCCGATCCGGCTAGAATGCCTCTGTCTACGCCCGTCTGACGAGAAGATGGAACCCGACAAGTTTGATCTCGCGATCCTGGCCGTGCTGCAAGAGGACGCCCGCGCCAGCCTGCAGGACATCAGCGCACGAGTCGGCCTGTCCACGACTCCCTGCTGGACGCGGATCAAGAAGATGGAGACCGAGGGCGTGATCCAGGGGTATACGGTGCGGATCGATCCCGCCGCGATCGGATTCCGCGAGACCGTAGTCGTGCAACTCACCCTCGAGAGCCACAGCGACGAGATCCTGGAGGCGTTCGGGAAGGCGCTTGCAGAGATCCCGGAAGTGCTCGACGCCTATCTCATCTCGGGCGACTACGACTATCTGATCCGCATTGCGGTCCGCGACACGCGCGACTATGAGCGGCTGCTGCGCGAGCGCCTGTACCGGATTCCCGGAATCCGCCAGAGCAAGTCGAGCTTCGTGCTGCGGCAGCTGAAGGAAAGCCCGATCCCTCTTTACAGCAGTGCCCGCGCGGCCACGGTGCGTGTGAGGCGAGGGCGGAAGTAACTTCGACGGCGGCCGCCGACGTGAACGAGGTTCCCGGAGGTTATTCCACCGTGACCGGTGTGCAACAACGCGCTGCAGCGGCTGACTTCGATGGGGCAGCCGGCGGACGAACGGAGGATTGCCATGGAAGCTTCTACCATCAGGACGATAGGACTCATTGGGGCTGGGAAGATCGGCAGCCAGATCGCGCGCCTCGCGGTCGCGAACGGGTATGACGTGGTGATCAGCAATTCGCGCGGACCGGAGACGCTCTCCGCCCTCGTAGCGGAGCTCGGGCGGGAAGCACGCGCCGGGACCTCTGTCGACGCGGCGAAGGCGGGGGATGTCGTCGTGGTGACGATCCCGCTGAAGAACTACCGTGCGGTTCCGGTCGAGCCCTTGGCGGGGAAAATCGTGATCGACACCAACAACTACTACCCTCAACGGGACGGCCATATCGGCGAGCTCGACAGCGAGTCAACCACCACCTCCGAGCTGCTGCAGGCGCACCTCCCGAAGTCGAAGGTGGTCAAGGCGTTCAACCACATCTACGCGGCCCAGCTGACCACCGACGGGAAGCCGGCTGGCACAAAGAATCGCCGCGCCCTCGTGATCGCCGGCGACGACGCGGCGGCGAAGGCCACCGTCACCCGCCTGCTAGACCAGTTCGGCTTCGATACGGTGGACGCGGGTCCGCTCAAGGAGGGTTGGCGCATCCAGCGCGACACGCCTGGCTACGGACCGCGTCGCACCGCCGAGGAGTTGCGCCGGGACCTTGCTGCGGCCAAGCGGTACCGGGACCTATAAGAGTTGCGTTGCTGGAGGATAGTCGCCCCGGCGACGCAAGCGGGGATCGATATCGCGCGCTCTCAGCGGCGCGCTGCCGGGGCACGCAGTTAGCAGGTCTGATTCTGCGGCCCGCGTAAGTGGCAAGTCTTCGACCTGCCGACCTCAACGCAGGCACGACCTCGCGCCCAATGATCTCGAAGCTGCGCGCTTCCAGCTCGGGTGGGATGAGGCCGCCGGGATTGAGCTCAGCCACGACACCGTCGAGCCTCAGTTCCTCCCGCAGCTGCCTCAGGCGGTCGATGATGCCGGCGGCAGTGCCGAACACGACCTTCTTGGCGAGCATGTCCTCGTAGGACAGGCTCGCCATACGCTCGGCCTCCATCCGGCGGCGGTCGGCCGGCCCGGCGCCCGCGCGTCCGACCGCCGCCCTCGCCAGCTCGGTCTGGCGTACGAAGAACGACGTGAGACTTTCGCGTGGCTCCTCCAACGCACCGCGTGCTGTGGTCGATGCATAGACCGGGATACGCAGGTACGCACTAGGAGCGCCCGGATGGCCGGCTTCCTCCCATGCCTGCCGGTACGAAGCGAGCTGCGCACGCAGATCGGGGATTTCCGTGGTGCGAAGCCCGACGAAGATCTGAAGCCCCAGACGTCCGGCCGCCGGAAATGTCTCCTCGCTCGTCGTCGCCATGCGAATCGGCGGATGCGGCACCTGGTACGGTCGCGGCACCACCGTCGCATTCTCGATTCGGTAGAACCGGCCCTCATAGCTGAACGGCTCACCCTTCCACGCTTGCCGGATGATCTGCAGCGCCTCGAGAAAGCGCGCCTGGCTCTCGCCGTACGGGATGCCGAACACGTCGTAGGTCCGCACCGAGCCGCTGCGGCCGATCCCGTACTCGAAGCGCCCTTCGCTGATCTGATCGACGGTCGCGACCTCTTCGGCGATGCGCAGCGGATGGTTGAGCGGGAGTACCTGGACCGCGGTGCCCACGTGCAGGCGGCGCGTGCGGGTGGCGATCGCGCTGGCCACCTGCAGCGAGGAGGAGATGACCGAGCGCTGCGGGGTGAAATGGATCTCGCCCAGCCAGACGCAGTCGATTCCCAGGGCCTCCGCGCGTTCGGCCAACTCGAAGATGTCGCGGAAGGCCGTGGCCTGGGTTGCCCCTTGACGAATCTCCTCGACGAAGAGTCCGACGTGCATGGCCGCGCCTCCTCTTGCGTGGGGCATGCGATGCGCCCCAAAATCTCGCGTACGCCCCGCCAGCATAGCCTTTCCTGACCAGGTTCGCCGCAAGCCAACTCCCGACGTTGCGAAGTGATGGAACAGGTGCGGTGTCAGGAACTGCATGAACGCGGTGGTGTCGGCATTCAGATCGTACGACCCGGCGGGTTGGAAGATCGCGTTGCACGCATTGACGTGCACCATCGGCGGCAGCTCGAGCTCGACCATCTTCTCGTACCGTGCGTACCACCGCTCATCGGTGAGCGGCGGCTCCTTCCGGTGTCCACCGGAGGGATCGCGGTTGTGGTTGCAGCCGACGAAGCCGAACTCCTGTAAACGACGCGGCATCTGCCCTTCGCGCCGGGTGCGGCGCAGGGCAGAAGGTGCTGAGCTCACAAGCCGTGCTGGGTGCGCACGAAACAAACGAAACAAAAATGGGCTCCCGCTGAAATCTGCCTGCTGCACACGCCCACTAGACTGCACAGATCGGAAGCCCCTTGATCGGCACGATTCGACCCTTCCACAGATGGATTGGCGTGATCCGGATCCCCCCGTTACCAGGGAGGGGCTGCGAGCCAGGCACACAGGAGAATGTGTTTCGGCGGCGCGGCTCGATGCTGCAACCGCCGCTTCTTCGCTCTCGGACGAACGCGTTGGGCATCCTCAGACTCCCGGCCTCAAGGACGAGACGCCTGAGTTCAACGTTCCAACGTCAGTGAAATGGCCGTCCGTTGAGGACATCACGACAAGGGCGCCACTGCCCCCGGGGTATCGCTACCAGTATCTCGACCGGCCACAAGTCGCCACTCTCATCACTGCGCTCAAAGCTTGGTATCCGGGAATCGCGGTCGGCAACGCAAGCTGCCATCTGCGCGAATCCTTCTATGCCGAGAAAGTTTGCCTGGACGGCGAGCTCGATCGCGACTTCTTGGTGATTCTCTTCATGCAAGCCGATGAACTGGTCGGCGTGTTTTCGGTGGAGCGAGATGCGGATAGCGAAGTGCTGTACGGACGCATTGGTGCGATCTCCCCAAGGCATCGAGGCTCACGCCTGAGCAGAAATATTCTGTTGCTGGAGGAAGCGCTGGGGCGGGCGATGGGCATGGGCATGGTCTATGGATTGGCAACGCTGAAGTATCCTCAAATGCAAGCGAGTTTCGAGCGCTTGGGGTGGAAGCTCATTGGCATTACACCCGGGTTCGACCGAGAGGTCGTCGAGCCGGGCGTTGTGAGGCGCGTGTACGAAGCGGTCTATGCCAAGGTGCTCGTTCCCGAGGCGCTGCTGCGTCCGCGAGCACAGGATCTGACACCTAGGGTCAAGGCGCTGTTTGACCTACTGTTTCCAGGCCAGTGCCTGGAGTAATGAAGGAGTCGGATCAGCTCGGCCGCTCATACCCGGCACTCGAGCTTCCAAGGACGCCGACAACTCGCGGGCCGCCTTGGGATCCTGAACCGCTCACAGTTCCTACAACGGCTGGCCGCACTGGTGCCGCGCCCAGGCTGCGTCTGATTCGCTTCCATTGGTGCTCGGCGCGTCCATATAGCCAAATCATGGCCCCAGACCGTGCCAAGCGCGCCCGTCAACGCCCATGCGGCTTGCGATCATCGCGCTCAGGCCGCGCCCAGCCTGAACCGCCCGCGCGGATGAGTTGGGCGTGTTTGCTCGGGCCGGTATTCGATCTCGACATCGAACAGTGCCCGCGCTGCGGCGGGCGCTGGACGATCGTCGCCGCCATCGTTGATCCCCGGAGGTCATCATCAAGATCCTCTCGCACCTGGGCTTGCCCGCCTGAGCTCCGCCCCGCGCACCGGCGCGTGCTGAGCATGTGCCAGCGGTCAAGTTCACGGCGACTCGCCGAGCTTGGCTGATGAATCGGCCGAGCGAGCGCCGTAACACCGCAAGCTTTCACCTCGAGCTCAACGTGCTTGACCGCCCGCTGGCGCCGCGGCTGGAGGGCTCTTCCCCGAAAAGCGGCGTTCAAATTTCCGAGGCACCACGCTCTTAAGGCGTCACGGCCACCGTGAGCACACCATCGATGGCGCGCGTATAGGCGAAGGAATCGCCCAGCGGGGAGAACGCCACAGAGCTCACGTAGACGTCGGTTTGGTGGTCGTAAACCCGCAGCAGGGCGCCGTCGGAGACTCGGTAAACGCGCACTGTACCGTGCTCCGGGGTGGGACTCACCTCGTCGTTACCCGTTAGCAGTGTCCCGCCATCAGGCGAGAATGCAATCGACGTAACGGAACCGATCGGGGTGCTGGCGGGGAGCCTAAGGATGCGCACCAGTGCGCCATCACGGAAGCGCCACAGCCGGGTCGTTCCGTCCAGGCTCGTTGCGGCGACCAGGCTGAGATCGGGCGAGACAGCCACCTGGGTTACCATCCCGGAGAAGCCGGTCAGCGTCCGCTCCAAGGTGCCATCGGAAACCCGCCACAGCTTGACTGCCCCGCCCTGGTCACCGCTCACCAGCGTGTTTCCGTCGGGCGCGAAGGCCACTGAATGAACCCGGCTACCGACCGCGAGGGTATGCTCCAGCGCGCCATCGGATACCCGCCACACTTTGGCCGTCTTGTCATCGCCGCCCGAGGCGAGCAAGGTCCCGTCGGGTGAGAACTCAACGGAGCGCGTAGCGTTGGAGTGGCCACTCAAGATGAAAACCGGAAGCCCATCTGCCACCCGGAAAATCTTGAGATTCGACCCTGAGCCGTTGGTGCGGCCATCGGCCAGCAAAGTGCCATCGGGCGAAAACGCGACCGAGTTGATGCCGCTCTTGTCACGGATCGTTCCCACCAGTTGCCCATCCGCGGCATTGCGCAATTTGATGGTGACGCCGCTGCCGGCGTCTGCAATCAGTTGGCCGTCGCGCGAGTAGCTGACCGTGCCGGCTGCATCGTTGGCCTGCCACACGAGGGTGGGAGCCACCTGTGCCCAGGCCATGGACGTCATGGCGAGACCGAGGATCATGAGAAGTACAGAGTTGGCCAGTCGAGTCGTCATTCCCTTGCTCCGATTTGGGTTGCACCTATCGTTTAGGTGCCGGTGTATCCCAGGATCGGTGCCAAAGGTTCAATGCACTAAAGCGCCGGCCGGAATGTGGTGCACCGACGGGGTGAGACCACGGGATACAGGTCGAAGGCGCCCTTCCGGCAGACGGAGGAAGCCGGCGGACCTCGACTAGGTTGCGCGGATAGAGCGTGCAGCAGCGGTGCACGAGCTCATTGCAGATCTCCGACCACACGCGGCTCGTCTGCGCGCCGCCGACGTGACGCGCCATGGAGTTCGCACGCAGCGAGAAGATCGTGAGGTCGGTGCCGCGCTCGCGCTGCGCGCCTTCGAGGGTCTCGCGGATCTGGTCGTAGGAGATCCGCAGCGTATCCCACGAACTGGTATTCGACGTTGCCTCACGCAACCCAGCGCGCAGCACGCTTCTCCACAAACGAAGCAAGGCCTTCGGCGGCCTCGGCGCTGCGGCGCTTGGCCGCGTGCTGCACGACGAGCCGCTCGAGCACCGCATCGCCCACCGAGCCCCATGCGAACTCGAGCGCGGCCGCCTTGGTCTGCGCGTTGGCCTCGGGCGCATTCTGCAGGAGTTGCGCGACGAGGCGCTCTCCAGCAGTCTGCAGCTCAGCCACCGGCACCACCTCGTGCACCAGGCCGATGCGCCGAGCCTCGTGCGCTCCGAAGCGCTCGCCAGAGAGCGCGTAGCGACGCACCTGGCGCACGCCGATGGCATCGGCGAGCTGAGGCAAGATGATCCCGGCCATCAGGCCCCAGCGCGTCTCGGCGATCGAGAACAGCGCGTCATCGGCGGCGATCACGATGTCGCACGCGGCGAGGATACCGGTGCCGCCGCCGAAACAGCCGCCCTGCACAAGGGCCAGCGTCGGCACTGGAAGCGTGTTCAGCCGGTGCACCGCCATCGCGGTCGCACGCGAGACGCGCTCATTCTCCTCGGCCGGCTGCGCCGCCACGCGCCGGATCCACTTGAGATCGGCCCCGGCCTGGAAGTGCTTGCCCGCGCCGCGCAGCACCACGACACGCAGGTCGGGATGCGTACCCAGCTCATCCATCGCATCGTGCAGACCCTGGATGAGCGTGTCGTCATAGGCATTGTTCACCCCCGGGCGGTTGAGCGTCACGGTTGCGACACCGCGCGGGTCGACGCTCCTCAGTACGGCTTGCTCGCTCATCTCGGTTCCTTCCGTAGGTACCGCCGCTTGTCGGTGCTACTCACGCGTTGCTTGGAACAGCGCGACTCTAGCAACTACGCGCTGATGATGCAGAAGGGCCTACGCAGCAAGGCGACGCAACTCGGTATCCGCTCTCCGATGAGCAGCCTCTGCGAGGGGAACTACGACGAGGCAAAGGCGAGCGCGCGCCTGCCTGATCTCGCACTCATTGGTCAGGGCCGGTTGCGGAGAAGGGCGGTGTGGACCTATGCTGGACACGATCCCCATGTGTCACGACAGGAAGCGATATGCCTCGACTACTATCGGTGAATGTCGGACTTCCGCGCGACATCGAGTGGAAGGGGCGCACTGTGCACACCGCGATCTGGAAGGATGCAGTGCGCGGCCGTTGTCGGGTCGGTCGCTTGAATCTGGAGGGAGACGGCCAAGGCGACCTGGCCGGACATGGGGGTGAGCAGCGCGCCGTCTTCGTCTACCAGATTGAATCGTATCGCTATTGGCAGGAGCAGCTGAACAGGGCCGACTTCGTGCACGGACAGTTCGGCGAGAACTTCACGATCGAAGGATTGCCCGACGATGCCGTGTGCGTCGGCGACCGCTATCGGATCGGCAACGCACTGTTCGAGGTCGCTCAACCTCGCGTTACCTGCTATCGCGTGGGCATTCGGATGAACGAGCCTCGGATGCCGGCATTGCTGACATCCAGCGGGCGGCCGGGGTTCTACTTCCGCGTCTTGGAGGAAGGCGCGGTATGCGCCGGCGACGAGATCGTGAAGGTGGGAGAGGCGGAAGAGCGAATGACTGTCGCAGAGATCAACGCGCTCCTCTATTCTCCGAATCATCCACGCGACCGGCTGGAGCGCGCTTTGCGCATCGAGGCGCTTTCGCTCGGATGGCGCGCTTCGTTCGAGGCGTTACTGCAGAGCCAGACAACTGGCGCGGGAAGTGGTAATGCCGGGCTCGCGCCGGCAGCGGCCGCGCATCCCGCCGCACCAGGATTTCGGCCGCTCGCGGTGACCGCGATCGATCAGGAGTCCGCGGACGTCCTCTCGCTGACGATGCAGGGCCGGGACGGTCGGCCGCTGCCAACCGCTCTGCCGGGCCAGTACGTGGTCTTGCGTCTTGCGCCGACCACGGGCGGCACGCCTCTTTTTCGCAGCTACTCGCTCTCGGGTCCCCGCTCGGCGGAGCGCTATCGGATCAGCGTGAAAATCGAGCCGAATGGGGTGGCTGGAGCCTACCTGCGGGAGCATGTCCGTGTAGGCGATGCTCTCGACGTCAGCTCGCCGCGTGGAAGCTTCATTCTGCAATCTGAGGAGCGCCCGGTGGTGCTGCTCAGCGCGGGAATCGGGGCGACGCCTGTTCTGGCGATGCTGCACGCGCTGACGGCGGCCCGCACCACACGGCAAGTCTTTTGGCTGCACGCGGCTCGTGATGGGCAGCATCATCCATTCGCCGCTGAGGTCCGCCGCCTCATGCGCGCGCTCACGCACGGGCGCAGCTATGTCTGTTATAGCAGGCCGAACTCGCGCGACAAGATGGGTGAGGATTTCGACGCGACCGGTCACCTGTCGCGATCGGTCTTAGACGATGCCGGCATCCCACGAGAGGCGGATGTCTACCTCTGCGGCCCGACTCGCTTCATGGCAGACATGAAAGAGGCGCTTGCCACAGTGGGCGTTGCGCCGGAGCGCGTTCACGTCGAACTCTTCAACGGGAGCGAGCCGATGACCCCGGGTGTGGTCGGCGCAGCGACGCGGGCGCCCCATGTGCCCGAGGATGACGCCAACACGGGTCCGCTGGTGTCGTTCGCGCGCAGCGGCATCGCCGCACATTGGAACCCTTCCTGGCAGAGCATTTTGGAGCTGGCCGAGGCGTGCGATGTCCCGGTCCGCTGGTCGTGCCGGACGGGTGTTTGTCACAACTGTGAGAGCGGTTTGGTTTCGGGGGCGGTAGTCTATGGACCGGAGCCTCTCGAACAGCCCGCTGACGGGAACCTTCTGGTTTGCTGCTCCCAACCGATTCGCGACGTCGTGATCGACTTGTGAAGCCTGGGCGGGGACTCAAGTCTCGAGGCGGACTGGATCACGGGCGACTGCCAGAGAGATCCGGCCGCACGTGGAGGATCAGGACAGCGCAGATCAGACCGAAGCCGACGCGCGGCGCGACGAATGCAACCAACGTAGCCGTCGTGAAGCTGACGAGCACAACGAGGGACCGGCGCCTCGCGATCCGCCGGCTACGCGCAGACAATCGCGTGGCGTCCGCGCGGGGCAGCACGTGCTGAGCTTAGAAACGGTCCCGGGCCGCGGCTCGCAGCCGGCGCAAGCGCTGTGCGCCAATGCGCATGGCTTCGAGAGGACACGCGGCGCTACGCTGTGGCGCGCACGAAGCGCAATCAACGCGAACGCCTGTGCCGCACCATCGCCCGGCCCGCCATTGCTGACGAGCGGCTCAGTCGCAACCATCTCGATGTAGGCAGGATCCCGCAAGCGTCCCATGCCCGCCGTGCCGACCACGCCGGGCTGGGGCGTAGAGATGTTGGAGATCATGCCAGGCGCGGCGATCGCCAGAATCCCGCCGTCCGACGGCAAACGGTCGTTGCGTGCCGCGGCGTCGTCCGTCGCCCTCAGCGGACCGCCCCGATCAGCATGGTGACTCCGGCCACGAGCAGCACGCCTTCCATCATCAGATAGAAACGTTCGGGCGGCAGCCGCATCACGAAGCGCTTCGATACCACCGCGCCGGCCATCAGCGAGCTGCCGATGAGGAGTCCCTGCAGGATCGTCTCGTTGGGGAGTGCGCCGAAACTGCGGAACGTGATGGTCTTGCTCGCGTACACTCCCAGCGATCCGAGCGCCTCCGTGCCGATGAAGGCGCCTTTGACCAGCCCGTGTGCGAGGAAGAAGGGCGTGTTGATCGGCCCTGTGGAAACGACAATTCCGGTGACATAGCCGATCAGGGCCCCGGCCGCAGCCAGCTGCGGAAGGCCTACTCGTAGCTGGTGATTGATGATCCAGCGCCGGGCCGGGATCATGAGGATGAAGAAGGTGCCGAGCACGCCGTCTGCCAGCCGCGGCGGAATCGTGACCAGCGTACGTGCGCCAAGGGCGGCCGCCGGAATCGCGGTAATTGAATAGGCCGCGCAGGCGCGCCACGCAACTTCGCGCCACCATACGATGACCCGGGAGGCGTTCGCCATCAGTGCGGCCACCGCCATGATCGGCACCGCCGTGCGCGGGCCGTACATCAGCACGAGCGCCGGCATGAGGATGACCGATGAGCCGAAGCCGATGATCCCGCCGACGATGCCCGCGAACAAACCGAGCAGAAGGAGCAACAGTAAGGTCAAGCGTCAGCCATCATTGTCGAGACTTGCGCATGTGCCGAGCGGATCCCAGAAGATCTGAACGTCCATGTGCGTGTGGCCGTCGGTGAAGCTGGCGCCGACGACGCGGCCTTCGGCGTCGATGGTCTCGCAGGCGGAGTCGCGAGTCTCACCGATCGCGACGATGCGCCCGCTGCTGACGGCCACGCCTGCGCTGTAACGCGCCAGGTCGGACCCGTCGATGGGCGCGCCGTTCGTGATCAGGAGGTCGCAGGGCATCGTTTGGTCTCGTCTGCGGCTCGCTGCGGTACGAACATGTGCTTATCCTACCGCACGGCGCTGGTTCGAGCGCCGATCCTCAATCCTTGTCTCCCGCGCCGCGGAGCGGGGGAGGGACAGGGAGGCGGCAAGCATCGGTGAGCCGCGGCTCGCCACCGAGCTCGATAAATTGCGCTCGACCAACCTGCACGCAGCCGCGACCGGTGACCGATCAGACAACGGTGGTACCATTCCTGGCGGCTCGCGAGGCGAGCGGCGAGTCACAAGGCACCACTCTAGAGAATAGATCGCCGATCAAGCGCTTCGTGTGGATCTGCAGTGCCCTGAAGCCTGTCGGTGTCGCACTTCGAAGCTCCAAGGATGACCATGACCAGCCCCACGCTCGCGTTCGAACCCATCTCCCACTTGTCCGCCCAGATACGTGCCGGCCACCTCAGTCCAGTGGTCTGCGCCGAGGCGATGCTTCGACGCATCGATGCGCTCGACAAACGGCTCCGATCGTTCATTCGCGTCATGCCGGAACGCGCACTGGCACAAGCACGCGCAGCTGAGAACGCACTGAAGAGCGGCGCGGAGCTCGGTGTGCTGCACGGCATTCCGTATGCTGCCAAGGATCTGTTCGACGTGAAGGGCGTGCCTACGATGGCCGGCACGCATCTGCTCGCCGACAACGTCGCTGTCCAGGATGCAACTGTGGTGCGCAAGCTCGCCGCGTCCGGAATGGTCCTGCTCGGCAAGACGCATACGGTGCAGTTCGCCTATGGAGCCGCGGGGATCAATCACGATCACGGCACACCGCACAACCCGTGGCACCGGACGCCGCACGCGCCCGGCGGCTCGTCGAGCGGAAGCGCGGTGGCGGTGGCTGCAGGATTGACACCCATGGCGCTCGGTTCTGACACGGGCGGATCGGTACGCGTGCCTGCTGCGCTGTGCGGAATCGTAGGGTTGAAGACGACCGTGGGACGCATCAGCCGCGCAGGCGTTTATCCGCTGTGCTGGACGCTCGACAGCGTGGGACCGCTCACGCGCTCGGTCGAGGATGCTGCGATCGTCTTCCAAGCGATGCAGGGCAGCGACGAGCGAGACGAATCCACCGTCGGGGTGACCGTGCGCGATCCCTTGCGCGGGCTGAAGGACGGCGTGAGAGGTCTGCGAATCGCGTTCGCCGAGACGACGTTCTTCGACGATGTGGACCCCGAGGTCGGGCGCGCGGTGCGCGAGACCGGATCGGTTTTTCGATCGCTGGGTGCGCAGGTCTCGAGTATGGCGGTGCCGGAGGCCGCGGTCGCGTGGGCGGAGGAGAAGCGTCCGCTGCTGATCGCGGCGGAAGCGTGCGCGGTGAATCGGGAGTTCCTGGACAAGCATCTCGACAAGCTCGATCCTGTGATCGGGCCACGCATGCTGACCGGAAGAATGCTCTCCGCGCCCGACTACTTCGCGCTGCTGCAACGATACGCGGAGCTTCGTCGCCAGGTGCGCTGGACGCTGCGCGATGTCGATGCGCTGCTCGTGCCGACCGCGATGGTGGCAGCGCGGCCGTTGGCTGCGATCGACAAGAGCTTCGAGGTCTATCTCGATCACAACATGCGCTACCACCGCAATGCCGGCATCGGCAACATCCTAAATCTCTGCGCGGTATCCGTCCCCTGCGGTTTCACCTCCGAAGGTCTGCCGATCGGGTTGATGGTCTACGCGAAGCCGTTCGAGGAAGACATGGCGCTGCGCGTAGCCTACGCGTACGAGCAAGCGAGCGATTGGCATGCGCGTCACCCGGATCTCACGTGGATCTAGACACCGGCCGGTCGCAGCCATGCGTTCTCCCAGCCTATGCGCCTCGCATGGGGGGAAGCATGCGCGCCGGCAGATTTCGTGAGGATCGATCGATCCCTGTTTGCGATATGCTTCGCCTCGCTTTGGTTCGACCTTGATGAACCCACACGCCACCGCGGCGAGCCGCCGGCTGCCTCTCAATCCGTTCGTGTATGTCTTCCTGAGTGCGTTCGCCAGCGCCGCCGTGTCGATGCTCGCGGTCGGCGTCCTGGCGATCGTCGTGTCGGCCGCGATCGGTGTGTAGCCGAGCGGCCACCTGTTGATCGAGTCTCTGCCGCTCTACCTGTTCATGGCCTGGGGCGAAGCCTAGATGACCAGGGCGCTGGTCACGGTGACGGTGGTGTGGAAGGCGGAATGGATCGCGACGTTTAGCGACAAGTGCCATCTCTCGGTCAGGAAACAGGCACCGGATCCGCGGAGGTTCCGCCACGAGTCATCCGCGGTTCGCAGCGGGTGCGCCGTTCGATGCGCTGCCCGGACTCGCCGGCAGCAGCGCGCACAGCTGCTCTTGCGATACGGGCGGACTGAAGTAGTAGCCCTGATACGCGGTGCAGCCCTGCTCGCCGAGAAAGCGCAGCTGCGCCTGCGTCTCCACTCCTTCGGCGATGACCTGCAGCTCGAGACTTCTTGCCATCGCGATGATGGCGCGCACGATGGCCGCGTCGTTGGGGTCGACGGTGCAGTCGCGCACGAACGCGCGATCGATCTTGAGCGTGTCGAGCGGTAGACGCTTCACGTAGCTCAACGACGAGTAACCGGTGCCGAAGTCGTCGAGGGAGAAATGCAAGCCGAGCCGCTTGAGCGAGGTCATCACACGCACGGTGTCCTGGATGTCCTGGATGATGGCGCCTTCGGTGATCTCGAGCTCGATCCACTCGGGCTGAGCTTGGCACTCGTCGAGGATGGCGCGTACCCGCTCGGCGAAGCTCGACTGATGCAGCTGACGCGGGCTCACATTCACGGCGACGCGGAAGCCCGGGGTGGAGCCGGCGAGCGTCGCGGCGATGAGGCAAGCGGTGCGCAGTACCCAGTCGCCCGTCTGCAGGATCAACCCGCTTTCTTCGAGGATCGGGATAAACACGGCGGGCGAGAGCTGGTCGTGGCCCGGCCGCAGCCAGCGCATCAGGCTCTCCGCGCCGATGACGCGCCCGGTCGCGATCTCGACCTGGGGCTGGAAATAGAGCGCAAACTCCTGATTGTCCAGCGCGTGACGCAGCTGAGCTTCGAGCTGCATGCGCTCGGTCGCGGCGGCTTGCATCTCAGGGGAGAAGAAGCAGATCGTGTCGCGCCCTGCCGTCTTTGCGCGGTACATCGCGATATCGGCGTGGCGCAGAATGTCGTCCGCGGACTCGTCCGCGTCGGGGAAGACGACCATGCCGATGCTGGCACCGGCGTGGAGCGTGTATCCAGCCACGATGAACTCCCGCGCGAGCGCCGCATGGATCTTTTCGGCCACCGAGCGCGCCTCGTGCGCCGCGGTGTCGCGGCTCGCGTCGATGTCGCCGAGCAGCACGATGAACTCATCCCCGCCGAGGCGCGCCACAGTGTCTTCGGCGCGCACATGGCCCGTCAGGCAGCGTGCCACTTCGCGCAGCAGCAGGTCTCCGATCGGGTGGCCGAGCGAATCGTTGATCGTCTTGAAACGGTCGAGATCGATGAACAGCAGCGCGCCGCGGGACCCTCGCCGCCGGCACCGTGCAAGCGCCTGCTGAAGGCGGTCGAGCAGCAGCGAGCGGTTGGGGAGTTGCGTGAGCGGGTCGTGGTAGGCGAGATGCTCGATGCGCGCTTGAACCTGCTTGCGCTCGGTGATGTCGCGTGAGATCACGTGCACCGCGCGCTTGCCGCCGAGCATGAAGGGAACGCCGGTGACCTCGACGTCGACCGCGGTGCCGTCCAGGCGCAGCCAGCGCTGCTCGACGTTGCGCGCGACAGGCTCGCCGCGCTGCTGGCGCGAGATGCGCTCACGCGCGAAGTCGCGCGAATCCGGGTGCACGATGCTGAGGGCATCGGCGCCGATGATCTGGCCGCCGCTGCGGGCACCCAGCAGCTGCAGCGCCGCCGGGTTCGCATACACGTAGCGCCAGTCGACGTGGACCAGAACCGGATCGGGCACGGTGTCGATGAGCGTCTGATAGCGCGCCTCGCTGTCGCGCAAGGCCTGCTCGGCCGCGCGCGCCTCGGTGATGTCGGCAATCGCGCCTACCGTACGTACCGGCCGGCGCTCCGAGCCCTCGCCCTCGAAGAAGGTCTGCGAGCGCGTCTTGATCCAGCGGATGTTGCCGTCGCGCCGGATGATGCGGTGCTCGACGTCGAATAGGCCGTCCCCGGCCGAGTCGTGGGCGCGCCCCACCTGCGCGGTGATGCGCTCGCTGTCGTCGGGGTGAACGCAGGCGATGAACTTCTCGAGCGTGACCGGCTCGGCCGCGTCCCAGCCGTAGATCCTGCGCTGCTCGGACGACCAGTAGATGACATTCGAGCGCTGATCGTGGTCGAAGATGCCGATGTCCGAAACGCGTACGGCCTGCCTCAGCCGCTGTTCGCTCTCGCGCAGATCGCGCTCGCGCTTGCGTTGCTCGGTAAGGTCGCGAATGATCGCTACGTGGTGCCGCTCGCCGGCGATCTCGATCGCGTAGCCGCTTTGCAGGGTCTCGCGCACCTCGCCGCTGCGCAAGCGGCTCGCCCATGGCATATCTTCCACCTTGCCGTCGCGCAGCAGCTTCTCGACGAAGGGGGCGCGCAGATCGGGCCGTGCGATCAGTCCAAGCTCCACCGAGGTGCGCCCGACGAGTTCGTCGCGCTTGAAGCCGAAGAAGCGCTCGTAGGCGCGATTCACATCCACGATCAGGCCGTCGCGCGTGCGGTTGATGACCATCACGTCGGGGCTGCCCTGGAACGCCGCAGCGAACTTCGCTTCCGATTCACGCAGAGCCCGCTCGGCGCGCTTGTGATCTGAGATGTCGCGCACGAATGCGAATACGCGGGCCTCGGCGCCGGCGCGCAGGGCGGATGCGCTGACCTGAACGTCGATGACGTGGCCGTCTTTGCGGCGATGGCGGGTCTCGAAGCTGGCGGATCCGCGCGTCCGGGCCTGGCGCAAGTGCTCGCGCATCTGCTCGGGCGTTTCGGTCGCATCGATCAGGCTCAG
>Ga0335085_10007980_pt1 | contig 16253 bp, 15 predicted proteins | sample Lox_Sample_45_FD_206712 | JGI IMG/M metagenome (GOLD analysis project Ga0335085, IMG submission 206712) | Soil microbial communities from Loxahatchee National Wildlife Refuge, Florida, United States - Lox_Sample_4.5 | ecosystem: Environmental > Terrestrial > Soil > Wetlands | place: USA...
GTTTCTTGGCGGAAGAGGCAACATCCTCGACATAATTCGTATCGGTCGGGCCGAAGCCGGTAATGTACAGCGTCGCGGCGTCATCCCGCGTTTCGGCAAAATGCGGCTGTCGTGCCGGCTCGGTATAGAAGCTTCCCGGTTTCAGCGTTTGCAGCACGGTTGCATCGTGATGCGATCCATAACCAAAATACCAGGTGCCGGACACCACCGTAGCGGTGCGATCGTCACGATGCGTGTGCGCCATAATGACTGTATGCGGCGGTACATAGAGCGACACTGCGTACACGCCCTGTTTGTTTGGATCACCCGCCAATACGGTCGTTTTGATGCTGTCGAGGCCGGCCGTTCCTGGCCCCGCCGCCTGAGGCGCCAGTTTCGCGACATCGTCAGTCGATAATATTTGCCGCGCCTCATGCGTTTTGAGCGGACGCCGCAAGAAATCGACGATCGCTGCGGTCGTCGCCGCCGGTTGCTCTTCCATCAGCCAGTGGCCCGAATTCATGATGACCTCGCCGGTAACGTCAAACGCGGCGAAACGCATCTCATCCGCCATGGCGTTGCCGAAGGATTTTTCCGCGCCGATCGCCAGCACCGGCATCATCAGCTTGCCGTTGGCCACGAGCGCCTTGTTGTCGCCGGCGTCTTGCGAAAATGCCGCGAATTGCTCGAAGGCGGAATGGATCGCGCCTGGCCGGGAGTAAAGCTCGGCGTAGTGTTGCCGCGTCGCTTCATCAATGGCCTTCGGGTTGGCGGAAAGCTCGTCCCAGAAGCGGTCGAGGTAAATGCGCTCGCGGCCTTTGACCAGGCGCTCCTCGTCCGGGCCACGGAAGTTAAAATGCCAGAGCTGCGGGCTCTGGATGATCGTGTCCCAATGGCCAAGGCCGGGCAGGGGCGCATCCATCACGACCCATCGCGTGACCCGCTCCGGAAACTGCGCGGCCAACGCGTAGCCGACCATGTTGCCGATGTCGTGGGTGACGAGGTCAACCTGACGAATGTTCAATTTGTCGAGGACTGCGGCGATGCCGGCAGCTTGGCTCTTCTTATCGTAATCGGCTTCGGGATGCCCTGACAGTCCCATGCCGCGCAAGTCCGGGATGATGACGGTGTGATCGCGGATCAGAGCGGCGGCTAGTGGCGCCCACATGTCGCCGGTGTCGCCAAAGCCGTGCAGCATGAGCACGGCCGGCCCTTGGCCACCGACTCGCACGTAAAGCGTTGCGTCGCCGGCCCTGACCTCTTCGGCTCTGACACTTCCAGGAAACGGCTGAACTTCTGCCGCCGCCGGCAGCGAAAGCAGAGCCAAACAAACCGAGATCAGAGGATAGCGAACCATCATGCACCTCCACGCCTGTTATCCTCTGGCGTTTAGCACAGTGTGTAGGCGGGAAGGCGGCGGGTCTTGGATGAAACCGATCATCCTTTTGAAATTCGACCACAAAACGCGGGTTCGGAACCTGAACTTTTGGCCCGACCAGGGCGACTACTGCGGCCGGGTAGGGATGACCGCCGGTTGACACAGTGTTAGGCTACGACGATGTGACGTTTTGAGATTTTTCCGCCGCTTCGACCGACATTTCATGACCTCGGTTGCTGCTACCCCCGGGCGGGAGATGTCAAATGAATGACGACGAAAATTCCTACGGCGAACGCCTGGCATCTGTCTTACGGATGCCGCCGGCGCTTTTGCCCGGCGCGGCCTGTCCTCGACGATGCGCGGTGTCCCGACGCTGGGAGTGTTCGGGATGATGAAGACAGGAGCGTACGGTAAAAGTCTTGGCCAGCATTTGCATCTCACTTCCGCGCCGGCTTTGGTCTGTAAAACGATCAACAAGGCACTGGTGGCTGTAACGAGGTGCACTCTTAACGCACCCACGCACGGTCCGACGTCGCCGATCCCCAGTGAAGACGCCTACATGGTTGTCCTGCAGACCGGACAGCGCAGTCATCGCGAGTTGTGGCTGGACGGAAAGCCGGTCAGGACACAACCGTTGCATCCGGGTGAGGTGGTGTTGCACGACCTGCGGCGCAGGCCCGCGTTCAAGATGTACACGCCAATCGATTCCTTGAACTTCTACGTTCCGCATCAGGCGCTCAATGCTTGCGCCGACGATGCCAACGCGCGCAGAATAGAGGAGCTTGACTTCACGCCGGGTGTCGGCAGTTCCGAAAGGATTCTTGCCGGGCTGGGGAATGCCTTGTTGCCGGCATTCCACTATCCCGATCACGTCAGCCGACTCTTCGTGGAGCATGTCACTTTTGCGTTCGTCGCCCAGGTGGCGCACGCGTTCGGCGGAATAAAGGTCAACGAACGTCCCGCGCGCGGTGGTCTCGCTCCATGGCAGGAACGACGTGTCCAGGGACTCATGGAGGCCAATCTCGGCGGCGAGATACCGTTGGCGATGCTTGCCGCCGAGTGCGGTCTTTCGGTCAGCCATTTCTCGCGGGCCTTTCGACAATCCACTGGCACCTCACCGCATCGCTGGCTCATGCGCCGAAGGGTCGAACTCGCCAAGGAACGGTTGCGTGAACGGAAGTTGTCGCTGTCTGAAATTGCGCTCTCCTGCGGCTTCGCCGACCAAAGCCATTTCACCCGTGTGTTTACCGGATTTTTTGGAACCAGCCCGGGATCGTGGCGTCGGTCGCAACTCACTTGAAAATTTGCTGTCAACGCCGCGTTTTGGTTGTCCTGCCGCTTTCGCCACGATTCGACAAAATTGCATCGAATCTACAATCAAGCCCGCTGAAGGCGCAGTAGCTACGACCCTCCACCATCAGGAGGATTGCCGTGGATCAGATTGTTCGCCCCACCCAACAAGACGTGGAAAAAATCCGGGGATCAACCGGATTGAACATCGCCTTTCGCTCCTGGCGCACTAGCGTTCCGGCGCGGGCGGTCACGGTTATTGTTCCGGGTTTCAACGCGCATAGCGGCTACTACCAATGGACCGCCGAGCGGTTGGCCGCCGATGGGCTCTCCACCTACGCCATCGATTTGCGCGGCAGAGGCGACTCGGATGGAGAACGCTTCTACGTGCAGGATTTTGCCGATTATGTCAGCGACGTCGCTACGCTCGTCCGGCTGGTCAAATCTCGCGAACCCGGTTTGCCGTTGTTCATGTTCGGTCATTCCGCCGGTGGCGTAGTGGCCTGCCAGTACGCGCTTGAGCATCAGGCGGAGCTTAAAGGGCTGATCTGCGAAAGCTTCGCGCACGAGCTGCCCGCGCCGGACTTTGCGTTGGCGGTGCTCAAAGGGATCAGTCACCTGGCTCCGCACGCTCACGTGCTGCACCTTAAAAACGCCGATTTTTCGCGCGACGCCACCGTCGTGCAGGCGATGAACAGCGATCCGCTGATCGCCCGTGAGACTCAACCGTCGCAGACCTTGGCTGCATTGGTCCGGGCGGACGAGGCGCTGAAGAAGGGATTTTCGCGCATCACCTTGCCGGTGCTGATTCTGCACGGCACGGCCGACAAGGCGGCGAAACCGAGCGGCAGCCAGCACTTTTACGACAAAGCCGGTTCCGCCGATAAGACGTTAAAATTCTACGACGGCGGATTCCACGACCTTCTCAATGACGAGGGGAAGGAACAGGTGATGGCCGATATCGAAGGCTGGATCGACGCTCATCTTCCGGCCTGAGCCGTGGAACGAGAGCGGAAAGGCCGACGCAAAGAGCGATGGACATCGTATTAGCGAAAGAGGTCGTCGACCGGCGAAACGGTGGAGTCATGACGGCGGCGCGTGTGCATGCGGCCGGGCCGCCAGGCGTTATCTCGATCGAAAGCATCCCAGTGCCGGAACCGGGCGAAGGCGAAATGCTCGTGCGCGTCGCCGCGGCCGGCGTCGGACCATGGGATGCGCTGGTTAGGACAGGCAAGAGCGGTCTACCGCATACCTATCCTTTGACGCTCGGCTCGGAGATTTCGGGCAGGGTGGAAAAGGTCGGACCGGGTATTGTGACCTTCGCTCGCGGCGATGCAGTGTTTGGCGCAACAAATCCGTCCTTTATCGACGGTTATGCGGAATATGCCATCGCCAAGGTGAGAATGATTGCGAAGAAGCCTGCATCACTGTCCGATTTGCAGGGGGCGGCCATGCCGGTCGTCGCTGTGACCGCATGGCAAATGCTGTTCGATCATGCCAAAGCGCAGGCGGGCCAGACCGTCGTCGTGCACGGCGGGGCCGGCAATCTCGGCGCCTATGCGGTCCAGCTTGCGCATTCAAGAAAGCTCACGGTGATTGCCACCGTCCATGGCACAGACTCAGACTACGTCCGGGCGCTTGGCGCGGATGAGGTGCTCGACACCAAGTCGGAGGACATCGCAAGGCTGGGACGACGCGCCGACGTCGTCATCGATACGGTCGGAGGCAAAGATCAAGACCGGTTGTTTGGCGTGCTTAAGCCCGGAGGAATAGTCGTCTCTTCGGTTGTGCGTCCGAACGTGGAGCTGGCGAAGACATACGGCGTGACTTCCGACTACCTGATCGTCGACGTCAATGGCGAAGATTTGGCCCAACTCGCGGCGATGCACGAGCGCGGCGAGCTGGTCATCCCGGTCGGAAGCGTTCTACCGCTCCAGCAGGCGCAGATCGCCCATGAAATGCTTGCGGGCAAACCCCACAAGCGCGGAAAGATTGTTCTCGAGGTTCGATAACCCAAATACTCCGGGTGCCCGACCGGGCTTACGCATCACTACCGCTTCAGCGCCGTGGGGATTTCCCATTTAATTCCGGCATTGGGCCAACTTCCAGCGCATCGTCGAAATTCCGTAAGCCGGTACGCGGCGCGTAGAGCCGCCGCCGGACGGCGGTAACTCGCCAAAATATGGCCGCGCATCGCAGCAACGCTGTCGCTGCGGCTCCCATGCGGCCTGCTCCTCGGCCGCTACTCGCGGACTTCGCTTATGCCTAAGTGACCTTCTGTGCGGGATTGACGTCGGCGATGATCGCGCCGGTGTGTTTCTCTACTAAAGCGCTCGGACTTTTATCTTCGGTGGCGCACTCGATGCGGCGATCGGGCGGGTGCGTGAGGGAAAGTCGCAGCTATCAATTGCGGCGGTGCACAAAAGTCTGCTCGCCACCCCGGAATTAACTCGGACATAGCGCGGCCCTTTCATTTTACATCGTTCATGTCTGAATCTAGGATTACGAGTGTTGTGGTCCGCGGCCAAAAGGCAAGAGGCGTGTAAAGCCCGTGTGGACCGGACCGACGGGGCGTGAAGATCGCGCGGATATTGGGTGGCTACTGAGGCGCTGAGGTCGGTTCGCGTCCGGCCAGTGCGTTTCGCGGACCACTCGATTCGAGCGACGCGTATCGAGAAGACGAACTAAAACCGGGAGGAATCTATGAAGCGCTTCATTTGCGCCGCGGCTATCGCGGCGTTGGTACCGGCGTGTGCCGCCGCCCAAACAGCGCAGGAGTTGATCGACGGATCAAAAGATACCGGCAACGTCGTCAACTATGGCATGGGCTATAATCTAAATCGTTTCAGTACGCTCGATCAGATCAACAAACAAACCGTCAAAAATTTGAGGCCGGTTTGGGCGTACTCGCTCGAGGACCTGCAGTCGCAGGAATCCCAGCCGCTGGTCTACAAGGGAATACTCTACGTCTCGACCGAGAAGGCCACCATGGCGGTTGACGCCAAAACGGGACGACAGATCTGGAAAGTCACGCTTAATTATCCGCCGGAAATGTACCGAATGACGTGTTGCGGCAACAACAGCCGCGGCGTCGCGCTCTATGACGGCAAGTTGTTCCGCGCCGCCCTCGACAACCGCGTCATCGCCTACGACGCCAAAACCGGAAAGGAATTGTGGTCAACCAAAGCCGCCGAGGTCAAAGACGGCTACTCCATGACGGTCGCCCCGCTCGCCGTTAACGGCATCATCATTGTCGGCAACTCCGGCGCTGAATACGGCACCCGCGGCTTCATCGATGGATATGACGCGCAGACCGGGAAGCGGTTGTGGCGCACGCATACGGTGGCTTGTCCTGGCGAGCCCGGCGGCGACACTTGGCCGGCCGGTGACGCCTGCCAGCACGGCGGTGGATCGGCGTGGGTCACCGGATCGTACGATCCCGAGCTTGATACAGTCTATTGGGGCACCGGCAATCCGGGATCCTGGAATCCCGTGCTTCGTCCCGGCGACAACCTTTATACGAGCTCGGTGCTGGCGCTTGATCCCAAGACCGGCAAGATCAAGTGGCATTATCAATTCACTCCGGCCGACGGCTTTGATTTTGACGGCGTGAACGAAATGGTGCTGGCGACCATTCCGGTCGAAGGCCAACCGCGCAAAGTCATCATGCATGCCAATCGCAATGGCTTTTTCTACGTGATCGACCGGACCAACGGCAAACTGTTGGCGGCACACGCGTTCGTGCCGCAAAACTGGGCCAAAGAGATCGACATGAAAACCGGCCGCCCGGTGACCACCGAGCTGGTCGAGCGCTATCACAAGGGCGAAAATGTCGGCTCGTCGCCCGGTGCATTCGGCGGCAAGAACTGGTCACCAATGTCGTTCAATCCGACCACGGGTCTTGCTTACGTCAACACGCACTATCTTCCGCTCGGCATGAAGATCTCCGCACAGCCGTGGAAGCAAGGCGAGTTGTGGTTTGGCGCTGAGCTTGGACCGCCGGTGATGTCCGACCTGCCCAAAGACCCGCATCCGCCTGCCGCGCTGAAGGCGATCGATCCGATGACGGGCAAAGTCAAATGGATGGTCCCGGACAAGCGGCCGCGCTGGGGCGGGACGCTCGCGACCAAGGGCGGCCTGGTGTTCGACGGTGAGCTTGCGGGAGACTTCAAGGCGTTCGATGCCGACACCGGGCAGGTGCTGTGGTCGTTTCAGACCGGGTCCGGCGTTGAGGGTCAGCCTGTAACCTGGGAGGCCGACGGCGTTCAGTATGTCGCGGTGACGAGCGGGATGGGCGGCGTCTATTGGCTTTATGGCAACGACGCCGAGTTGAAGTCCACCGTTCCACAGGGCGGAATGCTGTGGGTGTTCGCTCTGTCGGATAAGCGCTAAGTGCAATTGCAACTCCGCCTGGGGCAGTCACGCGGTCGGCGGCCCCAGGCTTTTCGGAATGATTCAGGGATGAAACGTCTCGCGCTGTCAGTGATGTGGACGATCGCCATCGCTCACATCGGGGGTTTGGCTCATGGCGAAGAGGTCGCTGCCGCAGGTTCCACGCTTGCGGAGGAGGGCCGCAGAATTTACGCCGGCCAGTGCTCCCGTTGCCATGGCTACCACATGATCAACGAAGGACTTGTCGGCTTCGATCTGCGCAAATTTCCGAAGGACGATCACGAGCGTTTTGTGAACTCCGTCAGTCGTGGCAAACCGCCAAGAATGCCGCCGTGGGGGGATGTGCTCTCCGCAAACGACATCGACGCGCTGTGGGCTTATGTTCGGACGGGCGGCGGCAATGAGCCGTAATTTTTTGTTGGCGCTGGCTGCACTGACGCTCGCTGCGTCGCAAGCGGGAGCCGCCGAGCCGCTGCGAATGTGTCTGGACGACAGTGCGCCGCCGTTTTCGTTCAACGCCGACGGAAAAACCGGCGGCTTTGATTTGGCGCTGGCGCAAGCTATCGCCGGCAAGCTTGATCGCAGCTTGAGCGTCCAGTGGTTCAGCACCGAGGACCAGCCGGAGGCCGGCAAGGAAACCAAGACGAGCGTCGCCGCGCTCCTCGCCGACGGTCGCTGCGCTCTCGCAGGCGCCTATCCGTTGCTGGCTGACGCCCTGGGCGGCGAATTAGCTGATGCTGGTCACCTGCCGCGTTACAAGGGCGGCACGCGCGAAGACCGGCGCCGATCGATCCCATTGAACCCGCTCAAGGCCACGGCACCATTCATCTACACCGCGCCGACCGTGGTGCTCGGTCCGACCGCCTCAGCGGCCACAATCCATACGCTCGCCGATCTCGATGGTGTGCGTATTGGAGTCGAGCAGTCCTCGGTCGCCGACATCATTCTCATGCTCTATGAGCACAATCGGCTGCTGCCGCAGCTGCACCACGTTCCTCCCGGGAGCGGTCTCCTGGAGCGCCTCGACGCTGGCGAATACGACGCGGTTCTCGTTGATCTTCATCGCTTCGACGGCTATCGCGTCACGCACCCGACGAACGCGCTGAGACCCAGCGGCTATCTGCATCCTGCCGGCTTCAACCTCGGTTTTGTCGGCTTGACGCGCCAAGCCGATCTTATCTATGCGGTTGATGCAATGATCGGCCAGTGGCTGCGAGATGGCACCATCGAGCGCACGGCCGCGAACGCCGGATTGACCTATCTGCCGCCGCGCGATCCGCCGGTGCGGCCGTCGCTTTCGCTCCAGGATTTGGCGAGGGAATAGAGAAGGGAACGGGATTGAGCCTACGACCAATCCGGCCGCCCCAATGGATTGAGGGAGGATGACGTCGTGGTTCCATTCGCCGCTCCACGAGCGACTACCCCTAATGCAAAAGTTGGAGCCATCGCGTTGGCTGCGGCCTCGTTTGCCATTTTGCTGTTGTCGCATTTCGCGGCGCCGTTGGCGCCACTGAGGCTTCTGTCAATAACGCTGTCTGCCTTCGCAATCTGGGCCTTTTGCGACGAGATGGGCATACAGAAGCCCCTCAATCGCGCCGGCTTTATCTTCTTCGCGCTCGCGATCGCGGCGAAGACGCAGATTATACTCGGCGTCTCAAACGAAGTTCTCGGCCGCTACTATCTGTTGTACACGGCTTTCATATTGACGGCGATCTTGCTGTGGTCGGTGGCGTTTCTACACAGACAGCGAACGCTTAGAATTCTCGGCTCGGTGGGCATTGCAGGAACGTTTGCCACGCTTGTCCTGTTGATTGGCGGTCATGTCGTGGTTGGGGCGGGAGCAATACTTGGCATCGGTACCATCTTGGCAGCAACGAATGGATCTGCCCCGACGGATCTTTCGTTCGTTTCATTCATCGAACGTATGTTTGGGCTTTGGGGTTATATGACAGCGTGGCTGCTATGGCGCGGTCATATTCAGCCATCGGCGCCGGCGACGCCTCATTGACTGTTTGTTGTTCTTCGAGGCGCCCGGCCTGACGCGAGCTGTTACGCCCGCTGGGATTCGCGGTTCAATTCCGGCATCGAGGCTGCTTCCAGCACGTCCTCGAAATTCCGCAAGCCGGTGCGCGGCGCGTTGACCAGAACCGCCATGTTACCCGGCTTGTGCCGGTTAGTGCGCATCAATTCATGTGCGTAGGGAATCTTCTCCCAGGGAAACACGTCGCTCATGCACGGATCGATGCGGCGGTCGATGACGAAGCGGTTGGCGGCGCTGGCCTGTTTCAGATGCGCGAAGTGCGAGCCTTGCACCCGCTTCTGCCGCATCCAGACATAGCGCGCGTCGAAGGTGATGTTGTAGCCCGACGTGCCGGCGCAAAACACCACCATGCCGCCGCGCTTCACCACCAGGCATGAAACTGGAAATGTCGCTTCGCCCGGATGCTCGAACACGATGTCGACGTCGCGCTTGCCGGTGATGTCCCAGATCGCCTTGCCGAAGCGGCGCGCTTCCTTCACCCAGGCGTCGTATTCGGGCGTACCGACCTTGGGCATCGCGCCCCAGCACTTGAACTCTTTGCGGTTGATGGCGCCCTTGGCGCCGAGATTGAACACATATTCCATTTTGGATTCATCGGACACGACGGCGATGGCATTGGCGCCGGAGGCGGCGACAAGCTGAAGGCCGAACACGCCAAGTCCGCCCGAGGCGCCCCACACCAAAACGTTGTCGCCCGGTTTAAGGATGTGCGGCGGATGTCCGAACAGCATGCGATAGGCGGTAGCGAGCGTCAGCGTGTAGCAGGCGGCTTCTTCCCAGGTCAGATGCGCGGGCTTTACCATCAACTGCCGCGACTGCACCCGGCAGAATTGCGCGAATGAACCGTCCGGCGTTTCGTAACCCCAGATGCGCTGCGACGGCGACAACAGCGGATCGCCGCCGTTGCAATCTTCGTCGTCGCCGTCGTCCTGATTGCAGTGAACGATCACTTCGTCGCCGACCTTCCAGCGCTTGACCTTGGAGCCGACCGCCCACACCACACCGGACGCGTCGGAGCCGGCGATGTGGAACGGATTCTTGTGGCCATCGAGCGGCGAAACCGGAATCCCGAGACCCGCCCATACGCCATTGTAATTGACGCCGCCGGCCATGACGTAGACCAGCACTTCGTCGTCGGCGATCGGCCAAGTCGGCAGCACTTCCTGCAGCATCGCCTGCTCGGGCGGCCCGTGGCGTTCCTTGCGGATTGCCCAGGCGTGCATGGTTGCCGGCACGTGGCCAAGCGGCGGCACTTCGCCGATGTCGTAGAGATCCTTCAGAGGTGAAGCCGACGGTTTCCTCTGCGCGACGGCCATGATGTGCTCCGGTCAAAGCCACTGAATTTGTCAGCCGGTGCAGTGTGCCGCAGTTGATATTGCAGCGCAACAACCACTTGAGAGGGCGTTTGCTGTCAACCGGCCGAAAGGCCCGCTAAGATTGTGGGGCGCAAAACGAAACAGGGGCGGTCCCTGCAGGGGCGGCGGTGCAAAGGGGGAAACTCATGCGCGTGGAAAGTATCATTATCTGGCTGATCGTCGGCGCGATTGCCGGCTGGCTTGCCGGCATGGTCGTCAAAGGCAGCGGTTATGGCCTGATCGGCGACATCATTGTCGGCATTATTGGTGCCGTCATCGCGGGCTGGCTGCTTCCCCGGCTCGGCATCTATATCGGCGGCGGCTTTATCGCTGCGATCATCGACGCCTTTATCGGTGCGGTGATCTTGCTGATTGTTCTGCGCCTGGTCAGGCGATAGCGCCTCGGCGCAGCCCGAGAGCCCGTATTTAAGGGTTCCTCAAGGCGGCCGGGCCTAGCTTCGCCGCGACCTTTCATCGAGGCGCGGCGGATGGCTCTTTATGAAATATCCCCGGCGCAGGGCGCCGGCGGTCGGCTGACACGGCCGGTGGAGCTCGTCTGCTTTGCGCTTGTGGTGGCGCATGCGACCTATCTCGCCACCGCCTACCTGCACGGCATCTGGCTGGTCGCGCCCGATGGCAGCGGCGTGCCATCGGACTTCGTCAACGTCTGGGCCGCAGGCCGCATGGTGATCGCGGGTCATGCCGTGTCAGTCTATGATTGGCCGGCGCACAAGCTCATCGAAGAGACCGCAATCGGCCATCCGTTCAATGGCTATTTCGGGTGGCACTATCCGCCGACATTTTTGTTTGTCGCCGCGCCGCTGTCACTGCTGCCTTACGCGGTCGCCTATGCGTTCTGGGTCTTCGCCACTTTCCCGGCGTATCTTGTCGCCGTCCGCGCCATTATCGGCGACCGCATCGGTTATCTGCTCGCCGCTGCGTTCCCGGCCGTGCTGTCGAACTTCATTGTCGGCCAGAACGGATTTCTCACCGCCGGTCTCGTCGGCGGCGCGCTCGTCTTGCTGGAGCGCCAGCCGGTTTGGGCCGGTGTGCTGCTCGGCCTGCTCACCTACAAACCCCACCTCGGTCTGCTGTTTCCGATCGCGCTGATTGCGGGCGGGTATTGGCGGGCGTTTTTCACTGCAGCGATTGTTGCTGCGCTGATGGCCGCGGCGTCGCTGATCGCGTTCGGCGCCGATGCGTGGCAGGCGTTTGTCGCCAATATCGGCCACACCTCGCAGGCGTTTCTGTCCGAAGGCTGGGCGGACTTCGGCAAATTGCAAACGGCGTTCGGGTTGACCCGCACGCTCGGCGGCAGCGAGGCGCTGGCGTGGTCCGTGCAGGTCGCGGTCGCGCTGATCGCTGCCGGCGCGATTGCAGCGCTGTGGCGGAGCCGAGCCGCCTACGAGCTGAAAGCCGCGGCGCTCGGGGCTGGCGCCATGCTGGCGACGCCGTACCTCTATACATACGACCTCGTTGTGCTCGCGGTGCCGCTGGCCTTTCTGTTCCGGCTGGGCCGGGAGCGCGGGTTTTTGGCACACGAACTTGCCGGCATTGGGCTCGCCTGCCTGCTGATCCTGATTTTCCCGTTCGTGAAAGCGCCGGTCGGCTTCGCCGCCGTGCTGGTAGTTGCGGCGCTGATCGCGCGCCGCGCCTTCGTCTCCGAGAGCATTCCCCAGAGCGCCGCCGCATGAGCGGACTCGCGGACGCATTTGCCGCTCTATCGCGCGCAAGCGGAAATCCAGACGGGGAGTACCGACGTGGGGCTCAATCCGCTGGGTCCCCGATTTCGCGGGGACAAGCGGACGAAAATAATCGCACACGCCGCGTTGCTTTGATCGGCCTGATGCTTGCGGTCGGCTATCTCGTCCTGCTGGGCGGCGCCTATCTCGACGGCAATTTCCTGACCGACAAGCAAGGCCAGCCGATCGCCAATGACTTCGTCAACGTCTATGCCGCGGGGCGGCTCGCGCTCGCGGGCGATCCGGCCGCTGCCTACGACTGGCCGCGGCACAAGGCCGCCGAGGAGCGCGCTGTCGGCCACGCTTTTGCAAACTATTACGGCTGGCACTACCCGCCGACGTTTTTGTTCGCCGCCGCGGTACTTGCGATGTTGCCTTATGTTGTTGCGCTGGCGATCTGGCTGGCGGCGACGCTCGCGGCTTACACGGCGACACTTGCGGGCATTCTCGGCGGCCGTGCCGGGGCTTTCGTTGCGCTCGGATTTCCGGCCGCGCTCTGGAACGTCACCGCCGGACAAAACGGCTTTCTCACCGCAACGCTGATCGGCGGCACGCTCGGTCTGCTGGAGCGGCGGCCTGCGCTCGCCGGAATTTGTCTCGGCCTTTTGTCCTACAAGCCGCAATTCGGTTTGCTGTTTCCGATCGTGCTGATCGCGGACCGGCGTTGGCTGACACTTGCAACGGCCGCTTCGGTTACGGCCGCGTTTGCCGCCCTGTCGTGGCTCGTGTTCGGCACGGCCAGCTGGGAAGCGTTCGCGCACGCAACGCCGATGACAAGCCGGATCGTGCTCGGCGAAGGCGGTGCGGACTTTGAGCGGTTGCAAAGCCTGTTCGGTTTCGTGCGCGCTCATGGCGGCGGCGAAACGCTGGCCTGGACTGTTCAGGGCATTGGTGCGATCGCAGTGGCCACGGGTCTCGTCGTGTTGTGGCGAAGCCGTGCCGCTTATGAACTAAAGGCCGCAGCGCTTGCCGCCGGCGCGCTTATCGCCACGCCTTATGTCTATATCTACGACTTCGTGATTCTCGCGGTTGCGGTTGCGTTCCTACTGCGCTTTGCGCTCAAGCAGGGCTTCGCCGCGAGCGAAATCGTGGCGCTGCCATCGGCCGGCGCGCTCATTCTCGCGTTTCCCTATGTGAAGACCCAACTCGGTCTCGCAGCGGCGTTGATCGTCATTGCCTTGATGGCGCAGCGCGCGCTCACTCAAACGTCACGCCGTCACACCACGCTATAATGGCCGCCCTCACGCGTGCCGTTGCGGCGCATCAGAAAATATTTGAGGACGAATTGCCCGTCGCGCGCCGTCAACGGTGCGCTGCATATGGTGCAGGCGACGTCGCCGTCTTCCGAACTTGCGTCCGCTTCGACGCGAAGCAGCGTGTACGGCGTGCCGCATTTGGGACAATCGAAGCGTGAGGTGGAGGACGAAGGCATGGCCCACACTGTACATGAGCGAGTAATACAAACCTATGACATTCTGACATTGCAGCTTTGATCGCGATCAGAGCCAAATGCGGCTAAGAGACGCGTCAAGCGCTGATAACGCGGATAAAATACGCGCTATTGGAGGAAATTGACTGATGGGGCGTGGAATGGGGAGAGGCTTTATGATGTCGCTGCGATTGCGATGCTTAAGCTTTGCGAACGCTGCCGCTGCGGCGCTGCTCATTTTCGCGGCAGCTCCCGCGCACGCCGACGAACCGGTCAAAATCGGACTCGGCATGTCGCTGACGGGGAAACTCGCCGCCAACGGCAAAATGGCGCTGCTCGCGATGCAAATCTGGGAAGACGACACCAACGCTCACGGCGGCCTGCTCGGCCGGCCGGTCAAGCTCGTCTACTACGACGATCAGAGCAACCCGGCGCAGGTGCCCGGCATCTACACCAAGCTGCTCGACATCGACAAAGTCGACCTGATCGTCTCCGGCTACGCCTCGACCCAGATCGCGGCTGCCATGCCGATCGCGATCGAACGGCACAAGTTGCTGATCGGCCTGTCCGGCACCGCGATCAACGAAGAATTCCACTACCCGATGTATTTCGCGATGGTGCCGAATGGCCCCTCGACCAAGCCCGCGTTCACGCACGGCTTCTTCAAGGTCGCAGAAGCGCAAACTCCGAAACCGCAAACCATCGCGCTGGCTTACGCCGATGCTGAGTTCGGTCACAACACCTGCGAGGGCGCGCGCACCAACGCCAAGGCCTCCGGGTTCAGGATCGTCTACGACAAGAACTATCCGCCGGCGACGGTGGATTTCTCGCCGATCGTGCGCGCGATCCAGGCAGCCAATCCGGACCTGCTGGTGGTCTGCTCCTATCCGCTCGATACCGTCGGCATCATCAAGGCGGTGCACGAAATCGGCTACAAGCCGAAAATGTGGGGCGGGGCGATGGTCGGCCTGCAATCGACCGCGCTGAAGGTCCAGCTTGGGCCGCTGCTCAACGGCATTGTCAATTTCGAGACCTGGCTGCCGGTCGGCGCGCTGAAAACCCCGGCCGCTGTCGAATTCCTCGCCAAGTACCAGGTGCGCGCCAAGTCCGCCGGGGCCGACGCGATGGCCTACTTTCCGGTGATGGGCTACGCCGACCTGCAAGTGCTCGGCCAAGCCGTCGCCGCAACCAAGAGTCTGAAGGACGACGTGCTCGCCGCCTACATGCACAAGACCAAGTTCAACACCGTAGTCGGCGACATTGCTTTCGGGGCAGACGGCGAATGGGCGCAGGAGCGCATGCTCGCGGCACAATTCCAGAATATCAAGAGCAACAGCCTCGACGAATTCCGCGATCTGAAAGCCGAAATCGTGGTTTATCCGCCGGACCTAAAGAGCGGCGAGGTCATCTATCCGTACGAGAAGGCGTTAGCGCAATAACCTGCCGATGAGTTTGATCGCCCGGCTAGAAGGATTTTTGGCATCGTCATTGCCGGGCTTGAGCCGGCAATCCATGCGGGTTGGCGGCCCAGTCAGTCTGACCGCACTATGTCGGTCGCGACTCCTCAGTATGGACCACCGGGTCAAGCCCGGTGGTGACGACTTAACGAAGTGGCCCTTTCTCCCCCACCCAAGTGCAAGGCGAGGAAGATGACTCGTCCAACTACTCCGCTCTTGTTGTTTTGCGCCGCCGCATCCTGCCTCGCCTGCCTCGTCGGCTGCAGCAGCGAAACCGCGCCGCCGGCCGAGCCGACGTTTTATCAGGACCTGTCAAAGCCCGACACCTCGCTCGATCCCGCCGCTGCCGCCTCGATGATCTCCGGCTACCGCCGCAACAACGATCTTGGTCCCGTCACTGTCGATCCCGAGTTGATGCGTATGGCGGGCGAGCAGGCGCATGCGATGGCGGCCCACGACAAGATGGATCACGATATCGGCCGCCCGTTCCAGGACCGGATCCGCAATTCGCCATTCAGGAACAGCGTCGCGGTCGAGAACATTTCCGCCGGCTACCACACGCTCGCTGAGGCGTTTTCCGGCTGGCGCGATTCGCCGCCGCACCGCGCCAACATGCTCAACCGCAGCGTCACCCGCATCGGTATCGCCGCGGCCTTGGCGCCCAACTCGAAGTACAAGGTGTTCTGGGCGCTCATTCTCGCCGGCCCCGGACCGCGCGGGTAGGTGGTGATTTTGCAGGTCGGCTGCCTGCCGCCCATGAATCCCGCGGCAATCAATGCAAGCCGGTGAAGCCATGAGTTTCCAGCACTTCGATGATGCCGTCGACGATCAGCCCGACGCCTATTGCTGAAACGAAGAAGCCGACGATGCGTGTCGTGGCATCAATTCCCATCACGCCCAATTTTTCCGAAAGCTTGCCGGCATAAGCCAGGCACAGATAGGTCACCAACATCGTCGCCACGATCGCTGCCACAATGGCGGCGAATGACCTCAGTTCGGCCGGCGAATGCTGTACGGTCGAGGTCATGCCGAGGATGGTCGCGATCGCGCCCGGACCGCACATCAGCGGCAATGCCAGCGGCACAAAGGCAATACTTTCGTCTGTTGCCGCGCCTTCGGGAATCATGCCGCCTCCCGATCGGGATGACCCAAACAGCTCGAATCCGATCTTCATCAGAATGATGCCGCCA
>Ga0335085_10007981_pt1 | contig 16252 bp, 11 predicted proteins | sample Lox_Sample_45_FD_206712 | JGI IMG/M metagenome (GOLD analysis project Ga0335085, IMG submission 206712) | Soil microbial communities from Loxahatchee National Wildlife Refuge, Florida, United States - Lox_Sample_4.5 | ecosystem: Environmental > Terrestrial > Soil > Wetlands | place: USA...
TGTTCCAGAGCCTATGGACGCGAGCCTTTTTATTTCTGGCATTGCGGTTTGGTGTGGATTTCTGCTTTTGCATCGGAGAGAAAGCGCCGTTTAATGCGGCGATAGACTGCAAAATGCGCAGCCGACTCAAATGCCAGGCCACGAGCACACATCGACGAAAGGACAAACGTGATGCGCTCAATGTTCGGAATGTTGGGGTGGAGTGGAGGAGAGCTGCTCCTCATCTTGCTTGCGATGAGCGTCCCAGCAGGAATCATCGTTCTCGTGGTTGTTTTTGTTACGAAGAAGTCTTCAGCACCTCCATCATTGCCACCCGCTCAGAAGGGCGACACATGATTTCAGTCGGGAGATTCCGGTCACGGCCTGATACGAAGACAGGCTGCAAACCTGTCAGAAATTTCAAGCCTTAACGACGGTTGCGCCCGCCGCGGGCCGGGAGACAAAAATCGTCGGTTCGATGCCAATCCGCTTTTTGTAATCGGCGGCAATCTTTTTCGAAATCGCGTCAACGGCATCGGCCTTCACCAACGCCACGCAGCAACCGCCGAAACCGCCACCGGTCATGCGGCAACCGTAAACACCGTCTTTGATGCCGATGCCCTCGGCGATCTCCACAACCGCGTCGAGTTCATCACAGCTCACCTCGTAATCGTCGCGCAACGAACGGTGACTGGCGTACATGAGCTGGCCGACCGTCGGCCAGTTTGAGGCGCGCACACCTTCGGCCGCGTGAACCGTCCGTTCGATTTCGCCAATGACGTGGCGCGCGCGGCGGTAAACCACCGGATCCATTTTTCCTTTGCCGGCTTCGAGCGCGTCGGCGGTGGCGTCGCGCAAAGAAGGCACGCCGAGGATTTTAGCGGCGACTTCGCATTGCCGGCGGCGAGCTGGATATTCACTGCCAGTCAATTCGTGTTTGACGTTGGTGTTCACGATGAGCACGGAGACAAACGGGTCGTCCAGCGGCACCAATTCCGTCTGGCGCGAACGGCAATCGAGCAGGAGCAGATGATTCTTCCGGCCCATGACGGAAATGAACTGGTCCATGATGCCGCAAGGCATGCCGGCGAATTCGTGTTCGGCTTTCTGGCACAGCAACGCCTTTTCCACCGGGTCGATCTTTTTGCCGGTAGCGACTTCGAGCAACGTGGCGGTGGACACTTCGAGGGCTGCGCTGCTCGATAGGCCGCTGCCCAGCGGAACGGTCGAGTGCAACAGCACGTCCAGGGCAGGAATCTTCTCACCGCGCCGCTGGAAGCCGGCGATGACGCCCCGCATGTAATTCGACCATTTCGGCTCGCCCCGGAGAACCGGCTTCGAAACTTCAATCTGCACGGTTTCCTTGAACAGCGTGTCGAAGATCGAGAACGAGGCCTTGCCGGCAGTGGCGCGGGCATCTTGCCCGTTTGTCGGGGGGGAACTTACCGGCGAGACGCCTGTGCCACAGTCAGCGGCCATGACCGTGTAAAATTCGATCGCCATTGGCAGGACAAAACCGTCGTTATAATCCGTGTGCTCGCCGATGACATTGACGCGGCCGGGCGCGGCGACAATCCAACGCGGCGGGCGGCCAAACGCTTTGGCGAACTGTTGCGAGGTGTGATCTGTGAGTTCTTTCAGTGTCATGCAAATCACCAACGAAGATAGCGGATTGAAGATAGAGACTGAAGGATAGAAAATGGAAAATGGCAGCGATAAGGCAGCCATCCTCCATCGTCTATTTTCCACCCTCATTCTTCTTTTTGCCGCCCCACACGGCGCCCGCCAACATGAGCACGCCAAAGACCAGCAGAATGATGCCCCAAACAAGATCAATGTTGATATTGAGCGAGCGGGCGTCCGGACCCTGAACCAGGCCGGTGATTACCAGCAGGGCGCCGATGAGGGTGAACATCAGCCCGATTGGCCAGCGAATATCGAGTCCCATAACTTTATTTATGATTTATGATTTACGATTTGCGGACAGCGGCTCACCAAAAGATGATGTTCAGGATAACACAGGCAATCAACAGCACCGTGCCGGCAACGGCGGGCCGCTGCCAGACCGGCGCGTTTTCATCCTTGATTTTGGGCGTAAGCGAATAAACAAGACCCTTCAATTCTTCGTCCGATTTGGTGCGTTGGGTGGCCAGCGAAATAACGATCGTTAAAACAAGACAGGCGGTGAAGGCGAAGCTGGCAAGCCAGAAATTCTGCGCCATCTCGCTGGGGAATTCGTGGACCACGGCCAGGTAACCGCCTTTGACGCCGGGCAGATTGCCGTGGGCAATGGTCAGGGCGTGGAACAGGGCCGAGCTGCCGATGCCGCCGATCAGACCGAGGAACGCCCCGGTGCCGGTCCCGCGTACCCAAAACATGGCGAGCAGCATGGTGGCGAAAATCGGCGCGTTCACGAAGCCGAACACGAGCTGGATGATGTCCATCGCGTTGTTGTATTGTCGGGCGAAATAGGCGCAGCCGATGCTGGCAACGATACCCACCACCGTGATGAATTTGCCCATCCAGAAATAATGCGCGTCACTCTTGTTCGGAACGAAAAGGGCCTGATAAAGATTGTAAGTCCAGACGGTGTTGAATGCAGTGACATTGCCGGCCATGCCAGACATGAACGAGGCCAGCAAAGCGGTCAGCGCCAGGCCGAGCAGACCGGCGGGACAATATTTTTTGACCAGCGAGAAGATGACGCTGTCGTAGTCATATTCAGCAACACTGTTGTAAAGGCCATCTTTGATCTGGCTGTCGGAAAGTTTGTTCGCAGCGTTGGCGGCAACCAGCGCAGCAATTTTGTCCGCGTTTACCTTTTTGCCCAGTGCGTCGCTGACGGCCTTGACGGTGGCGGCAGTATCGGCGGGATTGGTGTTTTGCACGGCGGCGACGGCCTGGGTGTAGGCTTCCGGCGCAATAATCGGCGGCGGGATGCGGTAATGTTTATCCGGAATGGACGTTAACGCGACAGCGATCATGCCGGGGACGATGACGAGCGCGGGGAAAAGCATCTTGGGAATGGCGGCCACGATCGGTGTATTACGCGCGGCGGTCATGTTTTTGGCCGCCATGGCGCGTTGGACGACAAGGAAATTGGTGCACCAGTATCCGAACGAAAGCACAAAACCGAGGCCGAACACGATGGCGAAGACGTCCACACCCATGGGATTATCGGCCGATCCGCCCAGCAACGGTTTCCAGGCGCTGGTCCAGGCGTCGGGCGCGAAAGATTTGGTGTTTAAATCGATCGCCATCGGGTTCTGGGCAACCCCGTGAAGTTGACTGGTCATGGCGCCCCAGCCGCCGACGTCTTTTAATCCAAGATAAACCACCGGGGCAAAACCAAGGACGATCATGAAGAATTGCAAAACCTCGGTGTAGATGGCGGAAGTCAATCCACCTTTCAAAACATAGACGAGCACGACGCCGGAACAGACAAACAGGGCGAAATGGTAATTCCAGCCGAGAAGCTGGTTGAGCAACTTGGCCAGCGCATTCATGGAAATGCCGGACGCGAACAAAGTCATCACCGCGAAAGCGGCGGCGTTCAAGCCCATGACCCGCTTGTCGAAGCGCATTTGCAGGAATTCGGGCACCGAACGCGCCTTGGAGCCGTAGTAAAACGGCATCATGAAGACGGCCAGAAAGATCATCGCGGGAATGGCGCCGACCCAATAAAAGTGGGCGGTGGCGATGCCATATTTGGCGCCGCTGGCGGCCATGCCCACCAGTTCCAGCGCTCCGAGATTGGCCGAGATGAAGGCCAGACCCGTTACCCAGGTCGGGATCGAGCGACCCGAAATCAGGAAGTCCGACGACGTCTTCATGTAGCGCGTCAGCGCAAAGCCGATACCCAACACAAAAACGACATAGGCGAGCAGAATGGTGTAATCAACCCAGGCGAGGTGAATTGGTTGCATATGGATTGGCGGACTACTTACGGAACGTCATGGATGATGTCAACCCCATTGTTTTTTTGGCCCCTCAAATTTGTATCACTGTGCCCAGGTTGGAACCGAAGCCCGGTTGGTTCAAGTCTGAAGCGATTCGACCGCGCAAAGGCGCGCCGGTCGAGGCAATTTGTGCTCCCCACGAACTGGAGCGCCGGTCTCCGCACCCGGCGCGTTGGTTTCCGTCGCTCGAATCGAGCCGGGTCGGAGACCGGCGCTCCGATCTCGGTTCAGAGGCGCAAGGCGCAAATCGGTCGGGGAATGCCCTCCCTGGTTTGAAGGTCAAGGCAGGATATCGCCATCTGTACTCAAAACTGGACTGTGTCTGGCGCAGTCGTTAAATTTTGCCCGATTTATGTCCTTCCAGAGTAAGAAAATCTCCTCACTGCTCGCCGCCATTGCTGTCACCGGTTCATTGTCAATGCCAGCCGCGCCGGAGGAGTGGGAAAAGTCCGCCGACGGCATCATTGTTCCCGTCAACGGCACTTTCCTGAAAGTGCAGGTCTATGCCGACAACGTGGTGCGCATCGCGTGCTCCGGGGATCGCAATTTCTTTGACCGTAAGAGTGTGGTCACGGAACCCAAACGAGTCGTCAAAACCGATTGGTCGGTAAAGTACGAAAAGGATGAAATGATCATTTCCACGGCGAAACTCCAGGTGCGCGTGAATCTCCACCATGGCGCGGTTTCGTTCTTTGACGCCGGCGGCAAACCAATTCTCGCTGAAACGCCCGGTGGCCGGACGATTGAGCCGGTCGAGGTGCAGGGCGATTTGACTTACCACGTGCGCCAGCAGTGGGAACCCAACGCAGACGAATCCCTTTACGGTCTCGGCCAGAGGCAGATCGGCATCCTGGACGTCAAAGGTTACGATTTGGATTTGTGGCAGCACAACACGCACGTGGTTGTGCCCTTGCTGGTCTCCAGCCGCGGCTACGGCGTGCTCTGGGACAACATGTCTTACACCCGCTTCGGCGACCTGCGTGAATTTTCGTCCATTCCACCCGATTGCCTTGTGGATATTTCAAACCAACCCGGCGGACTCACGACTGGCACGTTCGCGCTGGAACATCCCGACGATTTGGACAACGCGCACGCCACCAACCAAATTGCCTTCGCCTCCTCCGGTCGCGGTGATCCGCGCCAGTGGACGCGCTGGGAAGGCGAACTGGTTGCGCCGACTAGCGGCGATTTCCAGTTCAAAATTTATTCCAACGGCCGCATCAAGATGTGGCTCGACGGGAAAGTGGTCATCGAGCACTGGCGGCAGAACTGGCTGCCGGAATTCGATCAAATCAAAGTCCGTCTCGAAGCCGGTCACCGTTATCCCGTTCGAATTGAATCCGGCGGCGATGAACGATCCACAATGGAATTGACCTGGAAAACTCCCGACCCGATCCAGAATACTTCACTGTGGTCGGACGTGGGCAGCGGGGTGGATTACTATTTTATTTACGGACCTGCCTTGGACAAGGTTATTGCCGGTTACCGCAGTCTGACGGGCCAGGCGCCGATGATGCCGGAATGGGCATTTGGTCTGTGGCAGTCGCGGCAACGTTACGAGACATCCACCCAAAGCGTGGAGGTGGTCAAGGAATACCGGCGCCGCGCTCTCCCGTTCGATAATATCGTGCAGGATTGGCAGTACTGGACGCCCAATGCGTGGGGGTCGCACCAGTTTGATCCGAAGCGTTTTCCTGACCCGGTCGGCTGGCTCAAAGAACTCCACGCGTTGCACGCGCACGTCATGATTTCCGTCTGGGGCAAATTTTACACGGGCACCGCCAATTTCGACGCTATGGAGAAAGCCGGTTTTCTGTATCAGCCGAATCTCAAGGAAGGCATCTCGGATTGGATCGGCTATCACAGTACCTTCTATGACGCGTTCAATCCTGACGCGCGCAAGTTGTTCTGGTCACAAATCAATACCGCGCTGTTCAGCAAGGGCATTGACGCCTGGTGGATGGATGCCAGCGAGCCCGACATGACGCCATCGCCGCCAACGCTCGAAGCATTGCGGACCCACATGAACCCCACCGCGATGGGGCCGGCATCGAAGGTGTTGAATGGTTATCCGCTGATGAACAGCATGGGAATTTACCAGGGACAACGCGGTGTGAAACCCAATCAGCGAGTGTTTATCCTGACGCGTTCTGCTTTCGCGGGGTCGCAGCGCTATGCCGCCGCCACGTGGTCCGGCGATATTTCCTCAACGTGGACGGCCCTGCGCAAACAGATTCCCGCCGGTCTGGGTTTCTGTGTTTCGGGCATCCCCTATTGGACCAGCGACAGTGGCGGTTACACCATGGAATCGCGGTTTTCGGCGGCCAACCCGAAGCCGGAAGATTTCCGGGAATGGTGCGAACTGAATGCGCGCTGGTTTGAATTCGCCACGTTCTGTCCGCTGACGCGGTTGCATGGCGAATTGAAGCCGCGCGAACCGTGGACTTTCGGTGGAGATTCTGGCCCCGCCTGCCAAACCATCGTCAAATTCGACGAATTGCGCTACCGGATGCTGCCTTACATTTATTCACTGGCCGGTGAAGTGACATTTGACGGTGGCACCATTATGCGACCGTTGGTCATGGATTTTCCCGACGACTCAGCAGCCCGGGAAATCACGGATGAATACTCGTTCGGTCCGGCTTTCCTCGTGGCGCCGGTCACCACTTACGAAGCGCGCAGCCGCGCGGTCTATCTGCCGGGTGGATCGCAACAGAATACTCCCTCTCCTCCGTCGGATGGAGGAGAGGGTCGGGGAGAGGAGGCGCGTCATCTATCGGAAACCCCTCTCTCCGGCTCTCTCCCCGCTCGTTCCTCGCGGGGCGAGAGTGGCCAAGTTGTTTGGTTCGATTTCTGGACGGGTGCCAACATCGTGGGCGGACAAATCTTTGATGCCCCGGCGCCCTTCGATTCAATGCCGCTGTTTATTCGTGCCGGTTCGATCATTCCGTTTGGTCCTGACGTGCAATATACCGGGGAGAAACCTGCCGACCCGATGACGTTGTACGTTTACGCCGGTCATGATGGCGCGTTCGCGCTCTACGAGGACGATGGTCTGACTTACGGCTACGAAAAAGGCGCCTGCACTCGCATTCCACTCAAGTGGGATGACCAATCCCGAACGCTCACCTTCGGTAAGCGCTTCGGCAAATTCCCCGCCATGTTATCCAAACGCACCTTCAATGTCGTGCTGATTACCCGGGACAAGCCGGTCGGTTTTTCCTTTGACCCGAAGCCGGACCAGACCGTCACGTATCGCGGCAGGGAATTGAAGCTGAATTTCAAGTGAAGGATTAATGTAACCATGTTCAATCGCTCAGGAATGAGAACCAGGAAATTCATCATCGGCGCCCGCTTTCGCGCGCCGGTTGTTTTGGGTTTGATCTTGTCGGGCTTCGGAATGATGTCCTTGCGCGCGCAGGATAATCCTGTCGCGGCATCATGGCCGCCGTATCTCGATACCAATCAACCGGTGGAGAAGCGCGTTGAAGACCTGCTTGGCCGCATGACGCTCGAGGAAAAGATTGCGCTGGTCCATGCCGATTCTAAATTCTCCACCGCCGCCATTCCGCGGTTGGGTATCCCGCGCCGCTGGATTGACGACGGCCCGCACGGCGTGCGCGAGGACGTCGGCCCCTACTCGTGGAATCCCGCCGGGCGCACCGACGACTATGCGACCTGGCTGCCAGCGTTGAGCGCGCTGGGCTCCACCTGGAATGTCGGCCTGGCTGCGGCTTGTGGCGATGTGCTGGGACAGGAAGCGCGCGCGCGCGACAAGGACATCATCCTCGCGCCGATTGTGGACATCGCGCGCACCCCGATTTGCGGACGGATTTACGAATATTTTGGCGAAGATCCGTTCCTGAACGCGCGCATGGGTGTGAGCTACATCGAAGGGGTGCAATCCAACGACGTCGCCGCCTGCGTAAAACATTTTGCGGGCAATAACCAGGAGGACGGGCGAGGCATCATTAACATGGACATGGACGACCGCACGCTCCGCGAGATTTATCTGCCTCCGTTCGAGGCCGCTGTCAAGGAGGCCCACGTATGGGCCGTGATGGGCGCTTACACGAAATTCCGCGGCGAGTATTGCGCCTACAGCGATTATCTCATCAACAAAATCCTCAAGGGCGAATGGGGCTTTCCCGGATTGGTGATGTCCGATTGGAGCGGCACCCACAGCACGCGCGAAGCGGCGTTAGGCGGGCTTGATGTGGAAATGGGCACGCTCGTCGGGTCGGAAGAAAAATGGGCTTACACCAATTTCTTTCTGGCGACGCCGTTTCTGGATGCCATCCGCACCAATGCGATTCCGGTATCGGTGCTGGATGACAAGGTCCGGCGCAGCCTGCGCGTCATGATCGCTACACACGTCTTTGATCCGGCGCGCCTGCCCGGCTCGCTCAATACGCCGGATCATCGCGCCACCGCCCAGCGCATTGCCGAGGAATCCATGGTCCTCTTAAAGAACAATGACAACGCACTGCCGATGGATGCGTCCAAAATCAAATCGGTCGCCGTGATTGGCGAAAATGCCGTGCGCCACAACGCCAATGGTTTCTTCGGCGCCGGCGTCAAAACCATGTACGAAGTCACCCCGCTGGACGGCATTGAAGACCTCGTTGGCAGTAAAGTGAACATCACCTACTCGGTCGGCTACAGCAAGGATGGCACGACCAGGAACATGGTCGAACGCGCCGTCACGGCGGCGCATCAGGCAGATGTTGCCATCATCGTCGCCGGCCTCAACCATTCCCGGTATCTGGACGATGAAGGTTGGGACCGCAAGGACCTCCGGTTGCCGTATGGACAGGATGAGTTGATTGAACAGATTGCGCGGACCAACCGGCATACTATCGTGGTGCTGGTTTCAGGACCCGCCATTGAAATGGACCCGTGGCTGGAGCGGGTTCCCGCGGTGTTGCAGGCGCATTATTCCGGCATGGAAGGCGGCCACGCCCTCGCCCGAATTTTGTTCGGCGAGGTGAATCCTTCCGGCAAATTGACCGTGACCTATCCGAAGGCGTTGATGGAATCGCCGGCGCACGCCCTGGGCACTTATCCCGGCACGAACGGGACACTGTTTTACACGGAAGGACTGCTGGTAGGCTATCGCTGGTTCGATACGAAAGATATCGAACCCGAGTTCCCGTTCGGGTTCGGCTTGAGTTACACCACGTTCGAATATTCCAACCTGCAACTCGTCCCCGGCGATGCCGGCGATGGCCCGCTCGTTACCGCCCGGTTCGATCTGGCCAACACCGGCTCGCGCGCCGGCGCCGAAGTTGCTGAACTTTACGTTCATCAGGATAATCCGAGCCCGGCGCGACCGTTGAAAGAATTGAAGGGCTTCACGAAAGTTTTTCTCAAACCCGGCGAAAAGCGGAGCGTCTCAATTCCGCTCGACCAGCGCGCGTTTGCTTTTTACGACCCGTCAAAGGCCGGCTGGGTTTCCGAAGCCGGTAATTTTGAAATCCTGGTCGGCAGTTCCTCGCGCGACATTCGCCTGCAAGATACTTTTCACCTTACGCAAACCTCAGTTGCGAGATAAGCGATGGCTCGCGGACGTTGTCATGGGAATCAGCGTTCCTGGGTTTCGGAAACAAACGCGGCCAGGGCGTAAACCAATGCGGCATTCCAGTTGATGGCAATTTCGTTGGTGAAATAATCCTTTTGCACGTCGTGCCAATCCGTCGCTTTGGGATGCGGCCCGCCGACGAGATAACCGGGCCACGGTTTGTCCAGATACCCACCGGTATCGCGGCGATCATGCGGGTGCAGCGGCGGACGAAAACCAAGTCCGGTGACAAACGACCGGCCGTAATAATTGCGGCCAAACAAATGGTTCAAGGCATCGAAACAGGTGTCGCGATAAACTCGCTTTGCGGAAGATTGGCGAACGTTTTGCCTCAACAATTCCGCGCCGTGCGCTGCGCCGGTCGTCGTGGGCCGACGAGTGAGGCGGTCGGCAGCCATGAGTAAGATCGTTTGTCGCGCCACACCGCCGTTGTCGCCCCAATAATACCGCGATCCCAACGGACGCGCGTAACCATTTTCATTCCGCGTTTGAACAATCTCATCCGCTGTGGCCAACAGGTTTTGGCTGACCAGTTTTACGAGGTCCGGGTCGCGCCCCGGCCGTTCTGAAAACAAATATGTGAGCAGGCCAAGGTTCTTGACTTCATCCCAATCAAAATCCACATCCACCTGGGCGCGCACGGCGTTGATGCGCCTTTCCACGTCGTGCAACGCATCGGGCGAACCGGTCGTCTCCCACAATTCTGCCGCTGCCCAGAGACGATTTTGCGGAACGCCGTTCTGGCGATGGCTGGGCTGATTGATTTCGTAGGGACCGGTGGTAAAACCCGTTTGATCCGCCTGATGATATTCGGGATGCGCCTGCAAGAACTGATAGCTCAATTGAGCGGCCCGCAGGCAACGGTCGGCAAAATTCCGGTCGTACGGTCGGTATATCCGCGCCGCCTGCGCCGTCATGCCCACAAAATCCGCCGTGGCTTCGCTGCCCCAGGGAGTAAAATAGCGGTTGGTGGTCTCGGTTTCGGGCGGGATGAACCCGCAAAAGTTCTCGGTGCTTAACTTGTGATAAACCGATCCGTCCGGCGCCTGCATGGTCAGCACCCAATCCAGTTCCCATTTGATCTCCGCCAGAAAATCCGGTAGCGGCCCACCGGATTCGGGAATATCGAGCTTCACCTTGCGCAGTTGCGGCGCAAATTCCTCCCAGGCTCGCAAGAGGGAACCCACCGTGATGCCGGCGTTGACGGTGTATTTGTTGTAATCGCCAGCGTCGTGCCAGCCTTTCGTGCCGTCCTTCTGCGTGTGCCCGCCGCCGACGTAATCAAGCCAGGCATCGTTGGTGTGGCAGGCGTCGTGCGCGTAGGTTTCGCCGTGATAAATTGCGCTGACCGCAGTCCCGCATCGCCACAAATAAAATCCGCGCATGACGATGTAATACGGCTCGCGATAAATATCCACCGCGATGCGGAACGGCGCGGACTTGCCCACGCCCGGCACATCCACTTCATAATCACCCGGCTGCTTGAGTTTTGAAAAATCCGCCGTGTAAAGCTGCTCCTGCGTATCCTCGTTCAAAACCGGTCCGTTGATCTCGCCTTTAAAAACCGTCGCGCCATCGGCGAGGCGGACCACTTCGAAACCAGTGCAAGGCGCCGCAATGGAGGCCTGTTTCGGCGCCGACGGCAGGTAACCGATCGTGTTGAGGCGGATGACGGAGGTTTCATCCGTCGCTTGGAGAGGAAAGGTCATAGAGAAAAACAGAAAACATCCAATACCCAAAACCCAACGACCTGCATTTGATTGGCCGGCATTGAATGAAATAGCAATTCGATGTGTCAAGTCCGACTGAACGTAACGACTTCGCATCAGCATCCTGTAAACGAAGCGGGTTTTCAGCCCGTTGGCAAGTCTGCGCAGAACGCCGCGCTGTCATCAATTCATGTGACGGCCACTTATTGGGCGCAATTCGACAGCCGCTCACAACCGTCGAAATGCTGTAGCGCAGAATTCCGGGTTGCCTGTAGAAACCATCGTCCGACTCCGAAAAGTTCGTTACCCTCGCCCCGCAGCGAAGCGCGGGAGCGGGAGAAGGTGCCCGCAGGGCGGATGAGGGTTGTTGGGAACAGAACAAATCTTGTGGCCAGGGAGAGGGGCTGCTGAGCTAAAACTCCACCTCTCCCCAGCCTTCTCCCCCAACTTCGTTGGCGGAGAGGGAGATTCTTTTGGGATTTGACATGACAAACTGAAATACTTCCATTAAATTGTTTTGATGACGATTCAAACCGAAGAAAATGCAATCCTGCAGAAGACGAAGGAGCTTTGCCACGCGATTGTGACGCAACCGGAAATGGTGTCCATCCGCCGGCGCATTGACTCATTCATGGCCGATGCGACCGCGCGCGGACAATATGAAACCGTGGCGGGCAAGGGCCAGGCGCTGCATGAGAAGCAGCATCGCGGTCAGACGCTGGATAACGCTGAGATTTCCGATTTTGAAAAGCACCGCGACGCTCTGATGAACAACCCCGTGGCGCGCGGTTTCCTCGATGCGCGCGAAGAGCTGCACGACATCCAGCATTCCATCCAGAAATACGTCTCCAAAACACTTGAACTGGGCCGTGTCCCCACAGCGGACGATTTGGAAGATCATGCCTGCGGTGACGGTTGCGGCTGCCATCACTGAAGTTCTCTGAAACTGGCCTGTGTCGCACACGAGCCCCGTGTGTGGCTGGAGGTGCCCCGCGTCCAGCGCTAAAACGCTCGCTGACCGGAATCTCTGCAACGCGACCCTGCATCTGGCGTTCTCCGCGAGGACGCGGAAAACCGCACGTGAGGCGCGCGTTCCGGACTCAATTCCAGTCTCACGGTTTATAAAGCGGGATCCAATGTTTGATAATCTGATTTGCCCGGCCGTTGGCCTGCATTTGGGCCAGCGCGTTGTTCACCGAATTCAACAGTTCGGTGTCCGACCGGCGGACGCCCCAGGCCAATGCTTCCTGCGTGAGGAATATCGGCACGGCCACCAGACCGTCGGTTTCGTGCCTGCCGGCCAGCCACCAGATGGTCGGCGCGTCGCAGACGAACAGGTCCACCCGTTTTTTCACCAGGGCATTCGCGCCGTCGTCGCCCGATTTGTACACTTTCCGTTTGCTGTGAGGAAAATTCTGTTGCACCAGAAAGTCGCCGGTCGTGGCTTTTAACACGCCGATGACGCCGGGCGGACGGGCGGGAAAGCCAAGCGCATAAAGGTTGGCATCCTCACGCCGCACCAAGGCCATCTGGCCGATAACGAGGTAGGGTCTGGCAAACGCAATCCGCAATGCCCGGGTGGTGGTTGCCGACATGCTCGACATGATGATGTCCGTGCGGCCATCCTCCAGCGCGGATAACTGGTCGTCCCATTTGACTTCGACAAATTGGACCGGCCGGTTCAACGCCTCGCCGAGGGCCCGGGCGAAATCGGCCTCCACGCCGGCGATTTTACCGCCCTCCTTGTAGATCATCGGCGGGAAAACCGGCGTGACGCCAACCTTCAGCGGGGCGGCGTTTGTCATCGGACTATTTTGCGCGGGCGCAATGCCCAGGGTCAGAAGGAAAGCAACGAGGAATGCCAAGATTTTGTTCATAACGAGGTGGTGAATTCGCACTTTTCAGGCGCAACGACAAGCTCTTTCGATTGCTGGCCTGCGGGGTGATTCCAATAGTTCGGGTTTCCAGTGTATTTCAGCATAATTCGGAGGTAGAGGTTGAATCACTTCTGGATTTTTTGAACTTTCGGAATGCCTCCACGCGCAGATCCAAAAATATCAAGCACCGACCCATTCACCGTCGGTCGGCACAATGTTGCTTTTGCCGGTCCAATATTGTCGCCGGTTGTTTATTTGACCAACAATTGACACGCTGATTGAAGTGTGTTAGCTGAGATTTTGTGAACAGGGAGACATGATGAAATCCGCCCTTAAACCGATAGTGTTGGCAGTAACTGTGCAGGTTGTGATGCTCCCATTTCTCGTGTCGGCACAGAATCTCTATGTGGCTAACTCCGGCAGCAAGACAATTGAGGAGTACACGAACAGCGGGGGGAAACTTGATCTCGAACGGCATAATTTTTGCGGATTCCAATTCGGGGTTGGATAGCCCTTCCGGGCTTGCCTTTGATAATAATGGCAACCTTTATGTGGCAAACTTTCAAAATAACACGATTTTAGAATTCACAAACAGCGGCGGAACGTTGAGCACCAACGCAACGGTATTTGCCAATACCGGCCTGGATGCCCCATACGGACTGGCGTTTGACACCGCCGGTAATCTTTATGCGGCGAATTATCTAAACGGCACCATTGAGAAATTCGCTTACACTGCAGGAATGTTGAGCCACAGTGGAACCACCGTTATCAGTTCCGGCGTGCAGAATCCTACTGGTCTGGCCTTTGACCGCAGCGGCAATCTTTATGTGGCAAAGCTTGTCGGTTTTGGTGATTGCACGATCGAACAATTCACAAACAGTGGCGGAATATTGAGCACAAACGGAACGACTTTCGCAGATAGTTTGGACAGCCCTTTCAGTTTGGTCTTCGATGTCCGTGGGAATCTGTATTACACGGATATTTACGGGTGCGCGATTGGGATATTTACAAATACCGACGGAATTTTGAATGGAACTTGGGCAGCATTTGCAAATTTAGGCCAGAACAATCCGACCGGCCTCGCAATCAGTGAAGCCGGCACTTTATACGTCGCGTATACTGGCGTTTCAATGGTTTTTAGTACCAATGCGATTATTGAGAAATTCTCTTCGACTGGCGCAGATTTGGGCCAATTTGCGGTAACAGGCAACAGACCGTTCTCTATGGCGTTCCAACCTTCTATCCGCGTACCTTTAAGTATCAAATGGTCGGGCACAAACGTGGTGTTGATGTGGACGGACCCCTCATTCGCTTTGCAAGCCACCTTTACGATCAACGGTAGTTTTACAAACATTCCAGATGCCACCAGTCCTTACACCAACTTCATGGCTGGTTCGCAACAATTCTTCCGGCTTCAAAAGAATTGATGAGCTGCAGCCTATTTGAAAGCTTGAGACGACGGTGGTTATTAAAGGCATGCGAGTTGCTTGACAGCCAGCCCAATTGATGAAAATTCGATGGTCGATTCTGATCGCAACTTGCGGCCTGTTCGTGGTCGTTGGCCCTACCTTTGCCCAAATCGCGACACCTCATTGCTATGGCATCGCTTCATCAGCCGATGGAAGCAAACTGGTGGCAGTAGCAAGTTATGGTAATGCTGGTGCCATTTATACTTCGACAAATTCTGGCGCCACCTGGACGCAACAAACCAACGCGCCGAATCAGAACTGGTATTCGGTTGCTTCTTCAGCGGACGGAGCCAAATTGGCTGCCGGACCTGAATCTGGTCCAATCTACATTTCGACTAACGGCGGCGTGGAATGGATGCCAACCGCCACCTCTGCCACATTTTGGACTTCAATTGCCTCGTCAGCCGACGGAACCAAGCTGGTCGCAGAGCAAGGGCATCCATTTATGGGGCCAATTTGTACTTCGGACGATTCGGGACTCACCTGGACTTCAAACAATGTTCCTTCTTTGTTTTGGGAGAGTGTTGCGTCATCAGCCGATGGACGCAAACTAGTTACGGTAGCAACCACCGGTGAGATTTATACTTCGACAAATGCAGGAGGTTCTTGGCTTCAGCAGGCGTCAACCGGCTTATACTGGACTTCGGTTGCTTCCTCGGCGGATGGAGTCAAGCTGGTCGCAGTGTGGGGCATTGGTGGCATTGCCACCTCAACAAATTCCGGCGTGACTTGGACTATCACCAGTGCCCCGACTGAATTGTGGACTTCGGTTGCTTCCTCGGCAGATGGAAGCAAATTGGCAGCGGTCAGTGATGACCTTGACACTAGCAATCCGGGCCTAATTACTTCAACAAATTTCGGACTCACTTGGACAACGAACAATGGTCCAGACTTTGCATATTGGTCGTCGGTTACATTATCAGCGGATGGGAACAAACTGGCAGCGACACCTTATGATGGCAATACGATTTATACCTCACAAAGCACGTCATCACCGCACCTCAACCTCGCATTGGTTGGCAACAATTTGAACATTTCCTGGATTGTTCCTTCGACTAATTTTGTGTTGCAGCAAAATCCGGATTTAACGACGACGAATTGGGTAACGTTGACGAATGCCCCAGCACTGAATTTCACCATTTTACAGGATGTGGTCAATCTCTCACCGACGAACAACACCGGTTTTTATCGTCTAACTCTATGAGCTCAAAGAGACTATGGCGGTGTGTTGCAGTTAGTTTGATTGCTGCAGGTCCCGCTGGAGGTTTTATATTTGGACTCCTCAATGCCGGTGATCCCGATCCGAATCCTATTGGGCGATTATTTTATGCGTGTATCATGGCTGTGGTGACTCCTCTACACGCAGGCTTTCCTCCTCATCACGAAGCTGGAGCAGGCCAATCGTTCGATGCCTGGCCGCATATAGCAGTTTCCTTTCTACTGATATTGAGTTGGTTCGTCTATCGTGATTGGAAATTATCTAAAAAGCGAAATGAACCAAAGGCCTAACATAGGGATAGGCTCCGGGTTCAGTTTTAGACGTAGAATCCATGTGAGAGGACGGCGAAGTCGTTCCCGCCCCCGCTACCTATCAGCCGTAGATTTTGCGCGCAAAGCGCGCCTCGAAACCGGCTACCGGAATTGAGCGATGGCATGAGCGAGTGGAGCGGTAGCGCAG
>Ga0335085_10007982_pt1 | contig 16250 bp, 11 predicted proteins | sample Lox_Sample_45_FD_206712 | JGI IMG/M metagenome (GOLD analysis project Ga0335085, IMG submission 206712) | Soil microbial communities from Loxahatchee National Wildlife Refuge, Florida, United States - Lox_Sample_4.5 | ecosystem: Environmental > Terrestrial > Soil > Wetlands | place: USA...
ACGGAGCCGGGCAGCGCCGGGCCGGGCAGCGCCGGGCCGGGCAGCGCCGGGCCGGGCAGCGCCGGGCCGGGCAGCGCCGGGCCGACGGGCCGGGACACCGATCGCGAGGCTCCCGGGCCCGCTGCCCGGGAAGCGGAGGCGGCGAAGCCGGCTGAGCGGGACGACAGCACCCGGAGTGCCCGCGCCTGGGATGCGCCCATCCGGGCCGAAGCGGCCCAGCCCGCGGTGGCCGAGGAGGACGAGGCCGGGGACGGCACTGGCCCGGACGACATGGGCCGTGGTGCGGGTGCCCGGGCCGAGAGTGCCCGGGCCGAGAGTGCCCGGGCCGAGAGTGCCCGGGAGGATGAGGCCGGCTCAGACGACGAGGATGCGGCCTCGATGTGGACCATCCGCCCGCCGGCCGGCCCGGGCACCGAGTCGACCGTGGTGTCCAAGCCGCCCACCGTGACCCCGCCCGTCCGGACACCGGAGCCCAGCCCGGCCGCCGAGCCCGCCGCCACCGAGCCCACGGAGTCTCAGTCCACGGAGTCTCAGTCCACTGAGTCCAGTGGGGATGCCGAGGCCGGCGAAGCGGCTGAGGCCGATGCGGCGGCCGAGGTGGCCCAGCCCGCCACGGCGGCCGAGGCCAGCGAGGAGCCCGCGGAGCCCGAGGCGGCTGAGACGACCAAGGCCACCACGACCACCGAGACCACGACGGGAGCGGAGCCGGCTGACGCGGCGGACTCCGGCTCAGCCGGCCAGCCAGACCAGGCCGGGAAGCCCGAGACGGAGTCGAAGCCGGCCGGGTCCGCGGCACCGGACCGGGCCGTCACCCAGGTGGGGGCCACCCAGGTCACCGCCCCGCCGAAGGCCGACTCAGCCAAGGCCGACGCGGCCAGGGCCGACGCGGCCAGGGCCGACGCGGCCAGGGCCGAGACCGGCTCTGGCCGCGGCGACCCGGATAAGCCAGCCAAGCCGGCCGGCCCGGTCCAGGTCACCGTGGTGCCCGGGGTGGCTCGCTACCACCGCAGCGAGTGCATCCTGATCAGGTTCCTGGGCGAAGGGGACCTGGAGACCATGTCCAAGCAGGAGGCGGTGGCCGCCGGGCTGACCGCCTGCCGCGCCTGCCAGCCGGACCAGCTCCCCGACGGCTGACGCTCAGGACCGGGCCAGCCAGAACGTGAGGCCGAGGTCCGGGTGGGCGTGCCGGTGTGCGCCGGGCACGTCCGCGGCCGGGCCGGGGCGGAACTCATCGGCCAGCACCTCACCGGCGATCAGCTCGCCGTGCTCGGTCAGCGCCGCGGACAGGTCCGCTTCCGCCGTTTCCCAGCGGACCCGGATCCGGTCGCTGACGTGCAGCCCGTCGCTCTTCCTGGCTTCCTGGACCAGCCGGATGACCTCACGGGCCAGCCCTTCGCGGCGCAGTTCGGGGGTGATGTCGACTTCGAGGCCGACGGTCTCCCCGGCGTCCGTGGCCACCGTCCAGCCGGAGCGCGGCGTCTGGGTCACGATCAGCTCGTCCGGGCCGAGCGCCAGTTGCGCGCCGTCCACCTCCACCGACACCTTCCCGGCGCTGCGCAGGTCGGCGGCCAGCGTGGCCGGATCGGCGGCGGCGATGGCCGCCGCCACCGGCTGGGTGCCCTTGCCGAACCGTTTCCCGAGCGTACGGAAGTTGGGCTTCACCACGTAGTCGACCAGGTCGTCGCCGACCGCCGCCATCGGCTCCAGCGAGCGCACGTTGAGCTCGCTGGCCACCTCGGCGCGCAGTTCCGGGTCGAGGTCGGCGAACCCGGCCGCGCTGACCACGGCCCGGGCCAGGGGCTGGCGGACCGGCAGCGACGCGGCGGCACGGGCCGACCGGCCCAGCTCCACCAGCCGCCGGGTCAGCGCCATCTGCCCGGACAGCCGGGCGTCGACCAGCGACGGGTCGGCGGTGGGCCACGGGGCCAGGTGCACGGACTCCGGGTCGCCGGTGCCGCGCAGCGCGGCCCATACGTGATCGGCCAGGAACGGTGTGATCGGGGCCATCAGCCGGGTCAGCACGTGCAGGCACTCGTACAGCGTGGCGAACGCGGCCGCGCCGTCCAGGCTGGCCGGGCCGTCCCAGAACCGCCGCCGGGAGCGCCGCACGTACCAGTTCGACATGTCGTCGATGAACGCGGCCAGCCGCCGCCCGGCCGCCGCGGTGTCGAACTCTTCCAGCGCGTCCGTGACCTCACCGGCCGTGGCGTGCAGCTCGCTGAGCAGCCACCGGTCGAGGAGCGGCCGGTCCGCGGGCGGCGGCGCGCTGGCCGCCTGGCCGGGACCCCAGGCCTGGCCCTGAGCGGCGGCGGCGTTGGCGTACAGCACCAGGAAGGAGACCGTGTGCCAGTAGGTGAGCAGCACCTTGCGGACGATCTCGTCCAGGGTGCTGGCGCCGATCCGCCGGGTGGACCAGGGCGAGCCGGACGCCGCGAAGAACCAGCGCACCGCGTCAGCGCCATGCGCCTCCATCAGCGGGATCGGCTCGAGCACGTTGCCCAGGTGCTTGCTCATCTTGCGGCCACGCTCGTCCACCACCAGGCCCAGGCAGACCACGTTTTCGTAGGAGGACCGGCCGAACACCAGGACGCCGACCGCCATCAGGGAGTAGAACCAGCCCCGGGTCTGGTCGATCGCCTCGCAGATGAACTGGGCCGGGTAAGCCCGCTCGAACTGCTCCTGGTTGCGCCACGGCGCGCCCAGCCGGGCGAACGGCATCGACCCGGAGTCATACCAGGCGTCGATCACCTCGGGCACCCGGCGGGCCTGCTCGCCGCACTCCGGGCAGGTGATCACCACTTCGTCCACGTACGGCCGGTGCGGGTCCAGCGTGGCCAGATCGCGCCCGGCCAGCTCGCTCAGCTCGGCCAGCGAGCCGGCGCAGGTCAGATGCTGCTGGCCGCACTCCCAGATGGGCAGTGGGGTGCCCCAGTACCGGGTACGGGACAGCGCCCAGTCCACGTTGTTGCGCAGCCACTCGCCGTACCGGCCGTGCTTGATGGTGGGCGGCTGCCAGTTGGTCCGCTCGTTCTCGGCCAGCATCTGGTCCTTGACCTGGGTGGTCCGGATGTACCAGGACGGCAGCGCGTAGTACAGCAGCGGCGTGTGGCAGCGCCAGCAGTGCGGGTAGCTGTGCTGGTACTGCTCGGCCTGGAACAGCAGGCCGCGCTCGGTCAGGTCATGGACCAGCGGCGCATCCGCTTCTTTGAAGAACATCCCGCCGACCAGCGGCACCCATTCTTCAAAACGGCCATCTGGGCGGACTGGGTTGACCACCGGCAGCCCGTGTGCCCGGCCGGCCTCCATGTCGTCGGCGCCGAAGGCCGGGGCCATGTGCACCAGCCCGGTGCCGTCCTCGGTGGTGACAAACCCCCCTGGCACCACCCGGTGCGCGCCGGGGATGTCGACCAGGCTGAATGGCGGCCGGTAGGTCGCGCCGACCAGCTCGGCCCCCGGCACCGTGGCCAGCACGTGCCAGCCTTCGCGCAGCACCCGGGAGACCAGGTCCTCGGCCACCACCACGGTCTCGCCGTCACCGGGCTTGCGGGCGATCGCGTAGTTCTCGTCGGGGTGCACGGCCACCGCGGTGTTGGACACCAGGGTCCACGGCGTGGTCGTCCACACCAGCAACTCGGCCCCGTCCAGCAGCGGGTTGGCCGCGGCGGGCAGGGTGAGCAGCGGGAACCGGACGGTGACCGCGGGGTCGGTCACCGGGCGGTACACGTCCGGCTGGCCCATCTCGTGGTCGGACAGCGGGGTCTCGCAGCGCGGGCAGTACGGGCTGATCCGGAAGTCCTTGACCAGCAGGCCCTGGCGGAAGATCTCCTTGAGCGACCACCACACCGACTCGATGTAGCTGGTGTCCATGGTCAGGTAGGCGTGCGGCAGGTCCACCCAGTAGCCCAGCCGGATGGTCAGTTCCTCGAACGCGTCCACGTGCCGCTGGGCCGACTCGCGGCAGCGCGCGTTGAACTCGGCGATGCCATAGCTCTCGATGGCCTTCTTGCCGGACAGCCCGAGCTCCCGCTCCACCGCCACCTCGACCGGCAGCCCGTGGCAGTCCCAGCCGGCCTGGCGCGGGACGTGGAACCCCTGCATGGTCTTGAACCGGGGGAAGACGTCCTTGAACACGCGCGCCTCGATGTGATGCACGCCGGGCATGCCGTTGGTGGTCGGCGGGCCCTCGTAGAACGTCCACAGCGGGCGGCCCGCGGTGGCGTCCAGTGAGCGCTCGAAGAACTTCCCCTCCTGCCAGCGGGCCAGGATGTCGTGCTCCATGGCGGGCAGGTCAATGGCCGCGGGCAGGTCGGGGAAGTAGGTCTGGCTGTCCGCTGCGTCAGGCATGACGGGTGGTCCTCCGGCGGTGCTCGCCTGAGGCTGACGGTGCTCCAGGCAAGGGGTTCGCTGGAGGGACGAGGCGCGCCGGCGGCGGTCCCGCGGTACCACCCTCCTTGGCCGCGGCCGCCCCCGGGGAGCAGCGCACGACCCGCTCATTCATGTCAGGCGGCCGGTTCTACTGGGCTGTTGCCGTTCTTCCGGCGGCTCCGGGGTGATCTGGTCCGCTGCGTCTGCCCCGGGCTCGCACCAACCCCGGTTCGCTCCTGGCCACGTTCAGCGGCAGCTGTCCCCATCCACGCTGTGCCGACAGTTCACGATAGCCGATGCCCTGGATTATTGCCGTGGCCAGATGTGTTTGCAGTCCCGTGAGCACCGATCTATTCTCCGGTGACTGCCCGCGTTCAAGATCGATTGGTGGCGGCAGGAATAGTGGACATAGCACGCACGAGGGAGCCGCGATGACCGCAGCAGCACACCGGGGTGCCGCCGCGCTGCCCGTCCGGCCTGGTGAGAAGCCCTGGACCGGGCAGGAATTGGCTGAGGTCCGCAAGGAGCTGGAAGCCGAGGCGGCCGGTCTCCGCGACGATATCTCCACGGCCGAGTCAGAAATCGCGGAACGGCTGGGTGACGCGGTCGGTGACGCCGGGGACGACTCGGCCGACGCCGGGGCCAAGACCTTCCAGCGGGAGCATGAGCTCGCGCTGACCCAGAACGCCCGGGAACTGCTGACCCAGACCGAGCGGGCGCTGGCCCGGATCGAGGATGGCAGCTACGGTGTGTGCGAATCGTGCGGCCAGCCAATCGGGAAGGCGCGGCTGCAGGCGTTTCCCCGTGCGGTACTGTGCGTGAGCTGCAAGCAGCGGGAGGAACGGCGCTGAACGGATCCGCGGCACCTGGTGTGCCGGACCAGCCGGCCGGTGGCATGGACGCCCCGGACGGTGGGCCGCGCCCGCGCCGGGTCCGGCTGCTGTTCCTGGTCGCGGCCGTGGTGTTCGTGGCCGACCTGATATCCAAGACGATCGTGGTGGCCACGCTCTCGCACCGGCCACCGGTCCGGCTGCTCGGCGGCCTGCTCCGGCTCACTGAGCTGCGCAATCCCGGCGCGGCGTTCAGCATCGGCGCGTCCAGCGCGGTCATGACCGTGGTCTTCAGCCTGATCGCGGTGGGCGTGATCATCGCCATCCTGCGCACCTCGCGGCGGCTGCGCAGCGCGCCGTGGGCCATCACCCTGGGCCTGCTGCTCGGCGGGGCGATCGGGAACCTGGGGGACCGGATCTTCCGCTCGCCAGGCCCGTTCCGCGGCTACGTGGTGGACTGGATCCAGCTGCCGCACTGGCCGGTGTTCAACGTGGCGGACTCGTGCATCGTGTGCGGCGGCGTGCTGGCCGTGCTGCTGGCCGCGCGCGGCGTCCCGCTGGAGGGCGGCACCCGCATGCAGGTCCGCGGCGAACCGGACGGCGGTCCATCGGCCAGCACGTCGCCGGGTGGCGCGGCGGACCGGCCGGCTCCGCCGGCCTCGGCGCGGAGCGCCGATCGGGGGGTTCCGGGGGGTCGTCCCCCCGGGCCAGCACCACACAACCCGGCCGGAGACGGCAGCCGGTGACCCAGTCCAGTCAGCGCCGGGTGCCGGTCCCGGAAGGGCTGGACGGCGAACGGCTGGACGCCGCCCTGGCCCGGATGTTCGGGCTGTCCCGTGCCAGCGCGGCCGAGCTGATCAGCAGCGGCCAGGTGCTGGTCGGCGGGCGGGCGGCGGCCAAGTCCGACCGGGTGCCCGCGGGCGAGTGGCTCGACGTGACGCTGCCCGCTGTCGTGCCCGTGGCCCCGGTGCCGCGGGCCGTTCCCGGCCTGGCCGTGGTCTATGAGGACGACGACATCGTGGTGGTGGACAAGCCGCGCGGGGTGGCCGCTCACCCGACCCCCGGGTGGACCGGCCCGACCGTGCTGGAAGGGCTGCTGGCCGCCGGGCACACCATCGCGACCAGCGGGGCGGCCGAGCGGCAGGGCATCGTGCACCGGCTCGACGCCAACACCACCGGGCTGATGGTGCTGGCCAAGAGCGAGCCCGCCTACAGCGCGCTCAAGCAGGCGTTCCGCGAGCGCGAGGTGGGCAAGCGGTATCACGCGCTGGTGCAGGGGCATCCGGACCCGCTGCGCGGCACGATCGACGCGCCCATCGGCCGGCACCCGGCCGGGGACGGCCGGTTCGCGGTGGTGGCCGGCGGCCGTCCCAGCGTCACGCACTACGACACGCTGGAGGCCTTCCGCGGCGCCAGCCTGGCCGAGATCATCCTGGAGACCGGGCGCACCCACCAGATCCGGGTGCACATGGCCGCGCTGCACCACCCGTGCGCCGGGGACCGGCTGTACGGGGCCGACCCGGTGTTCGCCGAGCATCTGGGGCTGACCCGGCAGTGGCTGCACGCGGTCGAACTGGGCTTCGCCCACCCGGCGGACGGCCGCCGGGTGGACTTCGCCAGCACCTACCCGGACGACCTGGCGCACGCCCTGGACGTGCTCCGCGCGGAAACCTGATCGCTCATACGATCAGGGTCCACTTCAGCGTGAAATCGAGCACCACCGCGAACATCAGGTAGAACAGCCACACCCCGGTGCCAAGGTGGAAGAAGCCGAGGGCCCGGGTACCTGGCTTGCTCAGGCTCGGCGCGTCGGGTCCCAGCGTGGCGAAGAACTCGGCCACGTACACGCAGATCAGGCCGATGAACAGGCCGCCGACCGGGTCGTCGCCGGCCTTGAAGAACACCAGGCAGCCCAGCACCGAGATGGCCAGGAACGCGACCGTCATGCCGATGTTGGCCCGGGCATCCCCGCCGCGCATCCGGATCCAGCCGAGGGCGAACCAGTGCACGCCGTACGAGGTGAACGCCAGCGCCGCCATATACAGCGGTGGCGCCGAGACGAACGTGCCGAACAGGGTGAGCCCGGCGAGCAGGTAGATGCCGGTAATGAACTGCATGAAGCCCGGCATCCAGATACCCCAGATGCCGACCGCCCGGTCCACGGCCTCGTCCCGCTTGGGGTAGCCGAACAGCTCCTGGGTTCCGTAGATCAGGTAACCGGTGCCCAGCCCCATGAAACCCACCGCGAGCGGGGGAAACGGGGAGGCGGGCAAGCTGAACAGGGTGCTGCCTAAGGCAACGGACATCCTTGGCCTCCTTGAAAGGTGCGGCCCCAGGCCGCGGAAGTGACAGCCTGCGACATGATTGTGCCTAATATGTCCCCCGGGTGCATTGGGTAGCCGGTTAACGATTAGATAAGTGATTAGGCCGGACTGTCGGTAGCAACCGGTAGCGTGCCTGCCGTGAACCGCACTGACCGGCTCTATGCCCTGGTCGAGGACCTGCGGGCCAGCGCGCCCCGCCCCCAGTCGGCCCGGCGGCTGGCCGCCCGGTACGAGGTCAGCGCGCGCACTATCGAGCGGGACATCCTGGCTCTGCAGGAGTCGGGCGTGCCGGTGTACGCGGAGCCCGGCCGGTGCGGCGGCTACGCCATCGACAAGACCATGACGCTGCCGCCGGTCAACTTCACCGCGGCCGAGATGGTGGCCATGGCCGTGGCCCTGGCCCGGGACGAGCGGACCCCGTTCGCCGCGGCCACCAGGAGCGCGCTGCGTAAGGTTCTCGCGGTCGCCCCGGCCGCGCAGACCGCCGAGGCGGCTCAGCTCATCGACCGGGTCCGGCTGATCAGCCCGGGCCGCGCCGCGGATTCGCACCAGGCCGAAACCCCGGTCCCGGCCGCGGCCGCGGCCGGCCATCCGGTCCGGGCTACGGCCCCAGTGGCACCGGCACGAGTGGCACCGGCACCGGCTGCGGCGGGGCACCAGGGGCCGGCCGGGCCCGCGGCGGGTGCGCGGCCGGGCTCCGCGGCGGGTGCGCGGCCTGGGTCGGCGGTGGGTGCGCGGCCGGGCTCCGTGGCGGGTGGCCGGCCAGGTCCGGGGGCGGGTGGCCGGCCAGGTCCGGCGGCGGGTGGCCGGCCAGGTCCGGCGGCGGGTGCCCGGCCCGGGTCGGCGCGGGAGAAGGCCGCTACCCGGTGGGGTGGCCCGCAAGCGGGCGAGGTGCCGCTGGCCATCCAGGAAGCCATCACGGTCGGCCATGTGCTGCGGCTCGACTACCAGGACCGGCATGACCAGGTGACGGTGCGTGAGGTGGAGCCGGTGGCGTTCGTCGCGACCCGCAGTCAGTGGTACCTGCTGGCCTGGTGCCGGCTGCGGCAGGGCAGCCGGGCGTTCCGGCTGGACCGGATCCTGGCCGCGGCCGACACCGGGGAGCCGGCCCTGGCGCGCTCCTACCGCGACCTGGACGTGGACATCCCTGACGCCCTGGTCAGCCGCCCGGATCTGCATGTCTGACGGCCAGCCCCACCGCGTGAATGAGGGATTGCTGCACACCCGACTACAGCAATCCCTCATTCACGGCGTGCGTGTGGAGCCGGCCGGGGCGAACGGGGCGGTGTCTTCGTGGCACACCGTGCCAACGGGGGGCAGCGCGCCGGTCTCCAGGTAGCTGATCTCGTAGCCCAGGGCGCAGTTGCTCGGGTTGCTGGCCTCGGTGTGCCCGTACCCGGCCACGGTCAGCAGCCGGGCCCGGGCCAGGTCGTGGGCCAGCGCGACGGAGTCCTGGTACGGCAGGACCGGGTCGCCGGTGTTGCCGAGCAGCAGGATGGTGCTGGCCGTGGGCCGGTTCCAGGGCCCGGTGTACCGGTCCGGGGCCCCGCCGTCCGGCCAGCCCGCGCAGGGTTCCGCCGTCCACGCCCACTCCAGCCCGAAACCGCCGGAGCTGCGGTAGGCCAGCCGGGCGGCGGCCTGGTACGCGGCGGGGCCGCGCGGGTTGGCGCTGTCCGAGCACAGCACGGCCAGGTTCTGCTCCAGCCCGGTATAGGGGGGTGCTGCCGCGGCGGCGGTGGTCGCGCGGCCGGTGGTGCGGCGGGCGGCCGTGCCGGTGGTGGTGCCGGTGGTGGTGCGGTCGTGGGCCGTGGCGCGGCGGCGGGCGGTGACAGCGGTGCTGACCCGGGCCGAGGCGGTCCAGAGTTGCTCGAGCAGGGCGGCGCCGGACGGCCACGCGCTGACCTGGCCCAGCGGCACCGACGCGATCACGTCGGCGTACGTGTAGCGCTGCGGCGGGCTGCCGATGCTGACCGGATGGTGCCGCACCCGGCGCAGCAGCGCCTGCCACCTGGCCCGGGTCGCGGCCGGGCTGCCCGCGGAGAACGCGCAGTTCGCGGTGGTGGTGGCGCCGCACAGGTTGAGGAACGCGGTCATCGACGCCGCGTCCGCCCGGCCCGAGCCGAGCCGGAGGAACACCGGCAGGATGCCGTCGGGACGGGTCCAGCTGACCGGGTTGACGTTCCCGTCCAGGATCATCCTCCCGGCCCGGGCCGGGAACAGGTTGGCGTAGGTCGCCCCGAGTCCCGAGCCGTAGGACAGGCCCAGGTAGTTCAGCACCGGGTCATGCACGGCCTGGCGGAGCAGGTCCATGTCGCGGGCCACGTCCGCGGTGGTGTCGTGGTCCAGCAGGCGGCCGTTGCGCTGGGCGCACAGCGCGTCGAACCGGGCATAGACCCGGATCCACGTGGCCTGCTGCTTCGCCCCGACCGGGAACGGCGGCAGCCCGGACAGCAGCTTCGACTCCGCCGCCTCGCCCGGGAAGCAGCGGATCGCGGTGCTGTAGCCGAAGCCGCGCGGGTCGAACGTGATGATGTCGAAGCGCTGCCGCAGCGCGGCCGGGAAGTTGTGGTAGGCGCGCAGGACGCCCTCGATCTGCTCGTTGGGCCCGCCGCCGTTGACGAACAGCGAGCCGATCCGGTGCGCCGGTTCGGTGGCCCGGTGCCGCAGCACCGCCAGCCGGATCGTCGCGCCGCGCGGCTGCCGGTAGTCGAGCGGCACCCGCGCGGTCGCGCACTGGAAACCGCCGTCGCACGGCCGCCAGTGCAGCACCGGCACCGCCGGCCCCCGTGCAGTCGACCGCGCCAGCGGGACCGCCTGGGCGGTGGCCGGAACGAGCAGCGTGGTCAGCAGCGCGGCGGCGGCCACGGCCGCCACGGCCCGCGGTCGCGTGATCTGCCTGGGCACTAATGGCCTGGCCGGGTTGCGCACAGACATGGGTCCTCCCCGTGGTGAGACAGGCACTACGGCGACGCTACGGATCACGGCCCGGCCAGCCCATCCCGCTAAGTGGAGTGTTCAGGGGGTAGCTAGCTGCACCCGCCAGTAATCACCGACATAACGGTGTCGCGGGACCCGGTCAGGCTGTGTGCAGACACGTTGTCCATGACTGGAGGAACCCATGTCCACTCCCGCTCCCAACACCGTCGGCTGGTTCGAGATCGGCGCCCCGGACGTGACGGCGGCCAAGGACTTCTACGGGCCGCTGTTCGGCTGGACGTTCGCGCCGGACGGCGACTACACGCTGATCACCACGCCCGGGGCGGACGGGCCGTCCGGCGGCATCTTCAACACCGGCGGCAACATCCCGCCGTACGCCGTGTTCGTGGTCCGGGTGACCGACGTGGCCGCGACCGCGGCACGCACCGAGGAACTCGGCGGCAAGGTCGCGGTGGCGCCGATGACGCTGCCCGACGGGATGGCCGTCGCTTATCTCACCGACCCCAACGGCAGCATGTTCGCGCTCTTCAGCCCGCGGCCGGAAGGCTGACCGGCGGCGGCCGGGCGGATCCGGGCGGCACTGGGCGGGTAGTGGCGTTAAGTAGCGGGATTGCGGGGCAGAGTGCGGATATGGCTGTGCTCAGAAGCGTCGCGCGCCCGATGCTGGCGTCCATTTTTATCGTCCAGGGCTACCAGACCTGGCGGTGGCCGGAACGGGTCGCCGCGCGGGCCGAGCCCGTGGTCCGCCCGGTCACCGACCGGGTGGCCGTGCTGCCGGACGAGACCGAGCAGGTGGTCCGGCTGAACGGCGCGGTGCAGTGCGTGGCCGGCTCGATGCTGGCCATGGGCTGGCTGCCGCGGCTGTCCGCGGCCGTGCTGGCTGGCACGCTGGTGCCGACCACACTGGCCGGGCACCGGTACTGGGAGATCGAGGACAAGCAGGAGCGGAACCAGCAGCGGATCCACTTCCTGAAGAACCTCACCATGCTGGGCGGGCTGCTGATCGCGGCGGCCGATACCGGCGGGAACCCGTCGCTGGCCTGGCGGAGCCGGCACGCGGCCCGCGATGTGCAGCGCGATGTGGCGCTGGCCACCCGGACGGCGCGGATCTCGGGCCGGGCTGGCGCCCGGGCGGGCCGGGCCGCAGCCGGGGTGAACCGGGTCACCGGCCGGGCCGGGGCGCTGCGCCCGGGGCGGCGGGCCGCCTGACCCAGCCCTGCGGGGGCCGGGGCGGATGGCCGCTCGCCAATAGGTACTGAAGCGGTATTTCCGGATATCACACGTACTAAGCGGATAAGCAATCGATTGTGTGATAGAGCCGCATCAATCCTCCCGATCTACCATCGGCGCCGGTGGCCAGCGCTTAAGATCCTGTGAAGCTTCACCCGGTTCGTTCGTGCCGTGGGTCCGGGTCTGATCCGGTGCCGGTGTCTTGGGACGGAGGACGCGTCGACGTGGCTCGCGTCGCCGAAAGGGGGGGATCCAGGGGGGCGGCAGCGCCTAGGCACCGCAGACGCCGGACGCTTGCTCCACCGGGTCGCGGGGCGATCCCCCCTGTCCTGCCGAGCCCGCCGCTGGACGAGGAGAAGTACTCCTACGCCAAGCGGCATGCCTGGGTGCTGACGGTGTGCTCGCTGCTCAGCTTCCCGCCGCTGGTGTACAGCCAGTTCCGCATGATGGAGGGCTACGGCTGGCTGTGGTGGTACCTGCCGTTCGTCGTGCTCGGCACCATCTGCTTCCTGCTGCCGCTGCTCACCGACCGGCTGGGCCGCTCGTTCGACCTGGGCGGGCACCTGAACCTGGTGTCCTCCTGGCAGCCGCGCCGGTACCCGACCGTGGACGTGTTCCTCCCGGTGTGCGGGGAGCCGGTCGAGGTGCTGCGCAACACCTGGACGCACGTGGCCCGGATGTGCCACCACTATCCCGGCAAGGTCACCACCTACGTGCTGGACGACGGGGCCGACCCGGAGCTGAAGGCCATGGCCCGCACGTTCGGCTTCGCCTATGCCACCCGCCCGGACCGGGGCTGGTACAAGAAGTCGGGCAACCTGCTGTTCGGGTTCGAGATCTCGGAGAGCGAATTCATCCTGCTGCTGGACGCCGACTTCGCGCCGCGCCGTGACCTGCTCGACGAGACGCTGCCCTACATGGCCGCGTACCCGGAGATCGGCATCGTCCAGACGCCGCAGTACTTCCACATCACCGACAAGCAGACCTGGGTGGAGCGGGGCGCCGGCGCGGTGCAGGAGATGTTCTACCGCTCGATCCAGACGGCGCGGGCCGGCAAGGGCGGCGCCATCTGCTGCGGGAGCTGCGCCGTCTACCGGCGGACCGCGCTGCAGGACAACCGGGGCATGTCGCTGGCCGAGCACTCCGAGGACCTGCGCACCGGTTTTGACCTGCAGCGGCTCGGGTGGCGGCTGCACTATGTGCCGGTCGCGCTGTCGGCCGGCAACTGCCCGGACAACGTGGTGGCCTACGCCAACCAGCAGTACCGCTGGTGCTGCGGCACGCTGGGCCTGCTCAGCACCCGGGTGTTCTGGCGCGCGAAGATCGGCTTCTACGAGCGGATGTGCTGGTTCAGCGCGTTCACCTACTACCTGTACAGCTCGCTGTACGTGTTCATCGCACCGGCCCTGGCCGTCACCATGCTGCTCGTGGTGCCCGGCTTCATCCGCTACTACAACCTGCTCTACCTGCTGCCGTTCCTGATCTACCTGGGGATCATCTTCCCGATGTGGCACCGGGCCCCGTTCCGGCTCGAGGCCTGGGCGGTGAAGGTGGTCATCGGCTGGGCCCACGTGTTCGCGTTCTTCGACCTGCTACGGGGCAAGCCCAAGGGCTGGCAGCCGTCCGGCGCGTCCCGGCACACCGGCAAGCAGCGGCTCTGGATCGGCCTGGTCGGCTGGAGCGCGTCCATCTCGCTGCTGTGGGCGGTGCTGGCCCTGTGGCGGATGATGACGATGAACCCGTACAACTTCTTCCTGCTGTTCATCCTCGGGGTCTTCAACGTGGTCACGGTGGGCCGGGTCCTCATCCAGCCCCGGGGCGGAGCGGCGTGAGCCGGGCCTCAGCCAGCCGGATCCTGGCCCTGTTCCTGGTGTGCGCCGCGGTGGCGGGCTGCGGTTCGTTCCTGCACCGGGCGGCGGGCAACGGGTTCGGCGCCAGCGGTGGCTCGGCCGGGTCCGGGGCGGTCGGCCCCGGCGTGGACGGCGGCACGGCCGGCGGTGAGCTGCCCTACGACGTGTCCGGGCTGCTGCAGCCCAAGCCGGGCAAGTTCCTCGGCATCGAGGCGCCCGGCGCGCCCGGCTCGCTGGCCCCGGTGCAGCGGTTCGCCGCCAGCGTCGGCAAGAAGCCCAACCTGATCGGGCAGTACGTGGCCTGGAACACCCCGTTCCCGGCCGCCACCGTGGCCCGGGCGTGGGGCTACGGGGCGCTGTCCTACCTGGCCTGGGAGCCGTACACGGCCAGCGTGCAGTCCATCGCCGACGGGCACAGCGACGCCTACATCACCCAGTTCGCCAAGGCGGTGCGCGCGCTGAACGACCCGATCGCGCTCAGCTTCGGGCACGAGATGAACGGCAACTGGTACCCGTGGGGCACCACGCACACCACCCCGGCCGAGTTCGTGGCCGCGTGGCGCCGGATCCATAACCTGTTCGCGCAGGCCGGCGCCAGCAACGTGATCTGGGTGTGGAACCCGAACGACATCTTCCCGGTCCCGCAGGTCCAGCTGAAGCCGTATTACCCGGGCAACGCGTATGTGGACTGGATCGGGGTCACCGGGTACTTCGCCACCACCGGGCCAGCCACGTATGCGGAGCTCTACGCGCCGACCATCGCCGAGGTGCGCGGCTTCACCAGCAAGCCGGTCATCATCGCGGAGACATCCATCGAGACCGGGCCGAATGAAGTGCTGAGCGCCCGGCAGCTCATCCTGCGCACGGTCATGGCCCATCCGCGCATCCTCGGGCTCATCTGGTTCGACTACGACAAGAACAACGTCGACTGGCGGGTCGAGTCACGGCCGATCATCGACTCGGCGGTGCGCAGCGATCTCAGCGATCTTCCGCTGTTTGCCGTCAGGCGGTTATGAGCAGGCGAGACGCGAGTTCGGCACCGCCGGGCCGGCCGGTGCGGCCCGCCCGGCCCACGCAGACCCGGCGCGCCTACCGGCCGTTCTCCCGGCCGGAAGCGGACACCGTCATGCTGCCGCCGGTCACGGCCGAGCCGGCCGGCCAGCCAGGTCCGCCGCCGGACCGTGACCCGGCGGGCGGGGAGCCCATCGAGCGGACCCGGGTGCTGGTCATCCCGCGCCGCCGGCGCCGCGAGCTGCAGCGCAGCCCCTTCCCGCCGCCCAGCCCGCGCCGGATCTGGGTGAGCCGCGCGGTGCTGCTCGGCATCCTGGCCGTGCAGGCGGCGCTGTCGCTGCGGATGCGCAACACGGCGTTCGAGGACGAGGCGCTCTACCTGACCGCCGGGCACTACGAGCTGGCCCACCTGCTCTACGGTGTGCCGCTGCCGCAGGACTACGCGTCGTTCTTCTCCGGGTCGCCGGTGCTGTACCCGATCCTGGGCGCGCTGGCCGATACCGTGGGCGGGCTGGCCGCGGCCCGGCTGGTCAGCCTGTTCGCCATGCTGGCCACGACGGCGCTGCTGTACTCGCTGACCCGCAGGCTGTTCAACGAGCGCATCGGGCTGTGTGCGGCGGTGGTCTTCTCGGTCACCGAGTCCGCCATCTTCCTGGGCAACTTCGCCACCTACGACGCGCCCGCGCTGTGCCTGCTCGCGGTGGCCGCCTGGATCGTGGTCCGGACGGCCACGGTGCGCTGGCCGGTCTACCTGGCCGCGGCGCCGGTCGCCGCGCTGGCGGTCGGGACCAAGTACGCGGCGGCGCTGTTCGTGCCCACCATCGTGGCCATGGCGGCCCTGGCCGCCTGGCCCTACCAGGGGAAACGGGCGCTGATCCGGTCGGCCGCCCTGGGCGTGGCCATCGCCGGGCTGCTCGGCGGGGCACTGTGGCTGGCCGGCTCGGACTACATGGCCGCGATCACCAGCACCACGACCGCCCGGCAGCACGGCAGCACACCGATCAGCCTCCTGCTCAAGGACGGCCTGCTGTGGGGCGCGCTGCCGTTCGCGCTGGCCGTGATCGGGTCGGTGGCGTACGCGATAGAGGCGCGCACCGAACCGGGGGAGCGGATCGCGCCGCCGGGCAACCGGGCGCACCGGATCGTGCTCGGCGTGGTGCTGACCGGGACCGCGCTGCTGGCCCCGCTGGACCAGATGCACCTGCACACCGACGTGTCGTTCCAGAAGCACATCGGGTTCGGGCTGCTGTTCGCCGCGCCGATGGCCGGGATCGGCCTGGCCCGGATCATCGGCGCGCATTTCCACCGGGCCCAGTTCGGCGTCCTGGTGTGGGGCGGTTGCCTGCTGCTCGGCATGGTGCAGGCCAGCCATCTGTACGCCGACTGGCCGAACGGGCGGCCGCTGGTGGCCGAGCTGTCCCGGTACCTGGCCCCGCACGCGCACTACCTGGTCGAAGTGTCCGAGGTACCGGGCTACTACCTGATGTACAACCCGGACGCCCGCGCCGATCAGTTCAGCTCGACCTACTTCATCTCGTACACCGAGAAGAACGGAACCACGCTGACCGGTGACGCGGGCTACGAGCAAGCCGTCAGGGACGGCTATTTCCGGGTGATCGCCTACGACGACACGGTCACCGCGCCGCTGGACCACATCCTGGCCCGGATGCTGATGGACGACCAGCAATACCGGCTGGCGGCCA
>Ga0335085_10007983_pt1 | contig 16247 bp, 19 predicted proteins | sample Lox_Sample_45_FD_206712 | JGI IMG/M metagenome (GOLD analysis project Ga0335085, IMG submission 206712) | Soil microbial communities from Loxahatchee National Wildlife Refuge, Florida, United States - Lox_Sample_4.5 | ecosystem: Environmental > Terrestrial > Soil > Wetlands | place: USA...
ATGTTGTAGTACCGCCCGCCGCCATACCGGATCCGGATCTGTGCGACGCCAGGCCGATGGCGGGCCAAGCATGCCCCGAGCGGTATCCCGAGGCTGGTGGGGGTGGTGGGGGTGTGCGCGTTGCCGGCGGCCACCAGGGTGCCGTTACCCGCTGCGGGATGGGCCAGAATGCGCCTGGCCATCGCCTCGTCCCGCTGCGACCAGCTCCAGCCCGCACCAATGGTCCCGTTGAACAGGGCCAGGCTCAGCGGCCCGGCGGCCGCGCGTTCGCGCAGCATGGCCAGATGCCCGGCGGTGATCCGGCCATCGCCGGACCACAGCAGCGGGTGATCGGCCAGCACTCCTTCCGCGAGGAACGCTCTGGTGATGGGCGCCAGATCCTCCGGCCATTCCAGGGCCAGGCCGCCAAGGCCCAGTGCCTGCATAAGCGCCCGGATGATCAGCGGGTCTTCCCGCACGCCGTGGACCTCACCGAGCAGCAGCAAACCCGACTCATCCACCGACCGCCGTGCCGCCGCCAGCGCAGCCGGCTCAATCACCAGGCCCAGATCGGTGACCGCGAAACCAGCAACCGCGCGATGCAATTCCTCCAGCGAGGCAACGTACGGCACGACCTCAGGATGTCACCGGCCCTGCCATTCGCCGGGCATGACCAAGTTTCACTCACATGACCCTGACCGGGTGCGCTCACGGCAGCGACAACTGGCGGCCCCCTGCGCCGCCGGTGAGTGCATCGACTGAGGCAGCTGGCAGTGGACAGGCGTCGCGGTTACCGTGCTATAGCGTTGATCTTGTACGGTGCAGCTGACCGTTCGCAGCCAGGGGAGGCCGGGGATGGCACAGAAGATAACCGTCGCGCTGGAAGACGATATTGATGGTGGCCCGGCGGATGAGACGGTGCGGTTCGGGCTCGGCGGGACCGAGTACGAGATCGACCCGAGCAAGAAGAACGCCAATGCGTTCCGCCGGCAGCTCGCGCCCTTCATCGAGCACGCTCGCCGGGCCGGGCGGGGGCAGCGGCGCCGGCCCGGGCGGACCGCGTCCAGCCGGGAGCGCAGCGCGGACATCCGGGCGTGGGCGAAGGATCAGGGGATCACGGTCAGCGACCGCGGGCGTATCTCCGCGAGCGTGGCCGAGCAGTACGACGCCACCACCGGAGGACCCTGACCCGGCTCATACACGGCGGCCCACGCGGATTTGGCGGATATGGCGGTTCAACGCAGCACGCGTGGTCACTGATAAGGGCCACAGGAACTCCGAAACCGGCCAGATCGCCCACCAGCGCCGTCACGGCAGAGGGAAGCCTCTTGAAGGAGGCAGCGCACCCAGGCCGCCTCACGGGGTCATCACCGTAACGGCAGAAACGGTTCCACATGAAGAGGGCACCACGTCAGATCCGCCTCCTTAGGTCATCGTGACAGAACCAGATCCGGCTTCCCCAGAAACACCTCCACAATCAGAGGGAACTGCCGCTCTTCCGCCGCCAGATGAGTGACAACACATGCTGCCTGGGTCATCCTGGCGATAGAGCTACAGTGCTTGTGACAGCCGGGATTTGTTGGTCGGCCGAGCATGCCCTGCATGACGAGGGATCGGCTGTGACGTAGCACGGTCAGGTGAGCATGCGGGCCCCGGCCACGAGCGCAGCAACCGTGATCACCAGCCAGAGCATGAACCATACGAACCGGGGGATGTGGGTAATGTCACGCAGGATGGCTGCATCGCGGGCATTGCTGCCGTGGCTGATAACATGGACAACACCGGACAGAAGCAACAACCAGCTAAGGCAATAGGCAGCGCCGTCCTGCAGCTTAGCGTTCCCGTAACGCATAACCAGGACGATGAGCGCACCATTCGCCAGCACTGAGATCACACCGAAAAGATTGCGTACCCGGAATAGCAGTATTATAAGAAAAAGCAGGCCCAGGCCCAGCACCGCTTGGGTATAGCCAAGTGCAACAAGACCAGCTGCGCAGAGGCCAAACATGCTCGGGCCCAGATAGCCAGCAAAGAAAAAAATGACTCGGCCCAAACCCGTTTCAAGTCCTAGGGCTGATGTCTCGCCGGTGGCATCGCCATTAAGTTCCACATAGTCGACCTTACCGCCCACGCTCCGCCCAGCAATTGCATGCGCGCCCTCGTGCGCGATCACACCAATATGCCTCACAGCGAACACAATGAGCACGATCACGACTACCGGCAGGACTGCCGACCACTGCACTGGCGCTTGCGCGTGCTCAACCTGATGCTGCACTGATTCCAGCGAAGCCGCCAGCATTCCGGCCCCCCTCACACGCGGATCGAGGCTGTGCGGGACGCTGCTAACAGCGAAACACCACCATCAGAATCTGGCAAGACCGGCAGGCTGACCTTGCATTCCGAACGTAGGCCTTGCGTCGGCAGCCCGCGACCTGGCACCCGGCCTTCGTCCAGTCGGAGGCAGCCAGCCAAGACGGCCAATCACGAGTACTCAGGAGACATCCGAACGACCCTGAACTGACTACACACAGTTACCGAGAATGGTCCGAAACAACCTAATAACGGTGAGGTCGATGGGTCAAGTCCATCTAGGCCTACGTCACGAGCGGGTACATGTTCGGGCGCCCGAACCTGGCCGACTACGGCATGGGAGACACGCAAACGACGCACTGCACTGCGACGCACGAATGGCGGAATTAGAGCACAAACATCCGGTAGAACCCGTCGCACAGAAACATCCTCAACTGCCGCCTAGCGCGCGCGACCGGAAGGCCCTCGATGGTGTGTGCTTCCTGGGCGTCCAGCATGTTCACCCACCACCAGATGCGGGTCGCCGTGCCGGCTGACCTGCGCCCGGCGGCGGGAGAAACTGGCAAGGACCGGGTTTGCTTCAAAGACATCGGCCGGCGGAGGCCGACCAGGCGTGGGGGTGGTTCTTGACGCCGTCGGAGCCGCGGTCTGCGCGGCCGTCGCGTTCTCCGGCCCGCGCGGCCCGGTCACGTCGGCGCGGCGCGGTAGGGCACACCTGGTGCTGGCGATCCTCGCTACGTCGGCTTGTCGCCGGCTGAGCGGTCTGTCAGCATCTACCTCGTGGATGGCCCCCAGACTCCACCGCCGGATCTCACGCCGCGGGAGAAGATCCTGCTCGCCGAGTACCAGGAGGTCTGCAAGAGTCACTCGGGAATAACAGACTTCCGGGCAAAGCTCTTGGCTCTCTTGCCGATCGCGTCCGGGGCGGGCGTTGGACTCCTGGTGATCCAGGGCCGGGGCGAAGCGTCAGATACCGGGGCTGGGCTGCTGATCGGTCTGGGCATCTTCGGGGCGGTCGTGACCATTGGGCTGTTCCTGTATGAGCTTCGGCAGATCGACGTTTGCAAGCAGCTGCGAAATCACGCGGCATGGATCGAGTCGCAGCTCGGCATCCAAGCTGGCCAGTTCGGCGGGCGCCGCGGGCGCCTGAGCCTGTCTAACGTCTATTCGCCGGGCGCACACCGCGATCGGGACAAACGGCTCACGGCGCTGGAGGAAACGGGTCAGCGGCCACCGCCGCAAGCAGAACTGCAATCGGCGCTCTCTAAGAAATCATTCATCGGCGCGGAGACAGCTGGCTACCTCATCTACCACTCGGTTATAGTGGCGTGGCTTTTCGTCGCTGCTCTGGGAGTGGCAGAGCTCGCCTAACCTTGGAATAGGCGGATCCGTCTTGCCAAACACATGCCTGTCCGGACATGCCGGCGCGCATTCATTTGCCGCCGACAGGTCGGCCATTTGATGTCCATTGGTTGTGGCTGGTCTGGGCTCCGGGTGACTCAGCCCAGGGTTGTGACGGCAAGGCTGGTCAGATGGCTGATCAGGCTGGGCGTAGGCAGCCGGGTGAGGTGTCACAGATCTCGCTGGAGGCGTATGCCCGGTGTTCGGGGGCCGCGCCCGGGTCCAGTGCCAGGCTGGCCTGGGCCTCCAGGAAGTTGAGCCGGCAAGCGATGTACATGCCGAACGACTGCGCGTCGCGCAGTCGGCCGGGGCTCCCGTCCGCGCGGTAGGCGGCGAGGGTGCGCTGCACCGCGGCATCATCGGCTGTGCCGTCGTCATGGACGTGCCAGAACATCAGGAGCCCGGCAAGCTCACGGTCCGGGCAGGCCGGCCCTGTATCGTCCTAGTCGAGCACGGCCAGCTCGCCAGAGGCCTCGACCAGTACGTTGTCGGGGTGCAGATCCCGGTGGCAGGTGACCAGCCGGTCCCCGGCCATGGGAGTCACCAGGTCTGCCAGGTCGCACAGCAAGCCGGCGTGTCCGGCCATCGCCTCCCCCCAGCCGGCTTTCTGCCCGCGCGCAGCGTCCGCGAGCTGGTCCCAGGTCGCGGGCCCCGGAACTGTCTCGTACCAGGGGTCGACCGTGCCCCAGGCCGGCCGGGCAAGAGCACGCAGCCGTCCGGCCAGGTCGCCGATCTGGACGGCCAGCCGCGGGTCGGCCAGGTCCGCGGGCACGCCATCAATCCACCGGTACAGCCGCAGCCACCCACCACCATGACCGGCGGCCAGCTCCTGGAGGAATCGCCCGCCCCGGCCAGGCAGACTGCCAGGCAGCCGGATACCGGCCGACTCCAGGTGCGCGGTGAAGGTTACTTCCGGGCGTACCGACTCCTCGTCAGATTCCCAGAACAGCTCTTTGACCGCGTAGCGCTCCGCGCCCAGATCCAGGCACCAGACTCGTCCCATCGCGCCCCGCGACACCGGGATGATTGAGGCTCCCGGTGGCGAGGTGGCCGACGCAGCTAAAGATCCTTGATTCCGGAGGTTACAGGCCTGGTCACGACCGCCGGGCGGTGTTATCCCGGGGTCAGGAGGTATCCCGATGGTGGCGGGCTGACCGCGGCTGAGCGGGCACGCCGGGAGTGGGTGCGGCTGGCGGCGGAGCTGACCGGGTTTTGCCGGAAGGAGACACGATGAGCAGCGCGGTGATCGGCGCCACCGGCCGCGTCGGCAGCGAGATCGTCCGCGGCATGCTCGCGCGCGGCGATGCGGTCACCGCGCTGGTTCGTGACCCCGGCAAGGCCCGCCGCGCCTTCGGCGAACCCGGCAGGCTGCACATCCGTCCCACGCGCCTGGACGACCCGCGCGACCTGACCGGGGCATTGGACGGGATCCGCACGGTGTTCATCGCGATGGGATCAACCGGGATCGAGGGCGTCCTGCAGCGGATCGCGATCAACGCCGCCGCCGCGATCGGCTCGATCGAGCAGGTCACCCGCCTATCGGTGCTCAACACCTCGGCGGACTCACTGGGGATCAACCAGCGAGCCCACTACAGCATCGACCAGTTCGCCTCCTCAACCGCGGTGCCGTACTCAACGATCCGCCCCGCGATCTTCTCAGCGTCGCTGCTCGCCGCGGCGCCCCAGGTGCGCGCCTCGCGCACCTGGACGGGACTGGCCGGCCGCGGCCGCATGGCCTTGATCGACCATCGCGACGTGGCCGAGGCCGGGCTGCGCGTGCTCACCGACCCGGCGCTGTGGGGCGCGCATCACGACCTGACCGGACCGGCTCCCATGTCGTGGCCCGAAGTGCTCGAGCTGCTGTCAGCCGAACTCGGCGAGCCCGTCACCTTCCAGGTCGTCCCCGAGCAGCAGTTCCTCCAGCGCCTCACCGGCGCCGGGGTACCGCCGGGCACGGCTGAGCTGCTCATCACGCGCGAGTGGGCGATCCTCGCTGGCGAGAACGACTACACCACTGGCACCTTCCAGCAGATCACTGGCCGCCCCCCACGCCCAGTCACCGAGTTCCTTCACCACTACCGCGCCGAATTCCTCTGATGCCCGGCCGCGCAGGTGCCCGGTGCGATGGGGGAGCGCGTACTTCGTTTTGAGCGGTCAGGGCGTGCCTGGGACATGGCCCCATTCGTCGAGTCCCAGCAGGCGCCGGCCCAGTGGGCCGAGCGACGCCGGTTCACCCCGCTGCTCCTCGACGCGGCGCGGGTCACCGGGAAAGGCATCGCCGTCGGGGGGCGCGCAGGTGGACCACGACATGATGCGGCTTCGCCGCGCCGTCTCGCGCTGCTGTCCGGCCGGGGGCGGCGGGTTCATGGCGAGGTATTGGGCCAGCCGGGGGCGCTGCGAGGAGTTTCTGCCGTTTCCGTGCAGGAGCGTCGTCTTCCAGATAACCAGGTCGCCAGCGGCCAGCGGAACCTTGACGATCGGATGGTCGCCGATGTCGGGGGCACGGGGGACCGGGCCAGCCTTGGACCGTTCGTCGAGGAAGCCCTGCTGGTCGCGATAGGCGGAGGGGACGCATTGGAAGCCACCCATATCGGCGGACGTATCCTCAAGAGCAAGAACGCCCTGCAGCCGGAACGGGATGTCTGGGTACAGGTTGATATCGGTGTCCCAGTGGATGAAGCCAGGCTGGTCGTAGCCGGGCTGATCGGGGCGGACCGGCGGCTTGAACGCGACCCGGTCGATGGAGACCCACAATTCGTCCATGCCGTGCAGGCTGCGGAAGATCCGGTAGACCGCCGGGTGCTGCCGGACGTCCCACATCGACTGGTAGTGGTACATCTCGACCATTCCCGGCCGTGGCCGGATGATGGCCGGCTGGTACCACGTGGCGGGGTCGTCGGGTGTGGCACCGGCATGGCGCCAGATGTCGTCCACGACGGCTTGGAGGATCGAGGGAGGCAGGCCGGTCGGCACCACGATGTACCCGTCCGCATCCAGGGCGCTGCCACTAGGCTCCGGTGCCGCCGGCACGGCTGCGCTCTCTTTCAACGGCCTTCTCCCTCCTTTCAATGTGTGCTGCGGTTGGGCCACCTTCCCCAGCATGCCCCCGGACGGGCCTGGATCCTCATCGCCCGCCCGGGAACCAGCCACCCGCCCGCGCCATGCCCGTGCCGGCAGCACATGACCTCCTAACCCTGCATGCGGATCAGAGACGCTCCACGTGTCCTCCTGGGCCCGGGCACATGCGCAAGCGCATCTCAGCTGCGGGCCATCGGAGTTAGCGGTCGCGCTCCTGGCGACGCCGCCAGCGCTCCTCCAGCCGCTCCAGCAGCCCCGATCCCGCCTGCTTGCCAGCCCGGCTGGCCTTGGCGGCGCGCCGCCCCACGCCAGAGTGCTTGGCCCGGGCCGGGGCACGGCCCGTGGTGATCCCGGTCATGCGCTGGTAGCTGGTCACCGCCCACAGGCTGCAAGCGAGCATGACGACAAAGCCCGCCACCGCGATCAGGATGAAATTGATCACGACCCCGGCGAGCAGTAGCCCCACGCCAGCCACGAATCCCAGCGCCGCCGCGATCACCCGGCGCTTGTAATGGACCCGCGGGTCGGCCGCGTGCACGGCGTCAGCAAACCGCGGGTCATCGGCACGGAGCGCCCGCTCGATCTCCTCGAGCTGGCGCTGCTCGTGCTCAGACAGCGGCACAGTGCCCTCCGACGGAATCCAGGCGAGCGGCCCCATGCCCTCACCGGGATCGCCTCTTTCACTACCAGCGTGCGCCCGCCGCTCCGGCCCGGAGAAGAGTCATAAGTCCCTACAGTGAAAGCGAGTTCACGTGCTGACCGGAGGGCTTGACAACAGCCGCCGAGCGTGCGAGGACCAGTCCACGTCTACTCGGGCTTGGCCACCGCCGCGCCGGTGGAGCCAGGCCGACTGCCCAGGCTGTTCGCGGCCCAGTTGCGGCGACTACGGCGCGGCGGGGTTACCCGGCGCGCGGGCGGTTTCTTCTAAGGCGCCGGTCAGGCGGGCCAGCAGGGAGCCTATTGCTGCGATAGCGGCCTGGTGCAGCAGGAGCCGGTCCAGCCCGGCGCCGTGCGGCCCGAGCGGAGACCGGTACACGCCGGTCAGCGTGATCTGGGTGTGCTGGCCGCCTTCGGCGGTCAGCGTGATGTTGGCATCCAGCGCCGGGAATGGCCGGCCGGCGATGCCGGTGGCTTCCCAGCGCATCCCCACGATGGTGGAGCCGGGACGGTGGATGGGAGCCAGGAAATGCGCCCCCGTCAGGCTGGACCGGGCCGGTGTGCCCTCTGGCGGCCAGGCCCACAGCAGCTGGTCGAGGCCGTCCTGGTAGGCAGCCGCGCAGGCCATGGCCAGCCAGCCGCCGTCAGCCAGGCCGGTTAGCCGGGCCCGGGCAGTGCCGATGCCGATGCGGCACACGCTCTGCCTGGACAGGAACATGCCACCACCGCACCGGCCACGGCCGCCCTGCGGTAAGTGACTTACGTCACAACTGTCGGCGCTTTGGTCCAGTACTTCACCGCGATCCAGAAATCCGAATATTACCCATCTATATAGTGGGAATGGATGGTTATGCTCACGCTATTTCAGGGGCTCTGGGCCCGGCCGTACCTGTTTACAGGCTGTTCGTGGGTGGCTAGCTTAGGGATACCACGGTTGCCCCTAGCAACGCTCTGGTCCCCGGCGGCTGCTTTGCGGGCCCGTCAATTCATGGTGAACCGATCAGCCACGAAGGGCTGGGCGATGAGTGAGGCCGCTGTGCCGCCGGGGCAGGCGAGCTGGCTGGGCTGGATTCCCCTGCCGGCGCTGATCCTTGCTGCCGATGGTTCGGCTGTCGCGGTGAACCCGGCGTGGGCCGCCATGTTGCCGGTCGCCGCAGATGGTGATGGGTGGGTCGAAGCGGTCGAGCGGCCATTCCGCTCTGCGTTCAGGGCCCGGCTGCGGCTGGCTGTCGCCGCGGGTGAACCCGGCAGCGCCGACTGCCGGGTCACCGGTCCTGATGGTGGCAGGTGGAGCCGGTGGTGGTGGCACCCAGCCCCGCCCCAGAACCTGATCGTGTGCGTGGGTGTGTTCGGGGATGGCCGGGCCGGCGCAGCACTGCCAGGGCCCGGTGATACCGCCGATCAGCCGGCACAGGTGCACCCGGGGCCTGTCCCGGACGTCAGCCTCAGCGCTGACGTTGCGATGGCTGTTGTTAACCGGATCTTCGAGGCCGGCCTGGCGCTGCAGGCCGCCGCCAGCCTGCTCGAAGGCCCGATGGCCATGGTGATCCTGGACGCCCTTGACGACCTCGACCGGCTCGTGCGCCAGATCCGCAGCGCGGTGCTCGAACCGCGGGGTCGCTCGACGGACCCGCCCCACCAGCCACTATGACCCGCCGGAGCGGCAACACCGGCAGTCACGGTCCGCGCCAGGGCCGCATCTGCCAGCCGCGCTCATGTCATGCGCGAGCCGGCGTTGCCTGGGTTCCCGAAGTCACTCCAGCAAGACGATGTGCAGCTCGCCTTCGGTGATGGCACGGGCGGTCTCGGCAAGTTTCAGGTTGTGGTCACGCGCGTAGGCACGGATCAGCGTGAAGGCGTCATCGATGCTCACGTGCAGGCGCTCGGCGACCACCCCCTTGGCCTGCTCGATCGTGATCCGGCTGTGGAGCGCTTTCTGCAGTTGCTCGGTGACCACTTCCTGATGGCGCAGCGCGCGCTCGTGCAAGATGCCGATGGTGGCCACGTCCGCCAGGGCCTGCCCGAGTTCGGCGGACTGGCCGCTGAGCTGGGCCGGCTGGGTGAAGTACAGGCCCAGCGCGCCGATCGCCTGCTCACGCAGCCGCATCGGCAGCGCGTGCACGGCCCCAAGTCCCGCTGATAGTGCGGCTCCGGTGAAGGCTGGCCAGCGTTCGCGGGCGGCCGCCAGGTCGGGGCAGCTGACCGGGGCCCGGGTGCGGTAGGAGTCCACACACGGCCCCTCATCTATCTGCGCTTGCGACAGCTCCAGGAGGCGGGCCTGCTCGGTTGAGGCGGCTACCAGGTTCAGGCGGCCGGTGTGATCGGCCAGCAAGATCCCGCAGGCGCTGACGCCGAGCAGGTCCACGCAGTGCTGGGCCAGGGTCTGCAGGAAATCGATGACGTCGAAGTCGGCGGTCAGGGTGTCGGCGAGCTGGACGAAGGCCTGCCACACCCGCCGGTCTGAGGAGTTCATTCGCCTTCCTCCCGCTCGTCATCTTCCGGCTGATCATCCGCTGGCGATGAGGCATCATCTGAAGACGCTGCGGGCTCTGTCAGGAGTGGCTCACCAAATCCGCGGAGAGAGAGTTCTGGGGACGTGAAGGACAGGCGCCGCGCGATGACGTCGGCTGCGACCTGGGCGATCGTCCGGCCCTCAGCGTAGGCACGGGCCCGCAACGCGACCAGCGCATCGGTCAGGGAGACACCCAGCTGGACCGAGATCATCCCCACGGCCTGGTGAATCTCCGCGCGCCGTTCCGTGAACCCGGCCTCCAGCAGATCCGCCGCTCCGGGCGCCAGCCCGCCGCGCTCGTCCAGGGCCAGCATCAGCACCGCATCAGCGTAGAGCAGCAGCGCATCGGCCTGGTCCTGGCTCAGCGGCCCCGGCCAATCCCGGTACAGGCCCAGCGCCCCCAGCCGGGCCGCACCCACCCCCACCGGGACCGCAAAGACCGCCGCCACGCCCCGCGCCACTGCCGCTGGCGCGAACTCCGGCCACCGGGCCAGTGCCCCGGTACCGGCCAGCTCGCCTTCCAGCACCGGCCCGACGCCACCGATCACCTCCGCGGACGGCCCCTGTCCCAGGGTGGCCTGCAGATCTTCGAGCTCATCGCTGCGGGAATCCGTTGCGAATACCGGCTCATGCGACCCGCCGCCAGTAGACATCGACAGCGCCGCTCCGGCACCGACCGCCTCACCGCAGGCGCTGACCGCATGCCGCACACTCACCGCAGTGCCCTCGCTGCGGGCCAGCGCGGTGATCGACAGCCACACCCCGATGGCACGGTCCGCCACAACGGTTCCCTCAACCGGGTCCAGAAGATGTCACTGATAGCTTCTCCCGCCAGGGCACACCGGGCGAAGTAGCCGCCGCCCCCAGCCGAGGGGACCAACGTCCCCACCCGGGCCCGGCCCTCATGCTAGATCACCATCAGTCCGGCCCGCCTGCCTTCTGCGGCCGAACCGGGTGTTCTGTGGCTGCATGGCCAGCAAGGACATGGAGCAGGCCAGCACTCAGGGTCGGCAACGCAGGTGAGGCGCCCCTCGGGGAACAGGTCATCAAATGGTTCAGCCAGGGTAAGCGTTTCGCTGAAACCAGCGCCGCTCTTGCTCCGCTCCGTCGCACATAGTAGAAGGAAGCGATGGGAAGACAGGCAGCCGTCGTGCTTTACGTGCTCGCGCTGGTGGCCGTCGTGGTCGGCGTGGACGTCCTGTTCTTCAGGCACCGCTTCTGGGAGCGGCTGATCGTAAACGTCGGAATTGTCCTGGTGTTCGCGGCGTTCGGTCTGAGGTTCCTGAAGCGTCCCTGAGCGCAGCACCCGCTGGTCCCGGTGGCATGGGCCCGGCGCGCGCAGCAGCGGATCCCCAGAGCGCGAATGGTCACCCTGCCCGGCGTCGGGCACCTGAGCCCTCGGGAAGCCCTCGACGCCGTCAACGCAGCCGTCGCTGACTTCCTCACCGGCACCAGCCCAACCCGCAGCCCGAATCGGCAGGCATAACCCAGGGCCAGCGATGACAGCGCTCACTTTGCTCAGCGGCCATCCGGGAGGGCAGCGGCTCCTGTTCAGGGGACACCCTCCGCGCAAGTATCCGCGGATCTGAGCGGCCATGAATCACCCAGGCGTTGGCCCTGCCACGCACTGGCCGGATCAATCTGGGTGGCCGACGCCCGCGAGGCGCGCAGGGTGCCCGGTGGCTGCGCCGCGAAGCGGCGAATGGCCAAGCCGCGGCAACGGGCCCGCCATCCGTCGGCAAGGCCAGGGTCAAGGACCACCCTCGAAAGGGTGCTGACGCGAACCCGGCCGCCCGGCACGCTGAGGTGTGCGCTGAACCAGCTGACTGCAAGGCGTAACGATGCGGGGATCACAGATTTACCGGAGCACCTTCACGTGCCGGGCAGGGACCGGGGCCTGGTTCCAGTTGCTGGCCACCGGCCCACCCGGCGCGAGGGGCTGGTGTGGCGCGTCCCGGTACAGCTTGGGTTCGTGGCCCGCCACCCGATCAAGCTGGCTGATCAGCAGGCATGGACCGCCGGGCACGCGCCCCGGACACGGTGCCCGGGGCGCTGAGCGCCGGGTGCGAGACGGCCACCGGGGGCTCTATCAAGGCGACGGCAAGCAGAGGGTCTTGCCCGGAAAACAGGAATGGGACACCATGTCCAGACTCAAGCTCCTCGGATCGGCGTTCGGCCTGGCCACCGTGTTCGGAGCGGTGGCCGCGGTCGTGCTCGGCGTGCTTCCCGCGTCGGCGGCCACCGTCGCCTGCACGGGTGGGGCACCGGACGCGAACTGTTTCGGCCTGGCCACCAGCCAGGCCATTCCGCTGGCGCTGTCCGCCAGTGTGACGACCCCGACCAGCGGGAGCCCGCTGGTGGCGGTCGCCCCGGCGTTCAACCGGCGGCAGGACTTCGACATCTCGCCGGCGGTGAGCAACCCGGACGTGTACACCATCCGGTGGGCACCACGTGGCGTGCTGTCCAACCTGTGCGTCACCGAAACCGGTGGCCTGATGACCCGCGTCCGGCTGGCCAGCTGCCTTGGCACCACCGACCAGCACTGGCGATTCGTCCCGCGGGGCACCGGCTTCAACGTGATCAACGTCCTGACCGGGCTGGCGATGACCCAGGTTGCCGGAACCAACGTTGTCCAGGTCCGGTCCGTGGGCACCGGAACCGGGCTGAACAAGATCTGGAACAAGACCTGACCAAGGCCCGAACGCCATCATCGGCCCACTGCGAACCGGCCGCGCCGGGCCCAGGCCGGCAGGTCTTGGCCCGGCGCCCCCGGGCGCACCAGCAGCGCGTGACCGCAGGAACACCGGCGATCGCCGCCGCCCGGCTCCGGCGGACGGCCAGGCGGCAGGTGGGCCCGGCATCTTGATCTGCACAACACCAGTCACCGCCCAGGCGGCGTGATGAGGTGCAGGTCGACGACTTCCAGCCCGAGGCTGGTGATCCGCTGCACTAGCCCGGTCAGAGCTCCTTGATCTGGCAGCTCGGCGCGGAGGGTGGTGGTGCCTGGGCCGATGCTGACCTCGCAGTCGTCAAATTCTGAGCGCAGCGTGGCGCCCGCCTGGCCGGTGAAAGTGATCTCATACGTTTGTGATCGCACCATAGGTCACGCCCCTCCCCGCCTGCTGGCCCGGCGTGCTGCCAGCGTGCCCGGCGGCCGGATCTGCGTCAGCACCCTCTGGAGGGTGCACTGGGACCATCACCCAGCTGGCGATGACTTTGGTCACTTCCCGCAGGTCCCCATGCCCGTTTGACTTGTGGCGTCTCTTCGGATGGGCGAAAGCTGCGGAAGTGGCCGGCGTGGCAGAGGGCGTGACAGCGGAGCAGGGCGCCTTGCGGGGTGCGCGGTTCGCGCTCACGAAGTTCCGGCCGCCGGCCCTGCCCGCCACGCTGGTCACGCGATCACTGCTGCACGAGCGGCTGACGGCTGGGGCCAGCAAGCGGCTGACCGTGGTGGTGGGGTCGGCCGGTGCCGGCAAGAGCGTACTTCTGTCGAGCTGGGCGGCGGCGCGACCGCCAGGTGCCACTGCCTGGCTGTCGTGTGGTAAGGCCGACGCCGACCCGGCCCGCTTCTGGAGTGGCTTTGTTGAAGCTCTGGGGATGGTGGCACCGGGATTCGGTGCCGATGCTGCCGACCTGCTCACGCTGGACGGCGCCGTGTCGGCCGATGTCACCGCGTCGATCGCCAACGATGCCGTGAAGCTGCCCCCGGGGTCGGCAATCATCGTTGACGACTTCCATGCCGCCGCGGCTGCGGCCTCCCAGGACATGGCCGACCTGGTCGAGCGCTGGCCGGCCGGGACGGCCCAGCTGGTGCTGGCCAGCCGCTTTGATCCACCGCTGCGGCTGCACCGGCTGCGGGTGGCCGGTGACCTGTGCGAGCTTCGCGACCGTGACCTGTTTTTCTCGCTGGCCGAATGCCGCCACCTGCTGGCGAACTTCGGCGTCCAGGTCGCCGCGGCCGACCTGGCGCTGCTGCATCAGCGAAGCGAAGGGTCGCGGCCCTGCAGATGGCGGCGCTGTCGCTGCGCGGCACCACCGACCCGGTGCGGGTGGCGCAGGCGCTGGAGATCCACAGCCACACCATCGCCGAGTACTTCATCGCTGAGGTCCTCGACCAGCAGCCACCGGAGGTGGCCCAGTTCATGCTCGACACCTCCGTGCTCGGCGAGCTGACCGCGGACGCGTGCGCAGCGGTCACCGGCAGGCCGGACGCGGCAGCGCTGCTGCGGGGCATTGATGCGGCCAACCTGTTCCTGGTGGCAGCCGATGAGGAACACACCAGCTTCCGCTACCACCATCTGGTGCGCCAGCTTCTGCGCGCCGAGCTGCGGGGCAGGGACCGGGCCCACGAGCAGAAGCTCCAGCTGCGGGCGGCCGAATGGTTCGAGTCCACCGGCGACACCCGTCACGCGATCTACCACTTCCTCGCGGCCCAGCACGCTGACCGGGCGCTGGCCCTGCTGCAGGACCGGGTGGCAGCCGACTTCCTGCGCGACCCGGCTGTGCCGAGCCCGCTGGATCTGAGCATGGTTGACCCGTCCTCGCTTACTGATACTCCTGACCAGCTGCTGGCGCTGGCGGCCCACCTGCTGACCTGGGGTGATCCTGCCCGTGGCGGCCAATGCCTTGACCTGCTTGAACGAGCCCAGCCATCGATCCCGCCCGGCTCGGGGCTGGCGGCCCGGTTCGCGACGATGCGGTCGGTGCGCCACGCGCTGATGGGACAGGCGGACAAGGCCGTGGATGAGGCCCTCGCGGCACGGGCCATCCAGGAGCAGACAGGGCTCACCGACGAGTGGACAGCCACCGTCCCGATGATTCTCATGAGCGCCTACGAGTGGCTGGAAGACTTCCCAGCGGTTGAGCGTGAGGCAGCCGTGGCACTGGCAGCTCCTGAACTCACCGAACCGGTCACGCTGGTGGCGGTGCCCGGGGCACGGGCGCTGGCATGGTTTGAATCCGGCCGTCTGGCTGACGCTGCCGCCGCGGCGACGGCCGCCGAGGCGGAGGCGCGGCGGCTGGGATTCAGCCAGCATTTTTTCGCTGTGGACTACCTGCGCGTGCTGGCCGGTCTCGCGCTGGAGCGGCGGGATCTCGACACCGCTGAGCACCTGGCCGAGCAAGCGCTCTCGCTCTCCGAGCGGGGGCGGCCTGCTTTTGAGTTCTTGACGCTGCTGGACCGGGCGGCGATCTGGGCTGCCCGCGGGCAGGTCCGCGACGCACTGGCGACCATCGAGGCGGCACGTCTGGTCCTGGCCCGGTCCGGGTCGGCACTGCTGGCCCAGGCCGATGAGCTCGAGGCGCTGCTTCGCCTGTCGGCCGGCGACCTGAGCACCCCGGTGACTCTGGCCGGCGGGCTGCCCGCCGCCCGCCAAGGCCTGCTGCGGGCCAGGATCGCACTGGCCACCGGCGGCCACCACGCCGCGCAAGAACAACTCCAATCGCTGTCACCCGAGGAGCTGACGCCGCGGCACGCGCTGATCCGCCAGATACTCCTGACCGCAGCCGCGATCGGCCGCGGCGATCCCATGACGGCCGGGATCTTCGGTGGCATGCTCGAGTCAGCCCGCCACGCTGGCTTCCTCAACACGGTCGTGACAACCGCACCCCCGGTGACCAGCTACCTGATCGAGCGCTCGGCACAGATGCGGCACGATCCGTTCACCGAACAGCTGATCGCTGCCGGTCTCCAGGTACGGGCCACCCAGCCGGACACCTTCCGGCCCAGCCACGTCCTCGCCGAGCCCCTGACCCCGGCCGAGCAGCGCATCCTGAAGCTCCTGCCGACCAGCACCTATCTGCAGATGGCGGCCACCCTCTACATTTCCCGCAATACGGTCAAGACCCGGCTCCGGTCGGTCTACCGGAAGCTCGGGGTAACCTCCCGCTCCCAGGCCATTGAACGGGCAATCGACCTGCGCCTGCTCTGAGACCATCGTCCCGCGCGGTCCCGCCATGAGGCCGCAGCGAGCGACGCTGCCCTGGCCGCCGAAGAGCCGGAAGCGGCAGAAAACACCCGCCAAAGGGTGTCGACGCCCCAGACGGCCCCGAACAGAATTTGACGCGGTCCCAGACGGGGGCAGGGACCAGGCGAGCTGTCCGGGCTGCGGGCCCGAACTTGTCACGGCCAGTGCGGCGCTGCCCGCCAGCCAGGGCGGCCCGCGTGCTGCCTCCGGCGGCTAGGTGAGGAGCAGCTGGCTGGTCAGCGCCCGCATCCCGCAGCGTTGTGCGGTCGCGAGAGCTTCCTCCTGCCAGGCCACGTGGCGCGGATCGCCCAGGCGGCGGCCGAGAGGCGCCGCGTCTGCCAGCG
>Ga0335085_10007984_pt1 | contig 16245 bp, 14 predicted proteins | sample Lox_Sample_45_FD_206712 | JGI IMG/M metagenome (GOLD analysis project Ga0335085, IMG submission 206712) | Soil microbial communities from Loxahatchee National Wildlife Refuge, Florida, United States - Lox_Sample_4.5 | ecosystem: Environmental > Terrestrial > Soil > Wetlands | place: USA...
CGTTCGTCGCTCCCGCGCATCGCAAATCCCCGGCGCAATCTCAATGCCAGGGAATCACGATCATCCGCTCGCGGCTAGGGACTATTTCAACAACCTGCTAGGTCCCACGGACAGATCAAATCGGGACTGGTGCTGGTACCCCGGATTCACGTGGGCTTGCGGAGGGATGCTACGATTTGACTCTAGCGCCATTTTCCTAAGCCCGCGTTTCAGTGGCATGGCTCCTGCTGCGGCCGTGATACTTGCGATTTTCTCTCACGGATGCGAGCAATGGTGACGCCATTCACGGCCCAGCCCCCCTGAACGACGCCAACGCGAGTGCTCTCAGCAGAGGAAGGCAATCGAGGAAATACAGCGGGATTGCTGCCGCAGACTGAAAGCTCGATCGCAATGTACCGGTGTTTGGCTTCGCCCGCCCGCCGCCGTTCTCCGAGAACGAGTGCAGTGATCATCGTCAACCATGCCGCTTTCGAAGTGCAGGCTGATGCCGCACGTGAAAGCCAAGTTCTCGAAAAGTCCTAACGGTTGCGGAAGACATTTACAGCGCATTAATCCACCACGCCGATGATCGCGGCTTGGAGATCGCAATGTCCGCGGCCGCAAATACCAAGATCGTTCTTCTGGCGCAAAAGGACTCGTCCGAAAAAACCAAGCTGGCGTGTGAAGAAGGTCCGCTCGAATCCTGGCTTGCGGTCCGCCAGGACATGTGGGGCCCCGGCAACCTCACGCCGCTCGACAGCGTATTCGCCTCGCGCGCCATCGGCGCATTGGCGCCCGCCCGCGGTGCGCTTTTCGGAGCCGTCTGCCATCATCTCGGTCGCAGGCTGTTCACCTTCGGCCGCGAAGCCGACATCCCGATCGAGAGTTTCGAGGGCGAACCTGGCTTGTCGCGCCTGGAAATGCAGCCCTGGGACAAGGTGCGGCTCACGCCGTGGGTGCCGGCACGCAATCTGCTCGGCAAAGAGAAGTTCACGCACCTTGCGGTGCTGTCGCCGTCGCACTTGCAGGGGCCGCTCGACCGGCTGGTGCAGGAAGCGGCGCAATCGTTGAAGCAAGGTGGCAGACTGTTCCTCGCCGACCTCATGGCCAGGCGCAACGGCGCAGCGCTGCCCACAGCGCCCACGCCGCACGGCGAAGGCGAATACCGCGCCTGGCTCGCCGCGGCCGGGATGGAACTCCATGGCGAGCACGACCTCACCGACGATGTGCGCGTCGCGCTGCTGCGTGGACTGCACATGTCGCTCAATATGCTCGTGAACACGCGCCGGCTCGGTGAACCGTGGCGCTCCCAGCGGCTCAACGCCTTCGAGAAGGAGCTCGAATTCGCGGTCGCGCTGCGCCTTGCCATGGACCGCGGTGAAATTGCCGCGACGGCCTTTTGCTGCGTCAGGAAGTAATCGCGCGCCGGCGCAGCAGGAACATTCCCGCCAGACCGAGCAGCCCCGCTGCCGCCATTGACAGACTGGAGCTTTCCGGCACCACGCCGAGCACGTCCATGGTGTTGACGGCAACCGCGCCCGCGGGCGGCAGGCTGATCGCGCTCTGATCCACCACGAAGGTGGCGAACGAAATGTCGGCCACGCTGGAAATGAACCCGAAGAACGGCGCCGAGTTGTCCTCGGCCGTGCCGCGCGTGCCCAAAATCGCGAAGGTGCCGATCACCGTGCTGCTCGCGTCGTACAGCGTAACCGTGCCCGACCAGTCGCCCGTGAGATAATCCGGCTCGACCTGCGCGCCGAAGCCGCGTACGGGCGCGCCAAAACTGATGATGAAGCTGTCGCTTTCGCTGCCGGCATCGGTCAACAGGTGATCGCCGGGTGCGAAGTCGCCTGAGAAGTCCGTGCCCTCGTCGTGGCGCGACAGCTCGCCTTGCGACGACGCCACCCCGACCGTGACCGAACCGACGGTGCGGAAATCGGGCGTGCTGATCGTGGTGCCGAAAGGCCCGAACACGCTCCAATCGATCGAGGTGACTGTCCCTTGCGCGTCGAATGCGGTGCGCGACGCGTAAGGGATGATCCCGGCCGAAGCCGGTGCGATAAGCATGGCGGCGAGTGCCGCCGCGGAACCGATGCTGGTCAAGCGCATGGAAACCTCCCCGGGTGTGCTGAGGTGCCTCGTTCTGCGGTTCACGCAATCAACGTACCACCGCAGGGAGGCCGCCAAATTCCGCACGCCAGAAAGATGATTTGTAAGTCACCTTTACACCTCACCACCTGGCGCCTGTAAAGTGCGATGACGGCTTCTTCAGGCGACGTTCACGTCGTGGTCGAGGCCAGTGACAAGGTTCTTCATCGCGCGCGCCGACGGCGGAAAGCTCGTCATGAACGGCACAAACAGCTGGCGCAGCAGCCCGACCACGCCGGGGCGGCCGCGGGCGAGATGGGTCAGGCGTTCCACCTCGGTCACCACCTGCCGGTGCGCCGCCTGACGCAGGCGTCCGTAATCGGCCAGCCGCGCCATGTTGCCCGCGAGCGCATCGGCCGCGCACGCCGCGAACACGAATGCATCCTCGATGCCGAGATTCATCCCGCGCGCCGCCACCGGCGAATGGATGTGCGCAGCGTCGCCGCCGATCACGACGCGGCCCACCGCCTCGCGCTCGGCCATGCGGTGGGCGATGTGGAACGCCGACTGCCACGCGACTTCGCCCGCGCGCGTGCCGGGAGGCAAGCGTCCCAGCAGGCCCGGCACATCGCCGAACAGGCGCCAGATTCCGTCGCGTATGCACAACAGGAACACCAGCCCGCCCTCGACGAACGATACGTGCGCAAGCTCCGGATCGAGCGGGCAATTGTGCAGCCGGATGTCGTAGAGCGGCCATTCTTCCGGAAAATCGGAGCCGATGAAGGCGACGCCCAGCGTCTTGCGCACGGGGCTGTTGGCGCCGTCGGCGCCCAACAACAGCGGCGCGCGGAAGGGCTGGCGCGTGCGGCTGGGATCGAACAGCACCGCGTCGACGCCACTGTCGTCCTGCGTGAACCGTTCGAGTTCCCAGCGCCGCTCGGCCCTGATGCCTTTGGCCACCAGCGCCTCCGCCAGCACGGCTTCCGTGCGCGCCTGTGGCAGAACCGACATGCGAAACCGCGGATGCACGTCGCCGAATTCGAGCGTCGCCACGCGGTCCCAGCCCTGGTAGAAGGCAGCGCCGTGGACCGGGCGCGCCTCCTTCATCAACACGTCGGCGATGCCGACCTTGTCGAGTAGTTCGAGAGTGCGCGGGTTCAAGAGTTGGGCGCGCGAGGCCGTGGAGGGCGCGCCGGACTTGTCGACGAGTCGGCAGCGGATGTTGCGTTCGGCCAGGAACAGAGCGGCGGCCAAACCGGTCGGACCGGCGCCGACGATCAAAACGTCAACTTCACCCGACATGCCTGCCCGCCCGCGCTTCCGTCAGGCGGAACCCGACGGTTCCGCGGCGTCTATTTCGCGCCCTTCAAATTGGTGTTGGCGAAATCCCAATTCACCAGATGCTCCAGGAACGTCCTAACGTAATCCGGCCGGCGATTCTGGAAATCGAGATAATAGGCGTGCTCCCACACGTCGCAGGTGACGAGCGCGGTCTTTCCCTGTACCAGCGGCGTGTCGGCGTTGGCGGTGGCTTCGACTTTCAGTTTGCCGCCGTCAAGCACGAGCCAGGCCCAGCCGCTGCCGAACTGGCCCACCGCAGCCGCCGAGAACTGCTCGGAGAATTTGTCATAGCCGCCGAAATCCTGCTGGATGCGTTCGGCAACCTCGCCCTTGGGCTTGCCGCCGCCGTTCGGCGCCATCGACTGCCACAAGAAAGTGTGGTTCCACACCTGAGCGGAGTTGTTGAACAGGCCTTTCTTGGCCGGATCGGCCGCGGCGGCTTTGACGATCTCGATCAGCGACTTGTCGGCGAGCGGACCGCCATCGATCAGCTTGTTGGTGTTGGCCACGTAGGCGGCGTGGTGCTTGTCGTGATGGAACTCCAGCGTGCGGGCACTGATATGAGGTTCGAGCGCGGTCTTGGCGTACGGCAGGTCGGGCAGTTGTATCGTCATCGTGATCTCCAATGCGGGTTCCCTCGCGGGCGCGAGAAGCCCTTGCCGGCGCGCCCTTGCCTCACATTAGAGCTATTACAAGCGGCAACGGCCGATTTCAACGGAATTGACCACAAAAGGGCGGGGAAAATCCGGGTGCCCCGCGGCTCCAGAGGGTTAATCAACGCGGCTTTGGAGAGATGATCCGGTCAATCGGTTTCCAGTGGCCCCGGCGGCACGCAGTCCGCAGGGGCAACCGTCTCGAGCTCGCGGCAGAGTTTTTCGGCGTCCTTGTCCATGCCGGCCCATCTGAGCTTGGCGATGAGTCCCTTCAATCCCTCGAGACGATCTGGCTTCGTGGCAGTTTGCTTTCGCTCTTCGCCAGATGTTTGCAACATTGATGCCTCCAGTTACACGTGCTTGTTCGTTTTTATTCTGCGCCTATTCTCCCCTGCTCCATGCGAATACGCGCCACGACTCTTGTACATCAAAAACAATACCCACCGATATCAAATCATTCGTTACCATTGCCACACCGACAAATACGGATCACCTGCGCGCGATCGCAATTGAAGTGCTCGGCACGCAGGTTTGTCTCGGCTACACTCGCATCCATCGCGACATTCCTGGGAGGAATTTGATGACCAGACTCTTGCGCATCGCCGGCGCTGCCGTCTTCACCACGGCGGCGGCCCTTGCAGCCGCAATTCCGCCACCGCCTGCAACGCCGAAAGACGCAACCGTCGACGTGGTGCAGGGTGTGAGCATCTCCGATCCCTATCGCTGGCTCGAAGACTGGTCCGATCCGAAGGTGGTCGCGTGGAGCGAGGCGCAGAACAGCCGCACGCGCGCTTATCTCGATGGGCTTCCCAGTGAAAAGCCGGTGCAGGACGAGCTGGAGCGGCTGTATTCCGCGACCTCGCCCTCGCTGCGCGGCCTCGATCCGCACGGCAAGCTGGTGTTCGCCACCTATATCGATCCGAAGCTGCAGCAGCCGATGCTGGTGACCTTGAACGTCGCCGCCGACCCCAAGAGCCGCAAGACGCTGCTCGATCCCAACCAGCTCGACAAGACCGGCCATATCGCGATCGATTGGTCGGTGCCATCGAACGACGGCACCAAGATCGCCGTGTCAATGTCGAAGAACGGCAGCGAGGACGGCACGCTGCACGTCTATGACGTGGCGACTCGAAAGGAAATCGAGACGCCGATTCCGCGCGTGCAGTACCCGACCGCCGGCGGTAGCCTGGCGTGGACTGCCGACGGCAAGGGCTTCTTCTACACCCGCTATCCCGGCCCCGACGCGCCCAAGAACGACCAGCACTTTAACGTGCAGGTCTATTATCACGCGCTCGGTACCGATGCCGCCAAGGACCCGCTGGTGCTGGGAGCCAAGGACGGATTGGAAAAGGTCTCGGAAGTCTTCCTCGACAACCGCAACAACCTGAAGACCGTCATGGCGCTGGTGCAGCGCGGCGACGGCAACATCTGGTCCTACTACGTGCTCGAGAAGGGCAAGGCCCCGATCCGCGTCGGCACGTACGCCGACGACATCGTCTACGCCACCTTCGGTCCCGACGGGGCGATCTACGGCATTTCGCGCAAGAACAGCTCCAACGGTTTCATCGTGAAGCTGGACAAGCCGATCGCGAACGGCCTGCCCAACGCCCGCGTGATCGTTCCGGAATCCGACGTCGCCATCCTCTCGGGCGGCGCGGAGTTCGGCAATGCCGACCTCTCGTTCAGCAGGAACCGCCTGTTCGTGCGCGACATCGTGGGCGGACCCAACCAGGTGCGCGTGTTCGACCTGTCAGGCAAGCCGGAGGGCAAGCTGCCGCTGCCGGAGGTCTCCGCCAACATCGAGATCGCCGCGCTCAACGACGGCCGCGTGCTGTACGATGTGATGACCTATCTGCGACCCGTCTACTACGAAGCGTGGAATCCCAAGTCCGGCAAAGCCCAGGAAACCGCGCTCAAGACGACGTCACCGGTCTCGTTTGACGACACCGAGGTCGTGCGCGTGTTCGCCACCTCCAAGGACGGCACTAAGATCCCGATGAACGTCATCATGAAGAAGGGCACCAAGCTCGACGGCAGCAACCCCGTGCTGCTTTACGGCTACGGCGGTTACGGCGTGAGCCAGACGCCCGGCTTTTTGGGCGCGTTCCGCCGCATCTGGCTTGATGCCGGCGGCATCTACGCAGTGGCCAACATCCGCGGCGGCGCCGAGTACGGCGAGAAGTGGCACCAGCAGGGCATGCTGCTCAACAAGCAGAACTGCTTCGACGACTTCACGGCTGCGGGCGAGTACCTGATCGACCAGCACTACACCTCGCACGCCAAGCTCGCGATCATGGGCGGCTCGAACGGCGGCCTTCTGATGGGCGCCGTGCTGACCCAGCACCCCGACCTGGCGCGCGCGGTCGTTTCCGCGGTCGGTCTTTACGACATGGTGCGCAGCGAACTCGATCCCAACGGCCAGTTCAACACGACCGAATACGGCAGCGTGAATAACCCTGAGCAGTTCAAGGCGCTCTATGCCTACTCGCCCTATCACCACGTCGTACCCAGCACCTCTTATCCCGCGGTGCTGATGCTGACGGGCGCCACCGACGGGCGAGTCAATCCGATGCACTCGCGCAAGTTCGCCGCCGCGCTGCAGGCCGCGACGAGTTCGGGTGATCCGATCCTGCTGCGGACCAGCATGAAGTCGGGCCATGGCATCGGCAGCTCGCTGTCGGAGCGCATCGGCGAAATGTCGGACGAGCTGAGCTTCCTATTCGACCAGCTCGACATGCAGTGGCACGACTACCCCGCCAAGCCCGAACAGCAGGCACGGCAGTAGCGCCATAATCACGCAGGAACTGGGCTGCGCGTCCTCACCGGATGCGCAGCCCTCGCCTTATGCACCGCCGCGCCGGGAAAGCGACGCCGTTCTAAGAAGCGCTCAGAGCTCGCGGTTTTGTGAAGGCGCTCCCTTGAACTGGGCCACGTCAAACCACATCTTCAACGTGTGCCATGCATTCCGAGGGGGATTTATGCTTCAGATTGCGAATTTGTCTCACGTTTACCGCGGCGGCGTGCGCGCACTCGACAATGTGAGCCTCGAAATCCCGCGCGGGATGTTCGGCCTACTCGGCCCTAACGGCGCCCGCAAGTCCACGCTTATGCGCAGCGTGGCAACACTGCAGGCCCCGACCAGCGGCTCTATCCAGTTCGATGACATCGACGTCGTCAAGGAGCCCGAGAAGGTCCGCCGCCTGCGAAGGCCTGCTGCAGAAATGCAATCTGTGGAGCGTGCGCAAGAAGGCGATCGCCGGATTTTCCAGCGGCATGCGCCAGCGCTTCGGCGTGGCCCAGGAGCTGATCGGCCGGCCCTCGCTCTTGATCGTGGACGAACCCATAGCGGGCCTTGACCCGGAGGAGCGCAACCGCCTCCTCAATATCCCTTCCGAGATCGCCGAGCAGGTGGTGGTGATCCCCTCGCGCTTGGTGGCGGGCCAGACCGTGATCCACGTGCTGGCCGATGCTAACCCCGGCGATGGCTTCGAAGCGGTCGACCCCGGCCTCGAGGACGTCTATTTCACTTCGATCAAACGCGCGGCGTGAGGTAGGCCCATGTTCCGCAAGGTTGCCGCGTTCGAACTGCGCCATCAGCTCGGTTCGCCCGTGTTCTGGGTCGCGTTCGGCATCTTCTTCCTGCTCGCCTTCGCGGCAATAACGAACCCGAACATCCATAGCGGCTCGCGTGGCAACACCAACTACAACGCGCCCATTGCGATCATCCGCACGACGCGCGTCAGCAAGACGGATTACCTGGTCGGGCGCTTCACCGGCGCCTTCATCGCCAGTATGGTGATGTTCGCCGCGGTGCCGCTCGCCCGCGTCGAGAACCAGGGCTGCATCCACCACTACAAGGGCGCCGTGGCGATGTACCGGCTCAAGCAGACGGTGGGAGAAGAGACGATCAACCGCGCGCTGCGCCGCATGCTGGCCGAGTACGCTTTCAAGCCCACGCCGCATCCCAAGTCCACCGACTTCCTCGCCTTCCTGCGCCAGGAGGCCGGACCGCAATACGACGGCAAGTACGACGTGGCGCTCGACGTCGAAGCACACAAATTCTACGCCGACAGCAAGGGCCGCGAGACCGAAGCTCCCATGAACGAGGCGGTGGACGTCGGCGCCTTCCTGGCCGAGCCCGGCAAAAAGGATTTCGACAAATCGAAGATCCTGACGATGGGCCACCAGATCGTGACAAGCGGCAAGCGCACCTTGCACCTAGTGACCTTGAAGCCGCCCGCGTTTGCCGGCATCGACCCGTTCAACGAATGGGTCGACCGCAACTCGGACGACAACGTCAAGGCGGCGGTGGGGAAATAAGGTTGAGGCCCGTTCACATCGTCGCGTAGAGGGCCGCGGCGGCGAATCCCAGCGCCGCAAGCACGCCGAGGAGGATCGCGGGGCGCCGCCCGCCGCCGAAGCTCACCGTGTAGAACGCTTTGATGACGTTGTTCGACGACGCCGCGATCAGGATCGCCGCGGCCAGGATGCCGGAGGCCAATCCTGGCACGCCGCCCTGCGCCAAGTTGATGACATAGGGATCGATGTCTGACACCCCGACGATCGCGGCGAGCCCCATCACGCCAGCCGAACCGAACAGTTTTCGCGTCCAGGCTGTCGCAGCCGAGATGAACACGAACAGCGCGGCGAACACCAGCGCCGCGCCGATCTGCAGTGGATTGGATGGCGCCACCGACAACCCCGATCTCTGCCCCTCCCCCCGTCGCAGCTCGAACACGGCGATGCCAAGGCCGATGAGGAACAGCCCGAGCAGAGCCGGCGCCAACATCAGCGCGTAGCCCGGATTGAACACCGCCACCACGACTCCGAGCCGCACATACATGATCGCCGTGGCGGCGACGATTCCGGCCGAAAGGTCCGCCCTTTGCGCTTTCGCCTCCCGTTGCTGGCGCGCCAATACGATCGTTGTGGCAGTGGAAGAGTACAGGCCGCCAAGCACCGCCGGCAGCAAGGCAGCGTCGCGGATCGGCGCGTATTTCTGGACCAGATAGCTCACATAGGACAGCGTGCAGACCGCGATCACCGCGAGCCACACCTGGTAGGGCGTAAGCGCGACGAAGCTCACGATCTGCCGGTGGGAAACCAGCGGCAGGATTACGCCGACGAGGATGAGGAACTCCCCGGCAGTAAACACCTCGTCCTGCGGCAGCCGCTTGATCAGCCCATGGAGCCGCTCGCGGCCTTCCAACAGCAGAACCGCGACGACCGAGACCGCAATCACGAGCCATGCGGGCTGCGTCAGTCCGATCGGTCCGAGCGTGTAGGCGATGAGGTTCGACGCCGGCACCATCATCGACAGACCGGTCGAGTCGCGGCGCACGATCGCATGCAGCCACAAGGCCAGCGCCAGAAGGCCGGCGATAAAGGCGGCATCGTAGTGCGGCTCAATCAGCGCGAGCATGGCGCCGCCCAGCGCCAGTGTCGGAAAGGTGCGGATGCCACCCGGCGCGGAGTGGTCCTCGCGCTTGTAGGCCTCTTCGAATGCAAGCCCCATGAAGATGGCCAGCGCCGCAATGAGCGCCAGCCGCCCGGCGAGCTCCAGTGGTCCGCTCATGGCGGCGCCTCCCGCCGCAATTCGGACGGCATCGAGACGATGTGCACGTCGCGCTGCGGGTACGGGAACTTGATGCCGGCATCGTGGAAGCGATCCCAGACCGCCAGCAGGACCTCGCTCTTGACGTTCTGCGTGCCGTTGCGGGGATCCTCGATCCACATGCGGATCTCGAGGTCGACCGTGCTGTCGCCAAAGCCCTTCAATAGGCAGAGGGGCTCCGGCCTTTCGATCACGCGCTTGACGGACTTGGCCGCGTCCACCCCCAGCGCGATCGCCTTGCGCACGTCGGAATCGTAGGAGATCGACACGGGCACGTGCAGCCGCAGACGGATGTCGGAGTACGACCAGTTCTCCACTCCGTTTTCCAGGAAGTAGTCGTTGGGAATAAGGTGCTCGACGCCGTCGCGCGTGCGCAGCGTGACGTAGCGCGCCCCCATGCCGGTGACCCAGCCGTAGCTGTTCTTGTATTCGATGATGTCGCCCGGCTTGATCGTCTTGCCGATCAAAAGCGTCAGGCCTGCTACCAGATTTGACACCACGCGCTGCAGGCCGAGGCCGATGCCCAGACCGACCGCGCCGAACGCCACCGTCAGCGTCGTCAGGTCCACGCCGATCGTCTGAAGCGCGATGATGACGGCCAGCGCCGGCAGAAAGATCTGCAGAAGCTGGGTGAACAGCACCTGCAGCGAAGGAGTGAGCGAGGTTGTCTGCCCGATCTGGCGCGACAGCATGCGCAGGATGAGCCGCGTCAGCCACAACAGAGCGATCAGGACGATCAGCGCGTGGACCGCATCCAGCACAGTGATGACGTGCATCTTGTCGCGCTCGTAGAGCGGAATGCTGCGCACGTAGCCGACCAGGGGCCAGTACAGATGCAGGATATTGAGCGCCGCGACGGACCACGCGATCACCGAAATCGTCGCCGAAACCGTGGGGCTGCGCACCGTGAACGACAATAGCCGTATGGCGATCCAGGCGAGCACCAAGTCGAACGCTGCGTTGAGATAGGGAATCGCCTGCCCCTCGGCTTCCGCCGCCGCGCCGGTGATCCACAGCATGACCAGCCAGAAGAACGGCGTGGCGATGTACTCGGCGGAGCGGATGAACCCCGGCCCCCAGCTCCGCGGCAGGGCCTTGAGGGCGATTCGGGTCAACCACGGACGCACCGCCCGTCCCAGCCAGAAGGCGATGAGGCCGCTCGCCACAATCACGCCGCATTGGATGAGGAACCCGGGCGAAGTCACCTGCACCATCAGCTTGTGCGGCATCTCCGCGAAGAAACGCTGGGGATTCCAGAAGGGAATATGCTGGTTCATGGGTGCTTGAATCGGGCCGGCGGCTCATCATCGTATCCTGAAAGGCCGCATTCAAGCCGTTGTTGCGGCCGCGGCCGTACCCGGCTAAAGCTCTACCCAATGCGGCATCTCCGGAGCGTGATATGAAGGTTGTCGTGTTCGAGGTCGAGGAGCGGGAACGCCACATCTTCGAGCGGATGTGTTCGGGCGAGTGCACCCTGACCGCCGAGCCCTTGCGCGCCGCCAACGTGGACGAACACGCCGACGCAGAGATTGTTTCGACGTTCATCTACTCCGAGCTGACCGCCGATGTGATCGCCAGGCTGCCCAGGCTGAAGCTGATTGCCACCCGCTCGACCGGATTCGAGCACATCAACGCCGAGGCCTGCCGCCAGCGCGGTATCATGGTGTGCAACGTGCCGACCTACGGCGCCAACACCGTGGCCGAGCACATCTTCGCCCTGCTGCTCGCCATCAGCCACCGCCTGCCGGAAGCGATAGACCGGGCTCAGCGCGGCTACTTCTCGCCGCTGGGGCTGGTGGGCTTCGATCTCGACGGCAAGACCTTCGGCTGCGTCGGCACGGGCTCGATCGGCAAGCACGTCATCAAGATCGCCAAGGGTTTCGGCATGGATGTGCTGGCGTTCGATACGCGGCCGGACATGGGCTTCTCGGTGGCGATGGGCTTCCGCTATGGCAGTCTCGACCACGTGCTGGCCAATGCCGACATCATCTCGCTGCACGTGCCTTCGATGCCCGAAACGCACCACATGCTGAACGCCGCCGCCTTCGCCAAGATGAAGAACGGCGTGGTGGTCATCAACACGGCGCGCGGCGACCTGATCGAGACCAACGCGCTGATCCAGGCGCTCACCAGCGGCAAGGTGGCGGCGGCGGGTCTCGACGTGCTGCCCGACGAGCCGATGATCCGCGAAGAGGCCGAGCTCATCAACTCGATCTTCTCCAAGGAACACGACCTGCGCAATCTTGTCGCCAACCACGTGCTGCTCCGGATGCGCAACGTCATCGTCACGCCGCACAGCGCCTTCAACACGCGCGAGGCCGTCGGCCGCATCGCGGAAACCACCGCCGCCAACATCGCCGACTTTCTCGCGGGCCGGCCGCAGAACGTGGTGGTGAAGCCCTGAGCCCGCAAGTGCCTCCCGCTCCCATCCTGTGTGACGACTGGGCGCTGTTCCTCGACATCGACGGCACGCTGCTCGACATCGCCCTGCGGCCCGGAGCCGTGACCGTGCCGCCCGGACTTCCCGCGACGCTGCAGACCGTGGGCCGCCGGCTTGGCGGGGCGCTGGCAATCATCAGTGGGCGGTCGCTTGCCGACATCGACCGGCTGCTGGCGCCTCTGAAGCCGGCTTGCGCGGCCGAGCACGGCGCCATCGTCCGGCTCGGCGACGGCACACTGTTCGAGCCTGACCAATCCCGCTCGGTGCCCGACGCATGGCGGGAACGCATCCGAGCGGCGGCGAAGAATTGGCCTGACGTGCTGGTGCAGGACAAGGTTTTCAGCCTGTCGGTGCATTATCGCCTAGCCCCTGAGCGCGAAGGGGAAATCCGCTCCATGCTCCAGACCGTCGTGGCGGACAGCCCCGACTTCGAGATTCTTCCGGCGCGCAAGGCGTTCGAGCTGCGCCATCGCGCGCTTCACAAGGGCGAAGGTCTCTGCGCGCTGATGCGGCATGCGCCGTTCAAAGGCCGCGTGCCGGTGTTCGTGGGCGACGACGTCACGGACGAGGACGGTTTCCGCGCCGCCCGCGCGATGGGCGGGCTCGGGCTCCATGTCAGCGAAGCGTTCGGCGGAAAACCAGCCAACGTGCGTCGCTGGCTCGAGGATTTCGCTGACGGAACCTGACGCACGCCCGGCGCGTTGTCTGATGGGAATGGCCCGGCTTGTCATCGTCTCAAACCGCGTTCCGACGTCCGCGCCCGGCCACCGGGCCGGCGGGCTGGCGGTCGCGCTCAAGGACGCGGTCGGGCCAGGCACGCTGTGGTTCGGCTGGAGCGGCCAGACAGCGGCTGAAACCAGCACTGAGGCGCGCGTCGATCGACGCGGCGGCGTCGACTACGCAACCATCGACCTGTCGAGAGACGCCTACAACAAGTTCTACGTCGGGTTCGCCAACGGCACGCTTTGGCCGCTGCTGCACTTTCGTCCCGGTCTCATGGAATTCCGCCGCGAGCAGCTCGAGGGTTACCGACAGGCGAACGAGATTTTCGCCGCCGCGCTGACCAAGCTACTCAAACCCGACGATCTCGTCTGGGTGCACGATTATCATCTCATTCCGATGGCGGATGCGTTGCGCAGGCTCGGCGTGAAAAACCGGATCGGGTTCTTCCTGCACATTCCGTTCGTGCCCTCCAGTCTGTTCGCCGCCCTGCCGCGTGGCGCCGACCTGCTCTACGATTTCTGCGCCTATGATGTCGTCGGCTTCCAGACCGCCGAGCATCGCGACGATTTCCTGGATTGCGTACGCCGCATCCTGAACCTCACCGCCGAGGACGGCGAGATCACCGTCGGCGCCAACCGCACGGTCCGCTCTATCGTCGATCCCATCGGCATCGACTGGTCCTCGTTCCACCACCAGGCGATCCGCTCGGCCAAGAGCCGCAACACGCAGCGGCTGAAAGACAGCCTCGGCAACCGCAAACTCATGATCGGCGTCGATCGCCTGGATTATTCCAAAGGCCTTCCCAACCGGTTCGAGGCGTTCCGCCGCCTGTTCGAGCGCTTCCCCGAGCACAATTCGAAGGTCAATTACCTTCAGATCGCGGCGCCGTCGCGCGAGGACGTTCGTGAATACGCGGCGCTGCGCCACGTCCTCAACCGCATGGCCGGCGACGTCAACGGCCGCCACGGCGCGTTCGACTGGGTGCCTCTGCGCTACATGAGCCAGGGACTGGCACGCTCCACGCTGGCCGGCTTTTACCGCCTCGCCCGGATCGGCCTCGTCACGCCGCTGCGCGACGGCATGAACCTCGTGGCGCACGAATACGTGGCCGCACAGGATCAGGAGGATCCCGGAGTGCTCATTCTCTCGTCATTTGCGGGTGTCGCCAACTACTTCGGGGACGCACTGATCGTCAATCCGTTCGACCCCGACGAAATCGCGGAAGCCATGCATCAGGCGCTCGTCATGCCGCTCGAAGAGCGCAAAGTGCGCCATGCCGGGATGTTCGAACGGCTGAAGACGCTTTCAGCCAAGGCGTTCTGCGAGAGTTTCCTCATCGCACTTGACGACGCGGCGCCGGCCAAGGCCGCCGCATGAACAAGGCAGGCCTGCTTTTCATCTCGGCCTGGGTGCCGGACTGGCTGGTCGCCGCCGCGGCCCTGGCGCTGACGGCGGCCGTCGCCGCCGCGATCCTGGGCATCATGCGCATGGCGGTGCGTCGGTTGCTGCCGCGCGACCGCGAGCTGTCGCATACGGTGCTGCGTGAAGCGGGCGGCGCGGCACAGTTCGCGCTGACCCTGCTGTGCGTGCAGTTCATCACGCCTCTCTTGCCGCTCGACCGCCAGACGAACACGATCATCGCGCAGGTCCTGATTGCCGCCTTCATCGTGCTGGCGGGATGGGTCGCCATCATCGCCTGCGATCTGGCGATCAACCGATACGTCAGCCGCTTCCACACCGAAACCAAGGACAATCTTCTGGCGCGCAAGGCAGTCACCCAGATGCGGGTGCTGAAGCGCACGATCGACGTGACCATAGCCGTCGTCACGGCAGCACTTGCCCTGATGACGTTCGACGCCGTGCGCCAGTTCGGCGTCAGCCTGTTCGCATCGGCGGGGATCGCCGGACTGGCGGTGGGCCTGGCGGCCAAGCCGCTGCTCGAGAACCTTGTCGCTGGCGTGCAAATCGCGATCACTCAGCCGATCCGCATCGACGATGTCGTCATCATCAATGGCGAATGGGGCTGGATCGAGGAGATCAGCGCAACCTATGTCGTGGTGCGCTGCTGGGACTGGCGGCGGCTCGTCGTTCCGCTCGGCTGGCTGATGACCAATCCGTTCCAGAACTGGACGCGCACCTCGGCGACGCTGATCGGGTCGGTGTTCTTTTGTGTCGACTACCGGACCGACGTCGAGCGCATCAGGACGAAGGCGGCGGAGCTGGCCAAAACCTCCGCGCTGTGGGACGGCAACGTGGTCAACACCCAGGTTACCGACATCAACGAGAAAAGCATGACCATGCAGGTGCGCGTTCTCGTGACCTCGGCCGACTCGGGCAAGTCGTGGGACCTGCGCTGCGAGATGCGCGAGAAGCTGATAGCCTGGCTGCGCGACGAATACCCCGAGGCCCTGCCCCGCTGGCACGCCGACCTCAACGAACCGGCCGCCCGCCAGCTTCGCCGAGCATGAGGACGGCATCGACCACTTTGTCCACGTCCGAAATCTCGGTGCGGTGGTTCACGAAGGCGGCGCGGATGGCAAGATGCCCCTTGATCGTGGTGGTGGACGGCGCCGCGATGCCGGATTCGTGCAGCGCCACCACGATCCTGGCGTTCAGCGCATCGTCGGTGCCGAAGCGGAAGCAGACGATGTTGAGCCGGGCCGGCGTCAGAAGCTCCAACCTGGGCTCGGCGCGCACGCGGGCCTCCAGGTGGCGTGCCAGCGCGCACGAATGCGCGATGCTGCGGCCGATGCGGTCGAGTCCGTAGGTCTTCAGCGTGAACCACGTCTTGAGCGCGCGGAAGCCGCGCGACAGGTCGGGCCCGTAATCGGAAAACCACGGCGCTCCGGCCGCCAGCCCCTTCGCGTTCGGCCGCAGATAGGCGGCGGGGCTGGCGAAGGTGTCGCGATGGAGCCGGCCATCGCGCACCAGCACAAAACCGGCGTCGTAGGGCACTTGGCCCCATTTGTGGAAATCGAGCGCGATGGAATCCGCCTGCTCGATGCCGCCGACCAGCGGTTTCAGCTCGGGCGACAGCACGGCGAGCGCACCGAACGCTCCGTCCACGTGAAACCACAAGCCCTGCGCGCAGCAGAACGCGGCGATGGCATCGAGATTGTCGATCGCGCCGGTGTCGACGGTTCCGGCTGTGCCGACCACCAGGAACGGCGTGAGCCCGCCCGCGCGGTCGCGCGCCACCGCCTCGGCCAGCTTGGCGAGGTCCATGCGGCCGTCATCATCGGTCGCGATCGGACGCACGGCATCGGAGCCTAACCCGCTGATGTCCATTGCCAACGGAATACAGCGGTGAGCCGCCGCCGAGGCATAAGCGCGGAGCCTGCCGCCCTTCTCGCCCAGGCCCGCCTTGCGCACGTCGCGCCCCAGCACCGCCGTGCGCGCCACCAGCA
>Ga0335085_10007985_pt1 | contig 16245 bp, 11 predicted proteins | sample Lox_Sample_45_FD_206712 | JGI IMG/M metagenome (GOLD analysis project Ga0335085, IMG submission 206712) | Soil microbial communities from Loxahatchee National Wildlife Refuge, Florida, United States - Lox_Sample_4.5 | ecosystem: Environmental > Terrestrial > Soil > Wetlands | place: USA...
TGCACCCGCGTGCCCACCGGGTACTTGGCGGCGACGTTCTGCCAGGGATACGACTGGAGCTGCTTCAGGCCGAGCGAAATGCGCTCGCGCTCCCAGTCGATGTCGAGAATCTTGACCTCGAGCTCCTGGCCGAACTTGACCATTTCGCCCGGGTGCGACACCCGGCCGTAGCTCATGTCGGTGATGTGGAGCAGGCCGTCGACGCCGCCCAGGTCGATGAAGGCGCCGAAGTCGGTGATGTTCTTCACCACGCCCTTCCGCACCTGCCCGACCTCCAGCTCCTTCATCAGCTTCTCGCGCTTGGTCGCCCGCTCGGCCTCGAGAATGACCCGGCGGCTCACCACGATGTTGCGGCGGCGCTTGTTGAGCTTGATGATCTTGAACTGGTAGGTCTGGCCGAGCAGCTCGTCGATGTTGGGGACGCGGCGCAGCGCGATCTGCGAGCCGGGCAGGAACGCGTCCACGCCCATCAGATCGACCACGACGCCGCCCTTGATCTTCTTGACCAGCGTGCCCTCGACCGGCTCGTCGCCCTCGTGCGCGACGCGGATGCGTTCCCACACCCGCATGAAGTCGGCCTTCTTCTTCGACAGGACGACCGCGCCGTCGTTGTCCTCGAGGTGCTCGAGGAACACTTCGACCTCGTCGCCTTCCTTCAGCGACTTGGCGTCCTTGAATTCCTCGATGGGCACCGCGCCTTCGGACTTGAAGCCGACGTCGAGAATGACGGCGTTGTCCGTGACGCGCAGCACCCGCGACTTGACGATCTCACCCTCCTGCACGTGCTGGAGGGTGCCCTCGTACATCGCCATCATCTCTTCGTACTGCTCGGGCGAGTACGACTCGTCGTAGAGATCGGCGCGGACGTTCAGCTGCTTCGTGGCGGGGGCCGGAGCGGCCGGCTGGACGTCCTCTTCCTGTTGTTCTTGAGTCAGCATGAAAACTGAAGACCTCGGCGCCCGGCTTGGGGAGCCGCGGCGGGTTGAAGTTGGGTTCCCCGGCCGGCCCTATGCCGGTGGGGAGCCACTAAAGCTAGTCCCGGCTTGCCTTTCGCGCCAGTTGGACTACCAGGGCCACCTGGTCGTCGAACGCGAGGCTCGTGGTGTCGATGTGCACGGCGTCCGGGGCCGCGTGGAGCGGCGCGACCGGCCGCGAGCTGTCCCATTGATCGCGGGCCGTCAGCGCGCCGGCCTCGAGGCCGATGCGACGCTCATCCGGAACCTCGCCGCGCTCCAGCAGCCGCCGCCGAGCCCGCTGGTCCGCGTCGGCGACCATGAAGACCTTCACCTCCGCATCCGGAAATACCACCGTCCCGATGTCGCGGCCGTCCATGACGATGCCGCCCAGGGCCGCACCCGCCCGCAGCAGCCCGTTCACGAAGTCCCGCACCTTCGGCATGGCCGCGACGCGCGACACTTCGCGGTTGACGGCCTCGCGCCGCAGCGCCTCGCCGGGGTCCGCGCCCCCGACGCGCACGTGCATCACGCCGCCATCGGCGTGCACCGAGAGGCCGCGATCGGCCGCGCGCGCGACGACCGCCTCCTCCGTCCATCGGTCCGGCGGGCCCAGCTCCTCGACCGCCAGCAGCGTCATGGCGCGGTACACCGCCCCCGAGTCGAAGTGGGTGAAGCCCAGCTGCGAGGCCACAGCGCGCGCCGTGCTGCTCTTGCCGCTGGCCGCCGGCCCGTCAATCGCCACGATCGGTCGCTTACGCATCGCTCAACACCGCGCCCAGGTCCTCGAAGAAGCCGGGATAGGAAACCGCCACGCAATCCCGGTCGTCAACCTCCACCCCGGCGCCGCGCACCGTCCCGAGAATCGCGAAGGCCATGGCCAGCCGGTGGTCCCCGGCCGTCGTCACGCGGCCGGCGGGCGGCACGTCCGTTCCCGTCACGACCAGCGTGTCGCCCTCGGAATGGGCCGCAACCCCGAGACCGGCGAGGTTCCCGGCCACCAGCGCGAGCCGGTCGCTCTCCTTGACCCGCAGTTCCCCGACCCCGCGGAACACCGACGTCCCCTCCGCGCGGGCGGCGAGGCAGGCCAGCAGCGGGATCTCGTCGACCATCGAGGGCACCTGGTCCGGCTCGACCTCGACGGCGCGCAGAGCGGCGGGCCGCACCGTTAGGGTCGCGACGGGTTCCCCCAATTCGTTGCGCACACCGGTACGCTCGATCCGCGCTCCCATCCGCTCCACCGCCGCGAGAAAACCGGTCCGCGTCGGATTGACGCCCACGCCCAGAACGGACAGCTCGCCTCCACCGGCCAGCAGCCCGGCCGCCACGAGGTAGGCCGCCGAGGAGAAATCGCCCGGCACCCGCCCCTCGAGCGGAGGCAGGGCGCTCGGCGGTTCGATCGCCACGCTCGTCCCGGTCACCTCGCACCGCACGCCGAGCAGCTTCAGCAACCGCTCCGTGTGGTCCCGCGACCGCATCGGCTCCGTGATCCGAACCCGCACGCCGCCGGTGAGACCCGCGAACAGCAACGCGGTCTTGACCTGCGCGCTGGCGACCGGACTCTCGTAGCTGATGGGCTTCAAGGCCCCGCCCCTCACGGTCGCGGGCAAGCGGCCGCCCGCGGCGGTGGTGATCGTCGCGCCCATGGTACGGAGCGGCCCCGCGATGCGCTCCATCGGCCGCGCGCGAAGGGAGCGGTCCCCCGACAGCGTCGCGTCGAACGGGTGCCCCGCGAGCAGGCCCATGAGCAGCCGAGCCGTCGTACCCGAGTTGCGGCAGTCCAGCATCCGCCGCGGCGGGCGGAACGGCCGCAGGCCGCGTCCCTCCACACTCAGGGTGCGCCCCGGCGCGAACCGGCCCACGTCCACGCCGAGCGCCCGCAGGCAAGCCGCGGTGGCGCGGGTGTCGCCGGCCGCCAGCGCACCGGCCAACGCCGAGCGCCCGGTGGCGAGGGCGGCGACGAGGAGAGCCCGGTGGGTGATGGACTTGTCGCCGGGCACGGCGACCTCGCCGTGCGCGATCACGCGGCCGGTGGGGGAATGACTGGCACGCGCGCAATGTACAGACGATTGTTGACGCGGGCATCCATCGACCGCTAAGGTCAACGCACGATGCGAACGACCCGAACGACCGCCACGGCCGTGGCTCCACCGGCCCGCTGGCCGCGCGACGCGTGGGCGCTGGCGCCGCTGGAGCGCGCCGGCCTGGTCACCAGTGAGCTGGCGGCGAAGCTCAAGGACGAGGCGCCGGAGTGGATCGCGCACGTCCTGATTGAGCGCAAGGCGGCGAGCGCGAGCCAGGTCGAGGACGTGCTCGCCAAGGCGGCGCACGTTCCGCTGGCGAGCCTGGACAGGATCGAGCCCGCCGCGGTGCAGTTTCTCCCCGAGGCGGTCGCGCGCCAGCACGCCGCGCTGCCGCTGAGCGCGACCAACAAGGTCATCCGCATCGCGACCGCCAACCCGCTCGACTTCGACGCCGAGCGCGCGCTCGGGTTCGTCACCGGGCGGGCCGTGGAGTTTCTCTACTCCCTGCCCGGACCGCTGGCGCACCGCATCGACGAGGTGTATCGCCCGGAGCGGTCGATCGAGCGGATCGTGGACGGGCTCGGCGGCCAGGCGACCGTCGAGGCGGTGGAGGACACCACCGAGATCATCGCGTCCGACGCGGCGGTGGAAGCGCCCGCCGCGCGCCTGGTCGAGGCGACCATCGCCGACGCGGTCCGCGAGCGGGCCAGCGACGTGCATCTGGAGCCGACCGAAACGGGGCTGGTCATCCGTTACCGCGTGGACGGCGTGCTGCGCGAGGTCATGCGCGTGCCGCGCAGCGCCGCCGGCGCCGTCGTGCGGCGCATCAAGATCGTCGCGAAGCTCGACATCACCGACCCGCTGCACCCCCACGACGGCCGCGCCAGCGCGCGGGTGGACGGCAAGCCGTGGGACCTCCGCGTGTCGACCATCCCGGTCGCTCGGCTCGGAGAGAAGGTCGTGATCCGCCTGCTCGACCCCGGATCCCAGACCCTGAGCCTCAGCTCGATGGGACTGTGGCCGGACGAGCTGGCCACGATCGAGGCGCTGCTCCAGAACCGCGAAGGCATCGTGTTGGTGACCGGTCCCACCGGCAGCGGCAAGACCTCCACGCTGTACGCCGCGCTCGACCGCATCCGGACGACCGGCATGAACGTCGTCACGGTCGAAGACCCGGTCGAGTACCGCCTCGAGGGCGTGAACCAGATCCAGGTGAACGAGAAGCAGGGGTTCACGTTCGCCAACGCGCTGCGCTCGGTGCTGCGGCAGGACCCGGACGTGGTGCTGTTAGGCGAGATTCGCGACGAGGAAACGGCGACGACCGCCTGGCAGGCGGGGCTGTCCGGCCACTTCGTGCTGTCCACGCTGCACACCAACGACGCGGCGTCGACCGTGATCCGGCTGCGCGACCTCGGCATCGACAACGTCAAGATCGCCGGCGCGCTCAAGGGCGTGCTCGCGCAACGGCTGCTCCGCAAGCTGTGCCCCAAGTGCGCCGAGCCGGCCGGCCCCGACTCGCTGCCGGAGCGTTGGCGGCCGCCGGTGACCTATCGCGAACGGCCGGTCGCGGTGCGCAAGGCCCGCGGCTGCACGCACTGCGGCTTCACCGGCTACCGCGACCGGTTCGGCATCGAAGAGATCCTCACCGTGGACGGCCCGGTCGCCGAGCTGATCGCGCGCGACGCGCTGGCCGAAGAGATCGTGGAATCCGGCCGGCGCTACGGGATGCGGACGCTGTGGGAGGCCGCGCTGCGCCGCGTGTGGGTCGGCGAGACGGGGTACGACGAGATCGTACGGGTGGTGGGCGAACCGATCGAGAAGCGCGACAGCGCGCCACGCGCCGCGCCGCCGCCCGCGCCGCCGCCAGCAGCAGCGCCGCCAGCAGCAGCGCCGCCGCCGCCGATGCACCCTGCGCCGTCCGCCCCCGCCCCGGCCCCCAAGCCGCAGGCGCCGCGCGAGCGCCCCGTGGCCCCGCCTCCGGCTGTCGCCAGTGCCGCGCCGCCGGCCGCGGCCCCGCCGGTGCATCCGGAGCCGCCGGCGCACGCCGTGCCGCCGGAGCATGATGTCGTACCCGGACCACTCGGGCGCCAGGTGCCGCTGGTGCTGATCGCCGACGACGATCCGGCCATGCGCGACCTGATGGCCGCCGTGCTGCGCGCCGCGGGGCTCGCGGTGGCGGAGAGCGCCGACGGCTCGGAGGCGCTCGACCTGGCGCAGATGCTGCGCCCGTCCATCCTGCTCCTCGACATGGACATGCCGGAGCTGGACGGCTTCCAGGTGCTGGAGGCGCTGCGCAGCACGCTCAGCGGCCGCGCGGTGCCGGTCATCGTGGTGACCGCGCGCGACGATCCGGAGACCGAGAGCCGTTGCATCGAGCTGGGCGCCGAGGACTACATCACCAAACCCATTCAGCCCGCCACCCTGATCGCGCGCATCCGCGCGGTGCTGCGGCGCGTCGGAGCCAACTACCAGTGGCCAACGTACTGATCGTCGAAGACAACCCCGACAACATGAAGCTGTTCAAGGCCGTGCTCGGCATTCGCGGGCACGACGTCGTCGGGCTGCCGGGCGGTGAGGGGCTGGAGGCGGCGGTGGACGGGCGGGCGCTCGACGTCATCCTGCTCGACATCCAGCTGCCCGGCGAGGACGGCTATCAGCTGCTGGACCGGCTCCGCGCGCGCGGCGGCGCGTTGCCGCCGATCGTGGCGCTCACGGCGCACGCGATGGCCGGCGACCGGGAACGCGCGATGCAGGCGGGGTTCGACGGGTACCTCACCAAGCCGATCAACGTGGCGACGTTTGCCCAGGATGTGGAGGGGTTTCTCCGCTCGTAGGCTCATAGCCCGGGCAGGTGCGCACGGGGAGGGCCGGGTAGCGGGGAAAGCGCGGGTCGGTTTCCGCCCGCTCGCAGCGCGAGAACGCCGAGCCCTTGCGGGTGGCCACGAGGCGCTGCCAGCGGCACCCGTCACACAGGCCGGCCGGAACCGGCAGGCGTGGCCGCGGCGCTTCAGTCAATGGTGAGTGCCCGGGGTGGGAATCGAACCCACAAGGGGTTGCCCCCCGCGGATTTTAAGTCCGCTGCGTCTGCCAGTTTCGCCACCCGGGCGTCGGCGCGTGACGTGTGAAAGGAGAGAGCGGGAAACGGGACTCGAACCCGCGACCCCAACCTTGGCAAGGTTGTGCTCTACCAACTGAGCTATTCCCGCGATGACCGAAGGTTGGCCGCCCCAAGCGACAACGTCAAGCAGCCCGGCCAGCCCACCGGCGGGCGCTGATTGACAAAGATCGGGCGAATCCATACGCTCCGATCTGCGAAAGCAGGACTCATCACCTAGCGTTTGTGTCACCTTTCATCACTCGTAGGTTCGGAGGCACCATGCGGCGACACGCCGTTCTGGGCACCGTGGCCTCTGTGGTCGCGCTCGCCGTCGTCGGGCAGCGCGCGCAGGCGCAGGGCTTCGGAGTATACGAACACGACTCGTGTACGATGGCGCGCGGCGGCACCGGCGTCGCGGCGCCGTGCGGCAACGCGAGCGCCATCTTCTTCAATCCCGCGGGCATCGTCGGCAGCGCGAACACCTGGGACCTGTCGTTTGGCGGCACGCTGATCGCGATCAACTTCCACTACCTCGACAGCCTCAGCGGCACCACCACCAACACCGTCAAGAACAACATCCCCGTGCCGGCCGTGTACCTCACGCGGCAGCTGTCGCCCAAGCTCGCCATCGGCATCGGGATGTACGCGCCCTACGGCCTGGTGGTAGAGTGGCCGCAGGACTTCGCCGGGCGGTTCCTTTCCTACCGCTCCGACCTCGCGAGCCTCTACTTCCAGCCGACCGTGGCTTACAAGGTGTCGCCCAAGCTGCGCATCGGCGCCGGCCTCACCTACGCGCACACGTCGGTCAACCTGCGGCAGCATCTGGAGCTGTCCTCGCAGGAGGCGCTCCCGGGCGTGACGTTCGCGAACCTCGGGGTGGCGCCGGGCACCGACTTCGCCAACGCGGTGCTCGACGGCAGCGGCAGCAGCATCGGCGGGCACTTCGGCGTGATCTTCGAGCCCACGCCGCGGATCAGCATCGGCGCGCGATACCTCACGCAGATGACCGCCAACATCACCGGGACGGCGACGTTCACGCCCATCCCGACCGGCATCACGCTCGCGGCCGGCAACCCGTTCGGCGCGCCCGCCGGCACGCCCATCGAGCAGATCCCGTTCGGCGCCGGCAACACGCTCGCCAATCAGTCGGCCAAGACGTCGATCCCGCTGCCCGACCAGCTGATCGTCGGCGTCGCGGTAAAGGCCACGTCCGCGCTGACGGTGCTCGGCGACTACCAGTGGGTGCACTGGTCGGTGTTCGCGAACCTGCCGCTGACGTTCGCGAACCTGGGCACGCAAACGCTGTCGGAGGAATTCCAGAACACCAACGGGTGGCGGCTCGGGGCGGAGTACCGCATGCAAAGCCTCGCCCTGCGCGGCGGGTTCCTGCACCACGACAACGCGGCGCCGGACCAGACGGTGACGCCGCTGCTGCCGGAAGGCAAGCGCAACGAATACACCGCGGGCCTCGGCATCAGCCTGACGCCGAAGATGCGGATCGACCTCGCGTATCAGTACATCGACCAGCAGGCGCGCCGCGGCCGCGTCGTCCAGCCGCCGACGCCGGGGCCGAGCGGCACGGCGTACAACACGGGCCTGTATTCGGGCAACGCGAATCTGTTCGGCGCCAGCATCGTGCTGGGGTTCTAACCCATGGAGCCACTTCCCATGACCACTCGTGGTCTCCGTCCCGCGGCGCGCCGCCTGCTGCTCGCCGCGCTGAGCGCGCCCTTGATCGCCGCGTGCTCGCTCGATAATCAGACCATCGGCACCGCGCCGACTCCGCCCAATCCCTCGGGCGGCGCGCTGTTCGCCCGCTACTTCGCCATCGGCACCAGCATCGGCGCCGGCATCCAGTCGGGCGGCATCAACGACAGCACCCAGAAGCAGGCGTATCCCTACCTGCTCGCGACGGCGATGGGGCTCACGCCGGGCGTCAATTGGCACTACCCCGCCCTCGCGATGCCGGGCTGCCCGGCGCCCTACACCAACACGCTGACCGGCGCCCGCGTCGGCAACGGCGCCGCGACCGGGTGCGCCTATCGCACCACGGCGTCCGTGTATCCCCTCATGAACAACGTGGGCATTCCATCCATCCGGGCAGCGCAGGTGCTGAACCTGCGCGACCTGACCTACCCCGGCACGGATTCGCTCAAGCTGGCGCAGTTCCTCACCGGCTCGGTTGACCCGATCGCGATGGTCGCGGCCGGCCAGGCGACCTTCGTCACGCTCGAGATGGGCGCCAACGACGTGCTGGGCGCCGCGACCCACGGCGACACGACGCTGCTCACACCGCTCGCGAACTTCGAGGCGAGCTTCACGGCCATCGCGGACTCGCTCGACCACATCGGCGCCAAGGTCGCGGTGGCGAACGTCCCGAACGTCACCGTGATTCCGCACTTTTCGGCGGGCGTGGTCTTCTTCTGCCTGAACACCGGCGCGCCGGGGTGCCCGGTGGGCGCCACGCCGCCGTACAACTCGCCGACCTTCATTGTCGACGCCAGCTGTGCGCCGTCGTCGGTGGGCGGCGTGGGCGACCAGATGCTCGTCGGCTTCACCGCCACGGCCACGATCACGCAGGTTCTGGCCGCCGGCGGCGCGGCCACGCTCAATTGCGGCGCCGGCACCGCGACCGTCAACCTGGGCGCCGGCTTCACACCGACCGGTCCCGTCCTGTCCAAACCCACCACCACCGCGATCGCGACCGAGGTGGGGCAGATTGACGCCTTCATCCAGGCGCAGGCCACCTCGCGCGGCTGGGCGTACGTGGATCTCAACGGGCTGCTCGCCGGCGCCGTCGCTTCCGGCGACATCCCGCCGTTCCCGAACTTCGCGGATCCCTCGCACCTGTTCGGCTCCGAGGTGCCCGGACATCCGGACCTCATCTCCTACGACGGTATTCATCCCACCGGCGCGGCGCACGTCCTGATCGCCGACGCGTTCGTCGCCGCGATCAATGCCAAGTTCGGGACGTCGCTGACCGCGCCCTGAGGCGGGTGCCTTCCGGAAAAAGTCTGAGAGGCCAGTCGAACCGACTGGCCTCTCGGCTTTCCGGACCTCAAGAACCGCTACTCGACCTTTGCCCCACCGCCCAGCTGGACGTGCCGAACGTCAGGCAGCGCCAATGCGGCATCGCCGCGCAACCGAGCGGCGACCGCGCCGCCCGACCCGGCGCGGCACACGACCAGCACCGCCCCCCCCCACCCCCCCCCCACCAGCCGGGCTCCCAACACGTGCGGGAGGCCGCGCGCCGCCTCGGCGATCGCGTCGATCCGCGGCGTGGAACACTCATAGAGGTCGCGCAGCGACGCGTGAGTCGCGTTGACCAGCACGCCGAACGCCTCCGGATCGCCGGCCTCCAGCGCGCGGGCGGCCAGCAGCACGCGCTGGTTCTCGTTGACCACGTGACGAACCCGCAGGTCGAGCGGCCGCGGCAGGAGCTTGAGAAGCTCGGGCAGCTGCGCCGGCGGGATGTCCACCATGTTCACGATGGCCGGATGCCGCCCGCGGATCAGCGCCATCGCGGCGTCGCCCTCGCGTCGCCGCTCGGCGTACCCGCTGTCGCGGAGGTTGTGGCGCTCGCCCGAATCGGCCAGCACCAGGTCCACCGGCACGTCGACCGCCGACCAGGTCAGCGTCGCGCAGTCGAGCAGGATCGCCTGGCGCGGCGGCGCGCACGCCGAGGCGGTCTGGTCCATCATGCCGCACGGCATCCCGACGAAGTTCGCCTCCGCGTCGTGGCCCAGCTTCGCGATGTCGAGCGGCGGCAGCGTGCGGCCGGCGGCCGCGAGGAGCGCCGTGATGGTCGCGACCTCGATGGCCGCGGAGGACGAGATGCCCGCGCCGACGGGCACATCGCTCGCCACCGCGAGCGCCACGCCGCCGTGCCAGCCCGTGGCCGTGGCGGCCACCAGGGCCGAGCCGGCCACGTAGTCACCCCAGTCGCCGGCGCGGGACGGGGGCCAGACGCGGTCCGTGGCGGGGTAGGCCGCCGGGTCCTCCGACACGGCGCGGAATCGGCCCGCCAGCGGCCCGACCGCGACGGCCGTGCGTTCCAGGGTCGCCGCGGGCAGCACGTGCCCGCCGTGGTAATCGATGTGCTCGCCGATCAGGTTGATCCGCCCCGGCGCGGACGCGACGGCCGCGGGGTCCGCGCCGAACGCCTCACGGAACACCGCTACGGCGCGCGCGACCGGGCCGCGGGACTGCTGCGAAGCGTTCACCATGATGGCCCACCCGTTCGACGCGCGTTCATTGACCGCCCCCTGACCCCGGACTAGACTTCCCCGCTCCGATGCGTCGCCCCACGCGCTGCGCTGTCCTCGCCGCCTTCCTGCTCCTCACCGGCAGCACCGCCCTTCTCGCGCAAGGCGAGAACGCGTTCCCGCTCGCCAAGGGCACGCTGCGGGTCGGCCTGGAGCCCGACTGGTCGCGCTGGGACCAGCGGTTCGGCAGCGGCACGCCCGGCTACGCCAACGGCGCCCGTGAGCCGCTGGCCGTGGACTTCAGCAGCGACAGCCTCGGCGTCACGCAGCTGCCGTTTCTGGCCGACGCGCAGAGCCGGGTGCGCGCCGCCACCGGGGTCGGCGCCTTCCAGTTCAATTTGGGGCGGGCGCAGCTCACACTCAACAACAGCGTCAAAGTCATCCCGTTCAGCGCCGCCTACGGCGTGTCGCGGCGGTTCGGCGTGCGGGCCATGCTCCCGATCGTGCGGGCGCGGGTCGACGCGTATCTGCTGGGCCCCGACAGCACTACCAACGGCAACGTCGGTCTCAACCCGGCGCTCGCCAGCCCCGGCGCCCTGAACGCGTTCCGCTCGCAGGTCGACTCGGCCCTCGTGGCGCTGCAAGAGCAGGCCGCGTCCGGGCCGGCCGCGCTGCGCGGCCAGGCGCAGGCCGCGTACGCGTCGCTCCAGCCGTTCCTGTGCGCCCTGTACACGCTGGGCGAGGGCAACGCCGGGACCTCGGCGTCGCCGTGCTTCGTCGCGGGGCGGGCGTTCGCGTCGCCGGTCCTGCCGGTCAGCGGGTCGGAAGCCGGCGACAGCATCGTGAATCGCCTAACGAACGGCGAGGCGAATTACGACGCCCTGCGGACCGCGTACGCCGCCGACGGCGTCGCGCTGCCGCCGCTCGACCAAACTTACACGCTGCCGGCCACGGCGCTCGATTCCGCGCAGTTGCGCGACGTGTTCTCCGCCCCCGGCGGCGCGGTCGCGGGCGATTCGCTCACCAGCCTGGTGCGCACCCGGTTGGGCAACTTGGAGCTCGGCGGCTGGTACCAGCTGGCGATGAGCGCGCGGTGGCGCAGCCAGGTGGCGTTCACGCTGCGGCTGCCGACCGGCGTCGAGGATAATCCCGACAACGCGATCGACCTTGGGACGGGCTACCACGCCATGGGCTGGGAAGTCGGGTGGCGCAACGACGTCGTGTTGCGCCCGGACTTCTGGTTCCACGCCGGCGCCAGCGCGGCGGGCTGGGCCACGACCAGCCTGGTGCGCCGGGTCATGCCGGCCGACGTCCTGATCGCGCCGCTCGCCGACACCGCGACGGTGCGCCGCTCGCCCGGCGCGGTGCTGTCGGTCGACCTGGTGCCGAACTGGCAGCTGGACGATGCCTTCAGCCTCGGCCTGGGCGTTCACTGGACCCACCAGGCGGCGACCCGCTACGCGTACGTGAACCCCGCCGACTCGGCGCGCACCGGCTACGCGGCCGGCGTGCTCGACGCGGAGACCCAGGCCACCGCATTGTCGTTAGGCGCCGGCGTCACCTTCGCGACCGTCGACCGCTACGCCCGCGGCCAGGCCAGCGTCCCCTACCGCCTCACGGTCGCCTATCGCAAGGCGTTCGCGGGCTCGGGTGGGAAGGTGCCGGCGTACTCGGCGTTCAGCCTCTCGCTCCAGATCTACATCGCGCACTGAGGTTCAGCGGCCGAGCGCGCGGCGATTCCGGCACCCGAGCCGCTCGTCCGCGCACACGTACCATTGCAGGAACTCTTCCCACTCCTGGTAGTACCCGGACGACTTCGCGCGCCAGAAGTGCCCCGACGACGCCAGCAGAGGCGCGCCCGGCGCCGGCGGCATGAACACCACCTCGCCGCCCGCGTCCTCCGAGGGGCGGGTCGTGATGAATCGCCACTCGGCCTTGAGCAGCGTCGTGTCCGGGCCGACGTACAGCCGGCCCTCGATGTACGGACGATCTCCCTGCGAGGAACAGAAGTCGATCACCCGCTCGCCCAGATCGGGCGCGAAGGCGAGACGGTTCAGGTCGCCGAACAGCTGGTCGGCGAAGTGCCACGCCTGCACCGACTCGAGCCGCGGGTAGTCCCACTGATACGAGCGCTCCATGCCGAGCAGCGGCGGCTCGGCGTAGAACGCGTCGCGGTTGGCGGGCAGCGGGCGCCGGCCCGCGCCCATGATGGTGTCGCGCACCGCGCGCGTCGTGTCGAAGGTCCCCAGCGACTCCGCCGGCACGTCGCCGCTGCCGTCCAGCTCGGCGGCCATCAGCGCCGGCATCAGCACGCCGCTCGCGTAGCGGCCCGCGGCGGCTTCCCACAGGGCGCGCGCGTCGGCCCGATCGTGCTCGACGCACCGGCCGCCCCGCGCCGTCACGCTGATGCCCTCGACCCGGACCGGGCGGCGGTGCAGCACGACCACCAGCGGCCGGGGGGCGCCGGCCAATTGGAGCCGTGCCGGCAGGAAGCCGATCCGGCGCACCACCAGCGCCACGCCGACCGCGCTCGGCTGGAGGAACGCGAACGCGCCGCCGCTGTCGCTCTCCGTGATGGCGAGCCGTGCGCCGGCGCTCAGCAGCTCGACCAGCGCTCCCTCGACCGGGTGGCCGCTCTCGTCGGTCACGCGGCCGCGGATCTGCGCAGCGGCCACGATCGGAACGCTCAACAAGACCACCAGAATGCGAAGCGCCTTCACGCGGGCCGGCGCTCCTCGAGCAGCTCGCTCGCGTGGCGGCGCGCCGCCGCCGACGTGCCCCCGAGCATCCGCGCCAGCTCGACCACCCGCGCATCGTCCCGCACCCACGCCACCATCGTGACCGTGGTGCCGCCCTGGGCCTGCTTCGTCACCACCAGGTGGCGCGCCGCGGCCGCCGCGATCTGCGGCAGGTGCGTGATGACGAGCACCTGGTGCTGGCCGGCCACGCCGGCGAGCGCCGCCGCGACCTGGCCCGCCACGTGCCCGCCCACACCCTGGTCCACCTCGTCGAACACAAGCGTCGGCACGGCGTCGTGGCGCGCCAGCTCGACCTTGAGCGCCAGCATCACCCGCGACAGCTCCCCGCCCGACGCGGCGCGCGCCAGCGGCCGCTCGCCCATGCCGGGGTTGAGCGATGCCCGGAACTCGACGGCTTCCGCGCCCGCGGGACCCGGCGCCTCCAGCGGCTCGAGCGCCACCGTGACGGACCCGTGGGGCATGCCGAGGGACGCGAGGTGCTTCGACGCCGCGGCGCCGAGCTTCCTGGCCGCGCGCCGCCGCTTGGCCGAAAGCGCGCGGCAGGCGTCCGCGAACGCATCGCGCGCCGCGGCGATCCCCCGGTCGAGGTCGGCCAGATCGGTCCCGGCGGTGTCGAGCAGCTCGAGCTCACGGCGCGCCTCGGCGCCGGTGTCGCGCACCCGCGCCAGACCCGGCCCGTACTTCCGGTCCAGCGCGAACAGCAGGTCGCGGCGCCGCTCGAGCGAGGCGAGTCTCGCGGGGTCCGCTTCGATGCCGTCGGCGTACTCCCGCACCGCGCGCGCGAGCTCCTCGACGTTGACCGTGGCCGCATCGATCATCTCGCGCCAGCCGGACGCGCCCGCGTCGTCGATCCGCTCCAAGGCGGCCAGCAGCCGCAGCGCGTGCCCCAGCGCGGCGCCCGCCGAGCGGTCGTCACCGGCGAGCAGGTCGGCCAGCTCGACCGCGGTGTGGCCCAGCTCCTCGGCGTGGGTCAGGCGCTTGATGTCGGATTCGAGCGCGTCGAGCTCGCCATCCTTCGGGGCGGCCCTGGTGATCTCATCGGCGACGTGACGCAGGTAGTCGGCGCGCTTGCGGGCCTCGGCCTGGCGCGCCTCGAGCGCCGCGCGCTCGCCAGTCAGCGCTTCGAGCGCCTGGTGCGCGCGCCGCGCCGCGCCGGCTTCGTCCTCGGCGCCGCCGAAAGCATCGAGGATGCGGCGCTGCTCATCCGGCCGGAGCAGCGACTGGGTCTCGTGCTGGCCGTGGAGGTCCACCAGCAGTCGGCCCAGCTCGCCGAGCACCCCCGCCGTGACCGGGCTGCCGTTCACCCACGCGCGGCTCTTGCCCCTGGCCTGGATTTCGCGTTTGAGGATGAGGCGGCCGTCGTCCGGCTCGATGCCCAGCCGCTCGAGGGCCGCCGCCAGGTCGGCGGTCGCGAAGTTGATCGCGGCGACGTCGAACGCGCCCTCGACCACCGCGCGATCCGCGCCCGGCCGCACCAGCGCCGCGTCGGCCCGCTCACCCAGCAGCAGCGCCAGCGCGTCCACCAGCATGGACTTGCCGGCGCCGGTTTCGCCGGTGAGCACGTTGAGGCCGGGGCCCAGCTCGAGCCCGGCGTCGGCGATGACCGCGAGGTCCTTGACCCGGATTTCCGCGAGCATCAGCCCGACCGTTCGGAGAGGTCGCCCCAGGCGAGCTTGCGCGACAGCCGCCGGAAGAAGGACTCGTCGTCGATCTGCGCGAGCTGCACCTGCTGCTGCGCCTTGACGACGGTGACGTCCTGGCGGATCGCGAGATGGCTGGTGGCCTGGCCGTCGAGCGAGACCAGCAGCTCGTCCGGCCGCGGCGTGGGATCGAGCACGCGGATGGCGATGATGGCGGTCGACGGGACCACGAGCGGGCGCACCGCCAGCGTGTGCGGGCAGATGGGCGTGATCACGAACGCGTCCACGCCCGGCACCACGATCGGGCCCCCGGCCGAGAGCGAGTACGCCGTGGAGCCCGTGGGCGTCGCGACGATGATGCCGTCGGCCGAATAGGTGCCGACCTGCTCGCCGTCCACGAACACCGCGAGCCGGATGACCCGCGCCACGCCGCCCTTGTGCACCACGGTGTCGTTGACGGCCAGCAGCGACGGGCCGGCGTCGCCGACCCGCACCGCGAGCGCGCGGCGCTGCTCGACCCGGTACTGGCCGTGCACGATCCGGCCCAGCGCGTCGACGGCCATCTCGGGGCCCGCTCCCGCCAGGAAACCGAGGTGCCCGAGGTTGATGCCGAGGATCGGCACGCCGCGCACGCACGCCACCCGCGCGCCGCGCAGCAGCGTGCCGTCGCCGCCTAACGAGAGGATGAAGTCGAGGTCCGCGGCCTCGTGCGGCGCCGACTCCGCGCCTTCCAGGAGGTACGCCAGCTGCGGCTCGAAAATCAGCCGCACGCCGAGCCCCGGCGCTTCGTCGGCCAGGCGCTTCAGGAGATCACCCAGCGGCGCATAGCGCCGGTTCCCGACGACGCCGATCCTCATGAGGGAACCGCTACGCGGGCCTCCTCGGCCAGGAGCGCGCGCACCCGCCGGGCAATGCCGGCCCCGGTGAGGCCCGCGTCCTCGAGCTGCTGCGCGCGCGGGGCGTGCTCCCAGATGCGGTCCGGCGCGCCGAGCGCGATCACCCGCACGTCCGGCGCGATGACCTGGACCATCTCGGCCAGGTAGGCGCCGAACCCGTTGACCACGGTGCCGTCCTCGATGGTCACCAGCAGCTTGTGCCCGCCGGCGATCAGCGCGTCCAGGGCGACGCGGTCCACCGGCTTGAGGAACCGGCAGTTCACCACGCTCACGTCGAGTCCGTCCTTGGCGAGCGCGTCGGCCGCCGCCATCGCGGGCTGGCACATCACACCCACCGGCAGCAGCGCGCAGGTCTTGCCGTGGCGCAACGTCTCCCACGACCCGTACGGGATGGCTTCGACCTCGGCCGCCGGCGGCGGCTCGGCCGGCGCCTTGTCGCGCGGGTAGCGCAGCGAGAACGGCCCGGCGTGGCCCAGCGCGGTGCGCAGCAGGCCGATCAGCTCGGCACCGTCCTTCGGCGCGGTCACGGTCATGTTGGGCACGGCGAGCATGTACGGGATGTCGTACAGGCCCATGTGCGTCTGGCCGTCGTCGCCGACCATGCCCGCGCGGTCCATGCAGAAGATCACCGGGAGGTTCTGGATGGCGACGTCGTGGATGATGCCGTCGTA
>Ga0335085_10007986_pt1 | contig 16245 bp, 12 predicted proteins | sample Lox_Sample_45_FD_206712 | JGI IMG/M metagenome (GOLD analysis project Ga0335085, IMG submission 206712) | Soil microbial communities from Loxahatchee National Wildlife Refuge, Florida, United States - Lox_Sample_4.5 | ecosystem: Environmental > Terrestrial > Soil > Wetlands | place: USA...
CATCACCCATCCGGAGGACCGCGACCGCGTCGTCGAGGGTTTGCGCGAGCTGACGGTCCGAGGCGTGTATCCCGATCCCCTCTGGGGGACGTGAGTGAGCATGCCGTTCCAGCGCGCGTGTCTCGCGATCGCGATCGGGATTCCCGGCACGCGCTACTACGGCGAGCACATCCTCGTGCACGAGTTCAGCCACAACATCATGAGGTCGAGGCGGCGTACGCCGACGCCAAGGCGAAGAATCTGTACGAAGGGCAATACGCGTCGCCCAGAAAATAACTCCCGGAGTCTTTTTACGAAATGTGAAAAAAGACTCCGGGAGTTATTTCTGAAGTCCGAACGTAAACACGGTCTGGGTCTTGTACTCCTGACCGGGGCGCAGCACCGTCGAGGGGAAGTTGGGGTGATTGGGCGAGTCGGGGAAGTGCTGCGTCTCGAGGCAGAACCCGGAGCGCAGTCCGTACACGCGGCCGCCCTTGCCCGTGATCGTGCCGTCGAGGAAGTTGCCCGAGTAGAACTGAATCCCCGGCTCCGTCGTCGAGACGTCGAGCGTCCGTCCGGTCGTCGGCTCGACGACGCGCGCGGCGTTGCTCAACCCGTCGCCCTGCCGCGTCAGCACCCAGTTGTGATCGTAGCCTTTGCCGAATTTCAGCTGGGCGTTGTCCTGAGCGATGCGCTCGCCGATCGCGGTCGGCGTGCGGAAATCGAACGGCGTGCCTTCCACGCTCGCCAGCTCGCCGGTCGGAATCAGCGTGTCGTCGACCGGCGTGTAGCGCTCGGCGTTGATCATCAGCACGTGCCCGAGAATGTCGTTGGCCTTGGCGCCCGCGAGGTTCCAGTACGTGTGCTGCGTCAGATTCAGCACCGTCGCCTTGTCCGTTGTCGCGTCGTAGTCGACGATCAGACGATTGTCGTCGGCGAGCGTGTACGTGACGCGCGCGGTGAGCTGGCCGGGGTAGCCCTCCTCGCCGTCGGCGCTCACATACGTCAGCTTCACGCCGACGCCCGACGCGTTCTGAAACGGATCGGCGGTCCAGATGCGCTTGTCGAAGCCCTTCGTGCCCCCATGCAGATGGTTCGGGCCGTTGTTGGTGGCCAGCGTGTACGTCCGTCCGTCGAGCGTGAACTTGCCCTTGGCGATGCGGTTGCCGTAGCGACCGACGATGGCGCCGAAATACGGCGACTTGTCGACGTAGGGCGCGAACGAGTCGAAGCCGAGCGTGATGTCATCGAGCTGGCCGGACTTGTCCGGCGTCTTGATCGACAGAATCGTCGCGCCGTAGGTCATCACGCGGATTTCGATGCCGTTTTGATTGCGCAGCGTCACGACGTCGACGTTCTGGTCGTCGGGCGTGCGGGCAAACGGCGCGAGCGTGACGCGAGTCTGAGCGATGGGCATCGGCGTTGATGATGAGTCACGCGAGCAGCCGCCGGCAAGCGCCGCGGCGGCGGCCAGCGCGACGATCGGGCGTGTCGGTCGAATCATGAGTCGGGACCTCGGGCAAAAGGGTGGCAGACAGGTCTCGCATATCGTATTACGATGGCGGCCGCGTGAAACGACTCGACGGGAAGGTCGCGATCGTGACCGGCGGCGCGCGCGGCATCGGCCGGGCGATTGCCTTCAAGTTCGTCTCCGAGGGCGCGACCGTCACGGCGTTCGACATCGACGAGGCCGAGCTCTTGCACGCCGCGGCGCTGCTGGCCACGCAGAATCTTCCGCTTGATGGCCACCGAGTCGACGTGACCGTGGCGGCCGACGTCGAGACCGGCGTCCGCCGCGTCATCGATCGGTACGGCCGCGTGGACGTGCTCGTCAACAATGCCGGCATCAACGCGTACTTCGACGCCACGACGATGACCGAGGCGGACTGGGAGCGCGTGTTCGCGGTCGATCTCAAAGGCGCGTGGCTGTGTGCGAAGTACGTGCTGCCGCGCATGAAGGCCAGGGTCTCCGGATCGATTGTGAACGTCGCGTCGATCCACGCGTCGCTCACGATGGCCGGCATGTTTCCGTACGCGGCCGCCAAGTCCGGCCTCGTCGGCCTGACGCGCAGCCTGGCGCTCGACTATGGGCCGCACGGCATTCGCGTCAACGTCGTGTCGCCCGGCTGGACCAACACGCACCTGGTCGAGGAGTGGTTCGCGCGACAGCCCGATCCGGCCGGCGCGAAGGCCGCCATCGTCGGCGCCCATCCGATGCGGCGGATCGCCTCGCCTCAAGAGGTGGCGAACGTGGTCGCGTTCGTGGCGTCGGACGAGGCCTCGGCCATGACCGGCGCAGAAATCAGCGTGGATTACGGCCTGGGTGCGAGATTTGCCAGCTAACGCGCCGGGATGCTGGCGGCTGCGCGAGCCTGACAGGAAACGCGAATGACGACCGCGAAAACCGTCCTGAATCGACTGAAACTTCCCGCCGGCGACGCCTACGATCTGCCGACGTCGCGCAAGCGCTTCGCCGATGGCGCGCAGTACCGCATCGAGATCCCGTCGTGCGAAGGGCCGAAGGCGATGCAGGCCGTCGTCGACGAGGCCGCCAGCCGCACGATCGTGGTTCATCGGGTGAGTCAGGGCAGCGGGATCATGCTGCAGACCGACGACGAGATCCGCGCGATGCTCGAGATCGGGCGGCAGCACGGCATCGAAGTGTGCCTGTTCGTCGGGCCGCGCGCGAATTGGGACACCGGCGTCCAGGCGGCGTCGACCAACGGCCGCGTCTTGGGCTCATCGCTGCGCGGTGCCGATCAGCTCGCGTTCGGGATCGACGACGTGCTGCACGGAGCGAGTCTCGGGCTGCGCTCGATCCTCGTGGCCGATCTTGGGCAGCTCCAGGTCTTCGGGCACATGAAGAAGACCGGCGATCTGCCGCCGGATTTCGTCCTGAAGATCTCGGTCACGCTCGCGGCGGCCAATCCTGCGACGGCGCGTCTGCTCGAGGATCTCGGGGCGACGTCGATCAATCTCCCGGTCGATCTGTCGCTGCCGCAGATTGCGGCAATCCGCCAGGCCATCGACGCGCCGATCGACTTCTACGTCGAGGCGCCGGATGATTTCGGCGGCACCGTGCGCCACTACGAGGCCCCGGAGCTCGTGCGGATCGGGGCGCCGATCTATCTGAAGTACGGCTTGCGCAACGCGCCGGGTCTGTATCCAAGCGGCGGTCATCTGGAGGCCACCGTGATCGCGCTCTCGCGCGAGCGCGTGCGGCGCGCCGCGATCAGTCTGGCGCTGCTCGCCCGGAGCGCCACGTGAGAATCACCGGCGCACGAACCACCATCGTCGGCACGCCCTGGCGGGAGCTGGTGTTCCTCGAGCTCGAGACCGACACCGGCCTGGTCGGCACGAGCGAAGTGCGCATGGTCAGCCGGACCGACACGCTGGTCGCGTGTCTTGGCGAGCTGGCGCCGCGTCATGTCATTGGCGCCGACCCGTTCGACGTCGAGCGGCTCGCCTGGAACATTCAGCGCGCCGAGTACGACCGGCCTGGTGAGGTCTCGCAGTCGGCGCTCGCGTGCTTCGACGTCGCGTGCTGGGACCTGATGGGGCAGGCGCTCGGCGTGCCCGTGTGGAAGCTGCTCGGCGGAAAATTTCACGCGCGCGTGCCGGCCTACGCGAACGGCTGGTACCAGACCGAGCGGGAGCCCGCGCAGATCGCGGCGCTGGCGAAGACCGTCGTCGCGAAGGGGTATCGGGCGATGAAGCTCGATCCGTTCGGCCACGCGAGCGCGGAATTGCCGCCCGCCGAACGCCGCCGCGCGGTCGCGATCGTGTCGGCGGTTCGCGAGGCGGTCGGACCCGACGTCGGCATCATGATCGAGATGCACGGACGTTTCACGTCGGCGACCGCCGCGGCGATCGCGTCGCAGCTCGAGCCGTTCGCGCCGGAGTGGATCGAAGAGCCGACACCGCCGGAGAATCCCGTCGCGTATCGCGCCGTGCGATCCGCGACGCGGCTGCCCATCGCGACCGGCGAGCGCGCGCACGCGATGGAGGACATCCGCGGCTTCATCGAAGGCGGCCTCGTCGACATCGTCCAGGTCGACCTCACGCACTTCGGCGGGTTTCTGCCGATGAAGACGCTCGCGCGCTGGGCCGACGCGTACGCGCTGCTCATGGCGCCGCACAACGTCTGCGGTCCGGTGGGCACGATGGCGAATCTGCATCTCGCCGTCGCCACGCCGAATTACAAGGTCCTCGAGCACTTCAACGATTTTGCCGACGCCTGGACGCACGAGCTGGTCGATCGCTCGCCACGCATCGATCCCGCTGACGGCTGCTTCGTCGCGCCGGACGCGCCCGGCCTCGGGCTGAAATTGAATCACGAGGCGTGCACGCGGCACCCGCGGACCGGCGGGCGGATCAGGCTGTTCGACCAGGGTTGGGAACAGCGGCAAGGGTAGCGAGCCGCGAGCTCGCTCGAAGCGATCGCCGACTCGAGAGCCAGACGCGTGACACTGACACCGACACCCGAGCTCGTCCTCGACGCGCATGCCGAGCTCGGCGAGGGCCCGGTCTGGGACGCGGCGCGCGACCGGCTGTTGTTCGTCGATATCATGCGCGGGCGCGTGCACGAGTTCGATCCGGCGAGCGGGCGGGATCGCGTCGTCGATGTCGGGCAGCCCGTCGGCGCCGTGACGCCGACGACGCACGGTGATTGGGTGATCGCGGCGCGCGATGGCTTCTTTCGCGTCGATCCGGCGACCGGACGGACGTCGCTCATCGCGCACGTCGAGCGCGACGACCGGCAGACGCGAATGAACGACGGCTACGTCGACGCGCGCGGGCGGTTCTGGGCCGGCACGATGGGCATGGGCGGCGCGCGCGAGCGCGGGTCGCTGTATCGGCTCGATCCCGACGGGACGGTGACGCGGCACGTCACCGGCGTCACGATTTCGAACGGCCTCGACTGGAGCCCGGACGGACGTGTGATGTATCACGCGGATACCGGCCTTGGACGCGTCGACGTCTTCGACTTCGATGAGGCGAGCGGTGCGATCGCCAACCGCCGCCCGTTCGCGACCATCGCCGAGCGCGAGGGATCGCCCGACGGTCTGGTCGTCGACGCCGAAGGCGGCGTGTGGATTGCGCTTTGGGAGGGCGGCGCCGTGCGTCGCTATCGTTCGGACGGCTCGCTCGATCGCGTCATCCCGCTGCCCGTCTCACTGGTGACAAAGTGCGCGTTTGGCGGCCGCGATCTCGCGGACCTCTACGTGACGACGGCGTGGATCGATCTCGACGCCGAGGCGCGGGCCCGGCAGCCGCTGGCGGGCGGCGTGTTTCGACTGCGCCCGGGCGTGGCCGGCCGCGCGGCCGTGCCGTTTGCCGGCTGACACGATGACTGGCCTCACGTTCAACGATCTTCACAAGTCCTTCGGCGCGGTGCACGCGCTGCGCGGCGTGACCTTTTCGGTCGCGCGCGGGGAAGCGCATGCGTGCGTGGGCGAAAACGGCGCCGGCAAATCCACGCTGCTCAAGATTCTGGCCGGCATCGTGCGCCCCGATCGCGGCGACGTGCGACTCGATGACGTGCCGCTGCATTTCTCGGGACCGCGCGACGCGCTGTCACGCGGCATCGGGATGGTCTATCAGGAGCGGCTGACGTTTCCGAGCTTGTCGGTGGCGGCGAACATCTTCGCGGGCCGCGAGATCGTCGGGCGCGCCGGCCGCCTCGACGAGGCCGCCATGCGCGCGCGCACGCAGGCGCTGCTCGACCAGCTCCACGTGCCGGTGTCGCCCGATGTGCGGATGGAACACGTTTCAGCCGCGCACGCGCAGCTCGTCGAGGTCGCGCGGGCCCTGGCGTTCGATTGTCAGGTCCTCGTGCTCGACGAGCCGACGACGTCGCTGACCGACGCCGAGGTCGACCACCTCTTTCGCGTGCTGGCGGACCTGAAAGCGCGCGGCGTCACCATTCTCTTCGTGTCGCATCGCTTGCCCGAGGTGTTTCGCTTGTGCGATCGCATCACGGTCATGCGCGACGGCGCGTTCGTCGGGACCTTCGATCGCGCGGCGACGTCGCCCGAGACGATCGTCCGGTCGATGGTCGGCCGCGAGCCGCCCGAGCGGGTGGAGCGCGCGGCGGCCGCCGGCGGCGGCCCGCCTCGACTCTCGATCCGCCAGCTCACGCGCCGCCCGTCGTTCGAGGACGTGTCGATCGACGTGCGCGCCGGCGAGATCGTCGGCGTCTTCGGCCTGGTCGGGTCCGGACGCACGGAGGTGCTGGAGACCGTGTTCGGCCTCGCGCGCGCCGACTCCGGTCGCGTGGCGCTCGACGGCGAGGACGTCGCGATCGGCTCGGCGCGCGACGCCGCTCGCGCCGGTCTGGCGCTCGTGCCGGAGGACCGCCAGCGCCTCGGCCTGTTCTTCAACCTTTCGCTGCGGCACAACCTCGTCCTTCCGCGCGCGGTGAAGGCCGGCGTCGGCCGGATTCATGAGGCGGAGGAGGACACCATCGCTCGCACCCAGGTCCGCGATCTCGCGATCAAGACGCCTTCGCTCGCGCGGATGCCCGACACGCTGAGCGGGGGCAACCAGCAGAAGGTCGTCGCCGGCAAATGGCTCGCGACCGGCCCGCGCGTGCTCCTGCTCGACGAGCCGACGAAGGGCGTGGACGTCGGCGCCAAGTTCGAGATTCACAACATCATCCGGTCGCGTGCGGCCGAAGGCATGGCCTGCCTCGTCGTCTCGAGCGATCTGCCGGAGATCCTCGCGCTGGCCGATCGCATTGTGGTCATGCGCGAAGGCCGCGTGCGCGGGGAGCTCGCCGGACGCGACGCGACCGACGAGGCCGTGATGCGCCTGGCGACGCACGAAGTCGAGGTGCGCGCATGAAGAAGTGGTGGCACGCGCGCGAGCTCTCGACGGTCGCGATCCTCGCGCTCGAAGTGCTGTTCTTCACGTGGTACCTCTGGCCCGGCGCCGGGCAGCCGCATCCGTTTCTCAACGTCGGCAACGTGCTGCTGATCTTCAAGTACTCGTCGATCTACGGCATCGCGGCGATTGGCGCGGCGATCGTCATCATCTGCGGCGGCATCGATCTCGCGCCCGGGTCGGTGATCGCGCTCACGACGGTCGTGACGGGGCTGCTGTTCGTCGAGCACGGGTGGCCGCTGTGGGCGAGCGCCGCGGTGGGTTTGCTCGTCGGCATCGGTGCCGGCTTCGTGTCGGCGTGGCTCATCGTCAAGGCGCGGCTGCCGCCGTTCATCGCGACGCTCGGCGTGATGGGCATCTGGCGCGGCGCCGCGTACATCATCACCGAAGCGCGCTTTTACGATCTCTCGGCGCGTCTGCCGCGCGACTGGCACATCGCGGGCGTCTCGGTCGACTGGCTCGGGCCGATCGTGATGCTCGTGCTGGCCGCCGTGTTTCAACTGCTGATGACGAAGTATCAGTGGGGCCGCAGCGTGTTCGCGGTCGGCGGCAACGAGACGGCGGCGCTGTTTTCCGGCATTCCGGTGCATCGCGTGAAGACGTCGGCGTACGTCATCGCCGGTCTGCTCGCCGCGGTGTCGGGCGTCGTGCTCGCGGTCGTGCAGGGACAGGGCAAGGCCGATCTCGCAAACGGCTACGAGTTGGATATCATCGCGTCGGCGGTCGTGGGCGGCGCGAGCCTCGCGGGCGGCCGCGGGTCGGTGGCCGGCGCGGTCCTGGGCGCGCTGATTTTCGGCGTCCTGCGCAACGCGCTGCCGCAGATCCCGGGCGCGACGTTCTACGATCGATTGATCGTCGGCGTCGTCGTCATCGCGATCGTGGTGATGGATCAGGTGCTGGTGCGACGCGAGAGCTGAGCGCGAAGGAGCGATGATGAAGAAGAGCGTGTTGGCGATTCTGGCGGCGGTGGCCGTCGCGTGCGGCGGCAGCTCCAGCACGAGCGGCGGCCAGACGGCGCAGAAGACGCTGCGATTCGCGCTGATTCCCAAGGCGCTCGACATCCCGGTGTTCGACTACGCGAACAAGGGCGCGCAGCGCGAAGCGAAGACGCTCGGCAACGTCGAGGTCATCTACCGCGGGCCCGATCACTCCGACGAGCTCAAGCAGAAGGAAGTGCTCGAGTCGTTCATCTCGCAGAAGGTGGACGGCATCGCGATCTCCGTGCTCAACGCGGCGTTCCTCTCGAGCACGATCGACAAGGCCGTCGACGCCGGCATCCCCGTCGTCACCTGGGACTCGGACGCGCCCGCGTCCAAGCGCATCGCGTTCTATGGCGTCGATGACTTCAAGTCCGGGCAGATCATGGGCGAGCAGGCGGCGAAGCTCTTGAACGGCAAGGGCACCATCGCGTTCATCACGAGTCTCGGCGCCAACAACCTGCAGCGCCGGCTCGACGGCGCGAAGGACGTGCTCGCGAAGTATCCGGACATCAAGATCGTCGAGACGTTCGACACGAAGGAAGACGGCGTGCGGTGCGCCGAGATCATCGCGTCGGCGACCAATCGCTATCCGAATCTCGGCGCGTGGGTGTCGGTCGGCGGCTGGCCCGTGTTCACCGCGAACGCGCTCACGCCGGTGCCGCCGACGACGAAGGTGATTTCGTTCGATACGAACCCGCCCGCGCCGGACCTGCTCAAGGCCGGCAAGGTCCAGGTCCTGCTCGGCCAGAAGTACTTCGGCTGGGGCAGCGAGACCGTGAAGATGCTTTACGACATCGTCCACGGCAACAAACCAGCCACGGCCATCGTGGACTCGGGTGTGGACGTGGTCACCAAAGACAACGTCGATCAGTACATCGCCGACTGGAACAAGCTCGCCGGCGGCAGCTAGCCGGCGCCCCCTGAGCGCTTGGTCGATCGGCGCGGCCCCAAGGGCCGTCGCTCATCGGCTGGCCCGGATTCGGTCGCTCGAGCGCCGGGCCGCGTCCTCGGCGCGATCGTCGAGCGCCGCGCGGTGGCCGCGAGAGGTTAAGATCGACTCGTGTCCAATCCCCGCCGCACGCTGCTCCTCGTCGTCCTGCTGCTGATCTTCGCGGTGGGAATCTCGGCCACCTGTGTGTTCCTGCTGATGTTTGCGGCCGGGACGGCGCCGACGATTCCCGACGACGCGGCGCTGTATCTCAAGCTCCAGGCGCCGTGGGAAGAGATCGAGCGCGTCGATTTGTTGAACGCCTTCGGGACGCCGCAGCCGACGCTGCGCGACATCATCGCGACCATTCATCGCGCCAAGCGCGACACGCGCATCAAGACGCTCGTCATCCAGCCGGAGGTCGAGGGCGCGCTGTGGGGGCAGCTCCAGGAGCTGCACGCGGCCATCGACGATTTCCGCTCGTCGGGCAAGCCCGTCGTGGCGTATCTCGAGGCCGGCACGTCGCAGGAGTACTACCTCGCCTCGGCGGCGAACAAGGTCATCTTGATGCCCGCCGGCGAGATCGATCTCTCCGGGCTCGCCACCTACGAGCTCTTCTTTCGCGGCGCGCTCGACAAGCTCGGCGTGTTTCCCGATCTGCTGCACATCGGCGACTACAAGACGTACTCGAACACGTTCAACGAAAAGGGCTACACGCCCGCGCACCGCGAGATGGATCGCTCGCTGAACAAGGACTGGTTCGATCAGCTCGTCGCGGCGATTTCCGCCGGGCGCAAGCGCCCGGACGCCGACATCCGCAAGCTGATCGACGGCGGCCCGTATCTCGCCGAGGACGCGAAGAAAGCCGGCCTGGTCGACGAGCTCGGCTACGAAGATCAGATCGACGATGCGCCGCCGGTGCAGGGCTTGCGGCGCGTCGAGGGCGAGACCTACCAGCGCGCCATGGACTACTCGAGCGGGCTTGGCGGCGAGCGCATCGCGCTGCTCTATGCGGTCGGGACGATCGCGAGCGGCAAGAGCTCGTTCGACGCGCCGGGCGGGCAGGTCCTGGGATCGGACACGTTCGCGTCGTGGGTGAGAAAAGTGCGCGTCGATCCGTCGATCCGCGCGATCGTGATTCGCATCGACAGCCCCGGCGGATCGGCGATTGCGTCCGACGTCATCTGGCGCGAGCTGATGCTCACGCGCGACGTCAAGCCGGTCATCGTGTCGATGGGCGACGTCGCCGCGTCGGGCGGCTACTACATGGCGGTCCCCGCCAACGTGATCGTCGCCGAGCCCGGCACGATTACCGGATCGATCGGCGTTGTCACGGGCAAGTTCGTCGTCAAAGACGGGCTCGACAAGCTGGGGATTGGCGTCGATTCGGTCAGCGACGGGAAGAACGCCGAAATCAACTCGCCCTTCAAGCCGTTCAGCAAGGACGAGCGCGCGAAGATCGAGGAGCAGCTCCAGTCGACCTACGAGCTGTTTCTCTCGCGCGTCGCCGAAGGCCGGCACTCGACGCCGGCCAAGATCGACACGATGGCGCAGGGGCGCGTGTGGACGGGGCGGCAGGCGAAGGATCTCGGGCTCGTCGACGAGCTGGGCGGGCTCGACGCGGCCGTGCAGGTCGCGCGCGATCGCGCGAAGATCGATCCCAAGAAGAGCATCCAGCTCGTCGTCTATCCGGCGCGGCGTTCCGTGTTCGACGTGCTCGCCAATCCGCTCAACAGCTCGGTGGAATCGCGCGTGCAGGCGCTCCCGCGGCCGATCAACTCACGCCTGATCGACGCGGCCATGTCGATGCTGCGCCTCTTTCATCGCGGCGAGCCGCTCACGCTCATGCCCAACGTGTTCGTCAATTAAATACTCCGGGAGTCTTTTTACGTTTTTCGTAAAAAGACTCCCGGAGTTATTTTCGCTAGCTGCCGAGGACCGTTCGGATCGCGCTCTCGTTGAACTCGATCTTGAGCTTCTGCTTCGCCTTCGTCATGTAGGCCGCGAAGAACTCGCTGCGTTTCTGATCCAGCAGCTGCTGGCGAAGCGTCTCGAGGTCGGCGGCCTTGTTGGCGCTGTTCGGATCCTGCCGCTCTTTGACGTGCGCGACCACGATGGCGGTGTCCGTGGTGATTGGCGCGGTCGTATCACCGGCCTTGAGGCCGAAGACGGCCGCGTCGACGGCGGGGCTGACGCCGACGTCGGGCAGCGCGGTGCCGCGCGTGATGAAGTCGGTGGTCTTCACCTCGACGCCGGCGCTCTTGGCCGCGGCCGCGAAGTTGGTCTTCGCGCCCTGCGCCATCGTCGCCGCCTTCGCCTTGGCCACCTCGAGCGCCTTGGCGCGGATCACGTCGTCGCGGACCTTGTCCTTGACCTCGTCGAGCTTCGGCATCGCCGGCGGCTTGATCTCGGTGAGCGCGATGAAGGCGAAGCCCTGGTTCGTGCGCAGCTCGCCGCTCACTTTGTCCTGCTGCATCGTGAACGCCTCCGCCGCGACGTTGGGCGCGAAGCCCAGGCCGGCCAGCGGCTCGTCGCGCGCGAACAAGCCCGAGTCGCCGACTTTCAAGCCGCGCGCGGCGGCGACCTTGTCGAGGTCCGCCGGCGCCGTGATCTCCTTCGCGACCGCGTCGGCGGTCTTCTGCGCCTCGGCCTGCGCTTTTTCGGTCCGGAGCTGATCTTCGATCTGCGGGCGCACGTCGGCGAGCGTCTTCGTCAGCGCCGGCCGCTTGTCGACCAGCTTGATGATGTGGTACCCGAACTGCGACTTCACCAGGTCGCTGATCTGGCCCGGCTGCATCGCGAAGACCGCGTCGTCGAATTCCTTCACCATCGTGCCGCGGCCGAAGTAGTCGAGGTCCCCGCCGTTCTTCTTGCTCGAGTCATCGTCCGAGTACTGCTTGGCGAGGGCGGCGAAATCCGCGCCGGGCGCCTTGGCTTTGGCGAGCACGCTTTCGGCGAGCTTCTTCACCGCGGCGTCGTCTTTGCCGTCGGTCTTGAAGAGGATGTGGCTCGCGCGCACCTGCTCGGGCGTCGAGTACGTCTGAATCGTGTCTTTGTACCGCTGCTCGATTTCCTGATCGGTGACGGTCATCTTCGACTTCAGGGCGTCGGCGTCGATGGCGAGATAGCGGACGCGGCGCTTCTCAGGCGTGCGGTACGTGTCGGGATGCGCGGCAAACTGCGCCTGCAGCTCGGCGTCGGTCGGTTGGATGCCGGCACGGAACTGATTGGCCGTGAAGACGGCCAGATCGAGCTTGACCTTCTCGTTGCGCTGGCGGTACTCCTGCTCGAGCTCCGAGTCGGACACGCGCAGCCAGCCGGTGACGGCCGCCTGGAGCTTCTCGGCGATCAGCTCGTTGCGAAACTGCTCCTCGAAGTCCGCCGGCCGCATGGGCGGGCGTTGGAACTGCAGAATCTGTTGATACCGCGCGAAGCCGACGAACTGCCCGTTCTCCTGGAATCCCGGATGCCGGACGATCCGCTCCTGCAGTTCGGCATTGCTCACGGTGATGCCGAGCCGATCGGCTTCGGCCAGCACGGCTTGTTCCTCGACCAGCTGCTGCACGATGCGCTGGGAGATGCCAAGCTGCTTGAGCATGTCCTCGTTGAACTTGTCGCCGTACGCCTGGCGCAGCGAGTCCATTTGCATCTGGTACGCGCGCTGGTACTCGCCGACCGACACTTCGCGGCCGTTGACGGTCGCGATCACGTCGCTCGGCGCGGCGCCAACGCCGGCGGGCCGCAGGAAGCTGGGGACGTAGAGCAGGATGAACGTGGCCACCACAATGCCCAGGCTCCACTTGAGCCAGTTCCTGTGTTGCCGCATCCGGTCGAGCATAGTCATGGGGCCAAGAGCTCCTTCAAGTTGGAGGTTAGAAGCCAGAAGTTAGAAGTCAGAGCGGTCTGGAGCCTGACCGACTCCATTCGCTGGGCTCGGGACGCCGCCTGTCCGAACTTCAAACTTCTGGCTTCTCACGTCGAACTTGGCGCGTCGCGCAAGCGACATACAAATTATGCCACGTTGCTCGACAGGACCGTTGGCCGGTCCGCCATTTCGGTCGCGCGCGAAAAGTCTGCCCCCGCGAAGCTTTCAGAAACGTGCGACGACCGTTCGCGACACTCTGAAAACACGCGTGTACGGGCCTATTTTCTCAATTTCTCCATGGTATAGTCTGGCGCTTAACGGCGCCCGCTCCCCACGTAAAGAGGCGCCACACTCCGATGCTTGGACGACGAGTGCCGAGGCCTTCTGCTCCCGAGACGGCGGCGCCAGACGGCGTCTTGACGCTCGCGGTGTTTCACCGCAGCGATGACATCGAGCGCCAGATCGCGCCGCTCAAGCCGGCGAGCGGCATTCGCCTCGAATTCTTCAAGAAGGGATCGCTCTGGCGCGTGCCGACGCACGTCGGCGGCGTGCTCTGGGAACTGGCGCCCGACGACGGATCGCACCGGTTCGTGTCCGCTCTCATCGGCAGCGTGCCGGCGGCGTCGTTCAGCTCCGCCAATCAGCCCGCGCTCTTCGAGCTCTCGAACGCGCTCGGCTTCCGCGCGCACCTGACCACGCCGCTCAAGCTCGACGACGTCGAGCGCGCGCTCGGCCTGCGCGAAGCGATCGATCTCGCGGACCGGATCGAGGCCGCCGCGCCAGGTCTGATGCGGCTCGCGGCGCAGCCGGACACCATCGGCGCGCTCGTGCGCGCCGTCAACACCTCGCTCGATCCCGCCGAGGTCGCCGCCGCGCTCGTCGCGCAGGTGACCGAGTGGGTGCCGCTCTCGGCCTGGTACGTGATTGCCGCCGAGCCGGACGGGGTGCTCAAGCTGCTCGGCAAGCAGATTCCGGAAGCTGGCCTGAAGACCGCCGTCGAGTCGTTCGCCGACGTCGTGATTCAGACGGGGCAGTCGGCCGTGCGCGTCACCAACTACGTCGACGACCGCGTCACGGGTCCCGCGCGCCAGGCCAAGTCGGTCGAAGCGTCGGCGCTCGGCTGGCCGCTCGTGGCCAACGGCACCGTCGTCGGCGCGCTCGTCGGGGTCGATCGGGGCCGCGCGCGGCGGCTGCCCAAGATGCCGCAGGCGCTCGCCGACTCGCTCGGGACGCTCATCGAACCGGCGGCCTACGCGCTCGCCAACGCGCTGCGCGTCGCGCGCGCCGAGGCGCTCTCGGTCACCGACGACCTGACCCAGCTCTACAACTCGCGGTTCCTGAACGACGCGCTCCGCAAGGAAACCAAGCGCGCGATGCGCAGCGGCTGGCCGCTGTCGCTGCTCTTCATCGATTTGGACGGATTCAAGCGGATCAACGACGCCTACGGCCACCTGCTGGGCAGCCGGGCGCTCATTGAGGCCGCCGCCATCATTAAAGCCAGCGCCCGAGAAACCGATATTGTGGCCAGGTTTGGTGGCGATGAGTTTTCGATCCTGCTCCCGGAAACAGGTGCGGATGGCGCCTTGATGGTCGCCCGCCGCCTGCGGGACCGGATTGCCCGGTACACCTTCCTGGCCGACAGCTCGAACGGCCACCGGTTGACGGCCTCGATTGGCGTCGCCACGTTGCCTGATGCGGCGGACACGGCGGAACGGTTGTTGCAAGCAGCCGATGCAGCCATGTACCGTATCAAGGTGACGGGGAAGAACGGCATCTACGTTGCCGGCAGTGAAAGCGACAGCGCCCCGCTCACGGAAGAGAAGCAGGAGCAGCATTGACGCTTCGGTCACTGTTTTCACTATTTTCGAGCGACCTCGCAATCGACCTCGGCACGGCTAACACCTGCGTCTACGCGCGCGGCAAGGGCATTGTCGTCAACGAGCCCTCGATCGTCGCCATCAACAAAGTCACCGGGAAAATCGAAGCCGTCGGCAAGGAAGCGAAAGAGATGCTCGGGCGCACGCCCGGCAACATCGTCGCCATCAAGCCGATGAAGGACGGCGTCATCGCGGATTTCGAAGTGACCGAGAAAATGCTCGCGCACTTCATCCGCAAAGCGCACAACCGCACGATGTGGGTGCGGCCCCGCATCGTGATTGGCGTGCCGTCGGAGATCACGCAGGTCGAAAAGCGCGCCGTCAAAGACAGCGCGTATCGCGCCAAAGCGAGCGAGGTCTATCTCGTCGAAGAAGCCATGGCCGCGGCGATTGGCGCGGGCATGCCGATCGAGGAAGCGTCGGGCAACATGGTCGTCGATATCGGCGGCGGCACGACGGACATCGCGGTGATTTCGCTCGCGGGCATCGTCTACAGCAAGGCGATTCGCGTCGCCGGCAACGAGATGGACGACGCGATCATCCAGTACATCAAGAAGACGTACAACCTGCTGATCGGCGAGCGCACGGCCGAGCAAATCAAGATGGAGCTCGGCTCCGCGTTTCCACTCGACGAGCGGCTGACGATGGAGATCAAGGGCCGCCATTTGATCGAAGGCGTGCCGAAGACGATCACCATCACCGACGAAGAAATTCGCGAGGCGCTCGCCGAGACCGTCAACGTGCTCGTCGACGCCGTGCGCGTTGCGCTCGAGCGCACGCCGCCCGAGCTCTCCGCCGACATCGTCGACCGCGGGATCGTGCTCACCGGCGGCGGCTCGCTCCTCAAGAATCTCGACAAACGCCTGCGCGAAGAGACCGGCCTGCCGGTCTCGATGGCCGAGGACCCGCTCTCGACCGTCGTGCTGGGCGCCGGGAAGATGCTCGCCAATTTCGAACTTCTGAGGAAAATCTCGTTAGACTAAAGGGTCGCCACAGGGGGGCTTCCCCCCGGAAGTTCCGATAACTAGACCGGGGGGCCCTCTCCCGGGACGCCCCGAAGGCCAATGCCGCAACGCCGGACGCTTTTCCTGCTCGCCGTCCTTTGCTTGGGCCACGTGCTGCTCATTTCTGCACAGGTCCAGTCGAAGTCCGGCCTGCCATTGGTCGAAGCGGTCGCGTTTGGGGCCTTTGCCAAGGCCCAGAGCGGCACGGCGGCCATCTCGGACGGCATCCGCGGCCTCTGGAGCCACTATTTCGCGCTCCGGGGCGTCGCCTCGGAGAACGAGGCGCTCAAGCGCCAGATTCTCGAGCTGCAGGGCCAGCTCCAGCAGGAGCAGGCCGTCGCCAGCAGCGCGCGGGCGCTCGAGGCGACCCTGAAGCTGCAGGAGAGCGTGCCGGCGCCCACGCTGGCTGCCCGCGTCATTGCCGGCAGCCCCGCGCCGGGGTCCCTGACCGTCACGATCGACCGCGGCAGCGCGGACGGCGTGGCGGCTGACATGGCCGTCATCGCCGGCAGCGGCGTCGTCGGCCGGGTGATCAATCAGCCGGCGCCGCACGCGTCGCAGGTGCAACTGCTCATCGGCCGCAACGCGGCGGCGGCCGTGACGCTCGAACGGACGGGCGCGGGCGGGGTGGCGGTCGGCGGCGCGAGCGACCTGATGCTCTCGATTGATTACGTCTCGAACCAGGCGGACATCCAGGTCGGCGAGCGCGTCATGACGTCGGGTCAGG
>Ga0335085_10007988_pt1 | contig 16243 bp, 13 predicted proteins | sample Lox_Sample_45_FD_206712 | JGI IMG/M metagenome (GOLD analysis project Ga0335085, IMG submission 206712) | Soil microbial communities from Loxahatchee National Wildlife Refuge, Florida, United States - Lox_Sample_4.5 | ecosystem: Environmental > Terrestrial > Soil > Wetlands | place: USA...
CGGTCCCTGCGCGAAAGCAAGAAAAGCGAGTCCGAAACCCGTTGACAACCTGATTATATTTTTCATTTGGCGTACAGCTTATCAAAATAGGATTGGAAAAACGCCAGACCGGCGTCGCTGGGAGCCTGCTCGCCTTCGGGCGGATTGCCGAAGATCATCGGCGATTTCGTCTTTTCATCCCATGTGGCCCATTTCGCCAGACCCTTGCCGTTGGGATCGCCATGTTCGGCAAAGTTGACCCAGTAGGAGGACATCTCGTCGGCAACCTTGCGGTCCTGAACTGTCCAGGGACGGCTGTTGTCGAGATGATTGAACACGTAGAGAATTTCCGAGACGTGCGTAGCGCTGCCATGGACGGTGGGCGCGAATCCGCCGCGCGCTCCGGGCACGACAGGCGGCTGCTCGGTGAAGTAGTAAACGAAAGACTTCTTGCCGGACTTCGATGCAAGGTGCGCCCAGTTGCGCATCACAAAGGCCATTTGGTCGCGTCCGGAGAAGAACGCCGACTCCTTCGCCTGTTCGTCGTTCGCTGCCGGATAAATTTTCAGAAAAGCGTCCGCCATATCGCCCCAGGTTTTGTGCGCCTGCTCGATGAAGTCCGCCGCGCTGCGCGCATTGCCGAACGACTCGTCGCGGTTGGAACCGACAAGTACCGGCGCCTGGTTCTGCCTGCCGTCGATGAAGACCCGGCCCGGATCTTCGCGGATGATAAAGCCGTCGACGATCGGGCCCGCGCCGCGTCCGCCGCCGCGCAGGATCTCGGCCGCCGGCTTGGCGCGCAGGTCGGCGAGCGATTTCGCGCCCATCCTCTCCGCCGCCTTTGTGCCCGCTTCTTCGGCTTCGGCCAGAGTCTGGAGTTTCGCGACCTGGATCGTCGACCATGCGCTGCTCTCGCCGATCGCGCGTTCAAACAGGCCTTTTGCCGACGGCGCCGCCATCAGATTGGCGACCATGCCGGAGCCCGCCGACTCGCCGAAGATCGTGACGTTCTTCGGATCGCCGCCGAATGCCGCGATGTTCTTCTGCACCCACTGCAGCGCGGCGAGTGAATCCATCACGCCGAAATTGCCCGCGCCGCGGCGATCGGATTCGGTCGTCAGTTCGGGATAGGAAAAGAAGCCAAGCGCGCCAAGGCGGTAGTTGAAGGTGACGATCACGGAGCCCTTCTTCGCCAGCGCCTCGCCGTCGTACATGGCCTGGGAACCGGAGCCGCTGGTGTAGCCGCCGCCGTAAATCCAGACCATGACGGGGCGCTTCTCATTGGGCTTCTGCGCAGCGGTCCAGACGTTCAGATAGAGACAATCCTCGCTGAGATTGCGATTGCCGCCGCGGCCGCCGCCGCCCTGCATGCACTCGGCGCCGAATTCCTCGGCTTTGCGGACGCCCTCCCAATGCGCGGCGGGCTGCGGCGTCTTCCAGCGCAAATCGCCGACAGGCGGCGCGGCGAAGGGAATGCCCTTGTATGCGCGCACGTCGGGCGTCGCGGTGGCGATGCCGGAAACCATCCCGGTGTCTGTTTTGACAGGAGCGTCGGCCGCCGCCATCAGCAGGCCCGACGTGAGAAGGACAGAAGCGATCAGTGCAGTTCGGTGCATCGGAAGAATTCCTCCAGCTTGAGGAATTATATGCGAGCGGGGCGAATGTAGCGGCAGGCGCGCGGGCGCGGCTCAGCGAAATCCGTGCAGGCGACGCGTCACCCAGCTTCTGAAATCCGGCCAGAACTCCGGCGCCAGATTGCCTAAACCGGTTCCAACAACGCTGGTGCCGAAATGTATGGCAGCCGCCTGGGCGTTGCGGGTGGCAGGCGGATAGTAGACGTTGGAAATTCCCGCGCTGATTGCGGTGCCGGCGATGTTGGACCAGTTCACGGTCATGCCGCCCGCGTCTTTCTGCGTAAGGAATCCGCTGCGTGTGGCGTGGCCCACGCGCGACCAGAAGGCGTGGCCGGGTCCTGCGCGGCGATAACGCGTGTCTTCATGAAGCGCGGCGCCCAGCAGAAAATCGCCGAAGAAATTCTGGGTTGCAATGTCTGCGGTGGACGCGCCGAAGCGCTGGCTCCAGGCGCTCCAGCCCGATCCATAAAGGGGATCGGAATGGGTGAGCTGCGCGAAGGTGCCGTTGAATGCGCCGGCGCCCACTGTCAGCGGACTGAAGGTCTCGCGTATGAACAGCTGCCATTTCTCAGCGGGGGAAGGAGGGAGGGAGTTGAAGTCCTCCCCCTGGGCGAGGGCGATTTCACACGCTGCGAGCGCAAAAAAAATACCGGTCAGTACACCTGATGGGCCGGGCACGCGCTGAGAAGTGCAATCTGCGCACCACTATGCTTCCGGCCGCAGGGCGTTTTCGAAATCGGCCAGCAGGTCCCGCCAGTCTTCGATGCCCACCGAAATGCGCACGAGCCCGTCACCGATGCAGGCCGCGTCGAGTTCTTCGGCGGTCCAGCTGGAATGTGTCGTGGTACGCGGATGGCAGACCAGGGTTTCGACTCCGCCCAGCGAGACGGCGTTGCGGCCGATTTTCAGGCGGCGCAGGAACTGGAAGGCCGCTGCCTTGCCGCCATGGATGTCAATGGAAATGATGCCGCCGGGGAAATCGCATTGCGACTCAAAGATGCGGCGCTGGCCGGAATCGTCGAAGAGTGTCGGATAGTACACCGTTCGGACTTTGGGATGCTTCACCAGCGTTTCGGCGATGCGCTGGGCGCTTTTGCTTTGCCGGTTCATGCGCAGCGAGACGGTTGACAGGCGCGTGTTCAGAAGCCAGGATTCGTCCGGCTGCAGGATGTTGCCGAACAGGCTGCGTTTGGCGCGGATTTTTTTCATCAGCGCGGGATCGCGTGTGAGAGCAACGCCGGCGATGATATCGCTGTAGCCGCCAAGGTACTTGGTCGCGGAGTAGAGCGTTACGTCGGCTCCGAGCGCCAGCGGATGCTGAAATGCCGGGCCGAGGAACGTGTTGTCCACCATGACGAGCGGCCGGTGTGTTTTCGTTGCGTGCGGCGCACTGCGGACGGTGTCGCAGGCATGGCGGATGTCGGTCATCACGATGGTCGGGTTCGCCGGAGTTTCGATCAGCACGACGCGCAGATTCGGCGTGACGCGAATTGCCTCTTCCATTGCCTGGCTGTTTCCGGCCTCAACCGGAACGCCGATGACGCCGAATTCAGTGAGGAAATCCGCGATGAGCGTCTGGGTCGCGCCGTAAATCGGCACGGTGAAAATGATGCTGTTGCCCGGGCGCACGACGGCCAGCAGGGCAGTCATGATGGCGGCCATTCCGGAGTTGAAAACTGCGGCCGCCTGTGCCGCGGGCTCAAGGGGAATGATCTGCTGTTCGAGAATCTCCGCGTTCGGGTGGTTGAAGCGCGAGTAGACGAGGTCGACGTGCTCGCCCGGACCCAGCTCGGCGCGTCCGGCCATCACATCGAATGCTTTCTCGGCTTCTTCCGGACTGGAGAAGACGTAGGTGGAGCTGCGGAACACCGCCGGGCGGGCCGAACCGACGGAGAGCCGCGGATCGAAGCCGCGAATCAGGATGTCCGTTTCCGGACGCAGATGGGGCGGATTTTTCGGCTCGGACATGCCGCTTCTATTCTCGCGCCGAATGAAACGCGGCCGGCGCCGCGTGTAGAAATGCTTCAGGCTTTCACGAATGTGGTGAGGCCGCGGCGCTGGCGTTCGCGAAGCTGGCAGTTGCGCAGTTCTTCGGCGATCGACTCCAGATTATGGATGCCGTAGATGTAGAAATTCTGAAACTCCGCGTCCGAGGAAAACAGATGCAGCGCGGCATAGCCCATCATGCGCATGCCGAGGGGTTTGCGCAGTTCGAAATGATCGACGCGGAAAAGCTCAAGGCTCTCCTGCACTTTGGAGAGCAGACCGCGCTCCAGTTTGACGCGCTGTGTGGTGATTTCGAAATGCGTGCCGCGGCTCTTCGTGTACAGCTGCAGCCCGATGATTGCGTAAAGAACGACGAAGCCGAGCATCACCCACCAGAGCTCGAGGTGGAGATCCGCGTGAAAGTAGCCCACGACGATCACGACTGCGAGAGTGATGACGAACGGCAGCAACTGGTGAATGCTGTAAATCACTGCCGGATTACCGTTGAACAGATCGCGTTCTGTTTCGGCCTGTTTGGTTGCGGTGTACGTCGTGAGATCAGTGTTGCAGAAGCGGCATTTCAGCGCCACCGCTTTGATGGTTTCACCGCAGACCGGACAAGGCTTGGTGTCGACATCCATGATCGCGCCTCCAACTACCAGAATGATAACCGTACGCGGCATCATTTTTCATCCCCGTCGCCGCTCGCATATGATGAAACCGTCATGCGAACGTGCTGTATTTTCTTTTTGTGCGCGGCCGGCCTGCCAGCGCAGGCGGGTCCGAAGCCCGCAAATCCGGCGACTGACTGGCCCATGTACAACCGCGATTCGGCGAACAGCCGGTATTCCCCTCTGAAGCAGATCGACACGAAAAATGTTTCAAAACTCACACAGGCGTGGACGTTCACGACCGCGGTGCCTGGTGAAGAGCCGGCCGCCGGGCGCGGACGCGGACGAGGACGAGGCGGCGCGGCGGGAATCGGCAATGAAGTCACGCCCATCGTGGTGAACGGCGTCATGTATGTGCCCGCGGGAAATCTGGTAGTCGCGATCAATGGCGATGACGGCAAAGAAGTCTGGCGCTACCAGCTGCCGCGCGGCCAGGCGTCGACACGCGGAGTTTCGTATTGGCCCGGGGATAAGGACAATCCGCCGCGCATCATCTTCACCGCCGGAAATAACCTGGTCGCGCTGAATGCGAATACGGGCAAACTCGATCCGGGCTTCGGCAAAGAAGGCATGGTCGATATGGTGATCGGCTACGGCGGCGTGCCGACGATTTTCCGCAACCTGGTGATGGTGGGCGCGAACTCATCGGAAAACGCCACGGGCCCCTACGCGAACGAGCGCGCGTTCGATGCGCGCACCGGCGCAAAGCTGTGGGAGTTTCAGAACGTTGCGCTGCCGGGCATGCCTGGTCATGAGACCTGGCTGAATGACGGCTGGAAGGATCGTCCTGGCACCAACGTCTGGGGCTTCCAGATGACCGTCGATGAGCAGCGCGGCATTCTCTATATACCGGTCGACGGACCGGCGTCGAACTACTATGGCGGCGATCGGCCGGGCGCGAATCTGTACGGCAATTCGATCGTCGCGGTGGATGCCGAGACCGGAAAGTACAAGTGGCATTTTCAGACGGTGCATCACGATCTGTGGGATTACGACAATCCGCCTGCGCCGGTGCTGATGGACGTCACGATCAAGGACGGCCCGATGAAGGGAAAGAAAGTGCCGGTGATTGCGCAGATCGGCAAGACGGCCTTCATGTACATTCTCGATCGCGAGACGGGCAAGCCTGTCTTCGGCGTGGAGGAGAAGCCCGTGGCGAAGGGGGATGTGCCCGGCGAATGGTATTCGCCGACGCAGCCGATTCCGGTGAAGCCGCCACATCTCGGCAAACTCGAATTCAAACCCGAAGACCTGGTGACAGCCGAGGACACGACGCCGGAACACGCCAAAGCCTGCAAAGAGCTCTATGATCGCTCCGGCGGTTTCTATAATGCGGGCGCGTTCACGCCGTTCCTCTATCACGAAGACGGCAAGCCGCCCCGATCGACGATTATTTTCTCGGGCGCTACGGGCGGGACCGACTGGGGCGGTCCGGCCATCGATCCGAAAGAAGGGTACGTGTTCGCCTACGTGCAGAACATGGGGCAGGTCGGCTGGACGGAAAAGAAGCGCGATGGAGTGGAATACGGCTCCGAGGGCGGCGGCCCGACGCTGCAGTACGCGCGCGCCAGCGTGGACGGCCCCGGCCCGTTCCACACGTTCAGCGCGCAGGTGAAGGACGCGGACGGGAAAGTGATCGGCACGTGGCCGTGCCAGAAACCACCGTGGGGCCAGTTGTACGCGGTCGATGTGAAGACCGGCAATTTCGCATGGGCGGTGCCGCTGGGCATCACGCCGCAGTTGCCGCCGGGGAAACAGAACACAGGACGGTCGGGCAGTTCGTTTGCGGGTCCGACGGCGACGGCGGGCGGGCTGGTTTTCATCGGGTCTGTGCCGGACAACCGATTCCGCGCGCTCGATTCGAAGAACGGGAAGGAACTCTGGACTTTCGATCTGGGCGCGCAGGGCAATGCCGATCCGATGGTGTACGAGGGGAAGAACGGCAAAGAGTACGTGGTGATCGTGGCGGGGCGGACGGTGCACACGTTTGCGCTGCCGTAAGGCCACAGGCTGAAGCCGGTGCCACCATCGACCGCCTGTGACGGTCCCTTCAAAAATGCGGCTGTCGGATTTCGATTATGAGTTGCCGCCGGAGCTGATTGCGCAGGAGCCTCCGGCGGAGCGCGATGCGGCGCGCATGCTTGTGCTGCATCGGGCGGAGCAGCGATTCGAGGATCGGAGTTTCCGCGAGCTCCCGGCTTTTCTGAGGCCCGGCGACTGCCTGGTTCTCAACGATTCGCGCGTGCTGGCATCGCGACTGCTGGCCGGGCGGTCGGAAATGCTGCTGCTGGAGCCGCTTTCCGAAAACGCGCGCGAGTGGCGGGCACTGGTTCGGCCAGGGAAGAAGATCAAAGTCGGGGACGTGATGCGTTTCGACGATCGCTTCGCGGCGGAGATCATTGCGCATGGCGAGCGCGGCGAACGCACGGTCCGGTTTGTTGGCGATGAAGACGTTTATGCGGCGATCGAGCGGCTCGGGCACATGCCGCTGCCTCCTTATATAAGGAGGCCGGATGAGGCGGCGGATCGCGAGCGGTATCAGACCGTATTCGCGCGGGAGCGCGGGTCGGTGGCGGCGCCGACGGCCGGGCTGCATTTTACGGGAGAAATACTCGATCGCGCGCGAGGGGCCGGCGCCCATATCGCGCACATCACGCTGCACGTCGGTCTGGGGACTTTTCAGCCGATCGAACGCGAGGACTTTGAGAATCACCAGCTGCATTCAGAGCGGTTTTCGATTGCGCCGGAAGCGTGGCGTGAAATCGAATCGGCGGAGCGCGTGGTGGCGGTCGGAACAACCAGTGTGCGCGCTATCGAGTCCGGAAAGACGAGCGGCACGACGAATCTTTTCATCTATCCGGGATACCGATTCAGGCGAGTCGGCGCGATGCTCACGAATTTTCACCTGCCGCGCACCAGTCTGCTCCTGCTGGTGTGCGCATTGGCCGGGACCGACTTCGCGCTGGCAGCTTACCGGCACGCTGTAGCCGCGCAGTACCGCTTCTTCTCATACGGCGACTGCATGCTGATCCTGTAAAATAGAGTTTTCCCACATGACTCTCGAAGAACTCGACCGCGAATACGCGCCGCTCCGTGAACAGGCATCTGCCGTTCGGAGCTATCTTTGACGCGCCCGCCAAAAAGAAAGAACTAGCCGGAACCGAAGAACAGATCGCCGCACCCGACTTCTGGTCGCAGCCTGAAAAGAGCCAGAAGGTGATGCAGGTGCGCAAGCGTCTGGAAGAAGCGATCGAAAACGACAAACAGATCGCTTCGATGACCGACGACATCGACACGCTGTTTGAGCTGGCGCGGGAAGGCGAATCGGTCGGCGGCGATATCGAGCGCGAACTGAAGCACTACGCCGATGTGGTCGACAAGCTGGAGACCGGCATGCTGCTTTCGGGCGAGAACGATGCCCGCGATGCGATCGTCACGATTCATCCGGGCGCGGGCGGCACCGAATCGCAGGACTGGGCCGAGATGCTGCTGCGCATGTACCTGCGGTGGGCGGAACGGAACGATTTCAAGACTGTACTCACCGATCGGCTCGAAGGCGAAGGCGCGGGCATCAAGTCGGCGACATTCGAAGTGAACGGGCCGAATGCGTTCGGGCTGCTGCAGTCGGAAATCGGCGTGCATCGGCTCGTGCGGATTTCGCCGTTCGATTCAGCGGCGCGGCGGCACACGTCGTTTGCGTCGGTGTTCGTGTTTCCGCAGATCGACGACGAAATCAAAATCGAGATCAAGCCGGACGATATCCGCATCGACACGTTCCGCTCGGGCGGGGCGGGCGGGCAGCACGTCAACATGACGGACTCCGCAGTACGGATCACGCACTTCCCGACCGGCATCGTGGTGCAGTGCCAGAATGAACGGTCGCAGCACAAGAACCGCGCCACCGCGGAGAAGCAGCTGCGCGCGCGGCTGTACGAGTTCGAGCTGGAGAAGAAGCGCGAGGAGACGCGCAAGACGGAGGCGTCGAAGCTCGACATCAATTTCGGCAGCCAGATCCGCAGCTACGTGCTGGCGCCGTACCGGATGGTGAAAGACCTGCGCTCGCGGCTTTCGATCGGCGATGTGGACCGCGTGCTGGACGGCGATCTGGAGCCGTTGATGAAGGCGTATCTGGTGTGGCGCCGGACCGGCAGGACGGCGGGTGAAAGCGCTGATAACGACGACGAGTAAGCGCGACATCGGGCAGGCCGCGAGACTGCTGCGCGGCGGGCGGCTGGTTGCGTTTCCGACGGAAACGGTTTACGGACTCGGCGCGAATGCACTCGACGCAGCCGCGGTGGAGCGGATTTTCCAGGCGAAAGGACGGCCATATTCGAGTCCGCTGATCGTGCACGTGGCGTCGATCGAGATGGCGCGCGGGCTGGCGCGGGAATGGCCGGAGAAGGCGGAGACGCTGGCGCGGCGATTCTGGCCGGGGCCGCTGACGATCGTTGTGCCGAAGAGTGCGAGTGTGCCCGATGTGGTGACTGCGGGACTGCCGAGCGTCGGCCTGCGCATGCCGGCGCATCCGGCGGCGCGCGCGCTGCTCGAAGCGGCGAAAATTCCGATCGCCGCGCCCAGCGCGAATCGGTTCACAGAACTCTCGCCGACGCGGGCAGAGCACGTGAGCCCGGGACTTGCGGAAATGATTCTCGATGGCGGACAGTGCACGGTGGGGATTGAGAGCACGGTGGTGTCGCTGACGGGCACGCCGAAAATTCTGCGGCCGGGAATGATTTCGCAGACGCAGATTGAAGAAGCGATCGGACCAGTGGACGTGGGCGCGGGTGCGGAATCGCCGGGACAGCATCCGCGGCATTACAGTCCGAAGACGCGGGTTGTGATTGGAGATCCGCCGCGCGAAGGGCGTGGGATACGGCTCGATTTCAATCTGATGCCGTTCGATCCGGCGGAGTACGCAGAGAGGCTGTACAGCATCCTGCATGATCTTGATCGGGAAGGCTACGACTGGATTGCGGTGGAGATGCCGCCGGACACGCCGGAATGGGCGGGGGTGCGGGACCGGCTGATGCGCGCGGCGAATCGTGCTTAGACAAATGCGCCTGAACCTGAAGAACGAGGAAGCGCACAAGCTGGCTCGCGAGCTGGCAACGCTGACCGGAGAAAGCATGGCTACGGCTGTGACAGTGGCGATGCGCGAGCGGCTGGATCGTCTCCGGGCCGCAACACGCGGGAGTCTGGCCGAACGCCTGCTCGCCATTGGCAGAGACTGCGCGCCGCGGCTGAAGGGGAAGTACCGGAAAATCGAGCGCGGCGATCTCCTTTACGATAAGCGCGGGTTGCCGCGGTGATTGTGGACACTTCGGCGGCGGCTGTAATGGACCGCAGCCGCGACGCGATTGCGAGCCGCATACCAGGATTTCGGGAACGCGAGCCGTGGTTGTTCAAGGGCGACGACTTCGGTCATACCGACGTTGTTCCGGTGATGGATAAGAAGCGGTAGGCGAACGCAGCCTCGCTAAAAACGACTCACCTTTTTCTGCCAGCCGGCGTTCGAGGCGTACGGTGCAGTCGCAGTTTTCGCAGGCCCACGGTTCGGAGCCGTTTTGGTCGCGGCATTGGCGGCGATCGTGCGCGTCCTGGATGCGCGTGAGTTCGAAATATTGCTCCCAGTACGGGCGCTCTTCCTGCAGCGGGGTGGGACAGTAGCAGACCTCGACCCAGCGCGCGAGTCCGGCGGCGTCGACGCGAGCGTCGTGCATGTTGCGCAGATATTCGCTGCCTGCGACGGAGCCGCGTCCGAGCGTTCCGTCGTCGATCGCCTCGGCGAGTGCCTGTTCGCGGCCCTCCCTGACGCGGGCGCGAACGAGGTAGCGCATGAATTCATTTTAGGCGCTGCTGATATACTGCCGCGCATGCGCAAGGGATCGATCGTACGAATTGCAGGTGCATTGCTGCTCGCCGGGGCGCTCTGGATGGCCCGCACGCAGGGGCCGCCGACACCGTCGAAGCTTGATCTGGTGAAGGTCAAAGATGACATCTATGTCGTCCACAACGAGCTGGTGCCCGGGAACTCGACCGCGCTGATTACCAACGACGGCGTGATTCTGGTCGATGACAAATTCGACGTCGATTACGATGGCATTCTTGCGCAGCTGAAGAAGGTCACGAGCAAGCCGATTAAATACGTGATCAACACGCATCATCATTCGGACCACAGCGGGTCGAACGCGAAGATGCAGAAGATGGACGTGCAGATCGTGGCGTCGGAAAAAGCGCGCGCCAATATGGTCGAGGGCAATCTGCCGGGGCTGCCGAACATGGTGTTCGACCATCACGCGGAGGTTTATCTGGGCGGGAAGAAGGCGGAGCTGTATTACTTCGGGCGCGGGCATACCAACGGAGACATTGTGGTGCTGTTTCCGGCCGAACGCGTGCTGGCGTCAGGCGATCTGTTCACGAATGGCAAGGGACTCGCCGAGCTGATCGATTACTCCGGCGGCGGCAGCGGAAAAGAGTGGACAACGACTCTGGACGGCGTTCTGACGCTGCCCTTCGATCAGGTCGTACCCGGGCACGGCGCTGTCGCCACGCGCGCGGTTATGGTGAAGTGGCGCGATTCAACGGCGAGCCTGCATACCCGCGTGCACCAGATGATCGGACAGAAGAAGTCGAAAGAAGAAGTGGCGGCGATGCTGCGGAAGGATTTCGGGTTTGAAGATCTGCATCTGAGCATAAGCCTCGACGGGCTGATGGCGGAGATGCGTTAAGGCGTCCCCGATCAGGGTGTAGTCCAATCCTCCAGACGCAGACCTTTGATCCTGAGTACTCGCGAACATTGTCTGTGTCCCCTGAGGCAATGAATGATGAGATTCGTGTCGAGGAGCGTCAATCGGTGGACTCTCGCGGCACGTCGCGGCCATCGTCTTTACGAAGCTCGGCGGCGTCGGGAAAGTCGGGGAAACTGCCAGGCGCGGCGAGCACCTGAGGAGACCATGTTTTTCTCAGTTTTTCGGTGACGCTGCCTGCGATCCAGCGGCCGAGTGACATCACGGTGGACATGAGAGAGATCAATCTTGACAGCCTTAAACAAACATTTTAAACTGCTGTTTAGATGGCAGGCTCCCTCGCCAAAACACGCCCGCCCGCGCTCCCGGATGACACGCGATCGAAGCTGATCGATGCGGCGGGCGAGGTGTTTGCCGAATCCGGATTCCGGGCGGCTACGGTGCGCGAAATCTGCGCCCGCGCCGGCGTGAACATCGCGCTGGTCAACTATTATTTCGGCGACAAGCTGGAACTCTACACCGAAGTGCTGCGGCATTCGGCGGGAGCATCGGGGAACGGCATCATTCGCCAGGCGATCGACAGCAAAGCGCCGGCAGACACCGCGCTGCGCGAGTTGATCCATGCCATGCTGCTGCGCGTATGCCGCACGGATCGTCCGGGATGGCACTTCCGGCTGATGATGCACGAATTCGCGCAGCCGACGCCCGCCATGGCCGCGGTCATTGAAGAAACGATGCAGCCGGTGTATGACCGCTTCCGGCAACTGATCAGCGTGATGACCGAACTGCCGCCGAACCACGATCAGGTGCGGCTGGCGACACACAGCGTGATTGCGCAGGTGGTGCATTATGTGCATGCGCGGCACATCATTTCATCCGTCTGGCCGGAACTGGAACTGACGCCGGAGCGGATTGAGCAGATCTCGACGCATATTGCGGAATTTTCGCTCGCGGGGATACGGCAGGTTGCGCCGGCTTCGGCAAGGGGAAGGAATCGATTGAACAAATGACGGAAACGACTATTCAGAACAAACCGGAGCCCCAGACCCAGCCAAAGCCGGAAGTGAAGCCCGCCGCGCCGCCGGCGCCCGCACCCCGGCGTCGACGCGGCTTGCTGCCACTGTTCATTCTCATTCTCGCGGTGGTTGCGTTCTTCGTGTGGCGAGGCTACTTTGCGAATCCGCGCGTGCCGGACAGCATTGTCACGTTGAGCGGACGCATTGAGGGCGACGATTCCGCGGTATCGCCGAAAACGCAGGGGCGGATCCTCGAAATTCGCGTGCGCGAAGGAGACTCGGTCAAGGCGGGCGACACGATTGCGGTCCTCGACGATGCGCAGGTACGCGCACGCGAAGAACAGGCGCAGGCGGCGCTGACGGGCGCCGAGGCGCGGGTGAAATCCGCCAACGATCAGATCGCGATCTACGAACAGCAGCTATCGCAGAACGAACTGATGGCGGAACAGGCGAAAGTGGATGCCGGCGGCCGCGTGTCGCAGGCGGAAGCGGATGTCGCGGCGGCCGAATCGGAGCTCAATCAGCAGGAGGCGTCTTTGAAGCTGGCGCAGTTCGATTTCGATGCCTACGAAAAACTGTTCCGGACAGGCGCGGCTTCGGAGCGCCAGGCGACGCAGGCCCGGACTACACGCGATCAGCAGGCGGCGGCAGTGGAATCGGCGAAGCGGCGTTTGAAGGCGGCGCAGGGCGCGCTGACAACCGCGCAGGCGAATCTTTCCAATCCCGGGATTCGCACGTTTCAGGCGGATGCCGTGCGCAAACAGATTCTGGCGCAGCGCGCGGAGATCGCGTCGGCTACGGCGGCGGCGCAGCAGGCGCAGTTTCAGCTGGCGGAGGCGAAGGATAACCGCAGCGACCTCACAATCACAGCGCCGTTCGACGGCACGGTAATGACGCGCACTGCCGAGCCTGGCGAAGTGGTGCAGGCAGGCACCGCGATAGTAACGCTGCTCGACATGAGCAAGGTCTATTTGCGCGGCTTCGTGCCGGAAGGGCAGATCGGAAAAGTGAAGATCGGGCAGGCGGGACGCGTGTATCTGGATTCGGCGCCCGATAAAGCGATCGATGCGGTTGTGGAGCGAATCGATCCGCAGGCGACGTTCACGCCTGAGAATACTTACTTCCGTGACGACCGGGTGAAGCAGGTGGTCGGCGTGAAATTGCTGCTGAAAGGCGCGGTCGGATTCGCCAAACCCGGCATGCCGTCGGACGGAGAGATTCTGGTGAGCGGGAGTACCTGGCCCGCGGGCCGGTACACGCAATGACGGCGACTGAGTACAGCGCCGCGACCGACGGTCCGGGCGGAAATGCTCCGCGCAGAACAGCGATTCGCATCGCAGATCTCTGGAAGCGCTATGGCGCGGTGGAGGCGGTGCGGGGCATCAACCTGGAAATCGGCGACGGGGAAATCTTCGGCCTGATCGGGCCGGACGGCGCGGGCAAAACTTCCACGTTTCAGATTCTCGCAGGTGTGATGGAGGCGACATCCGGCACTGCGGAAGTGTTCGGCGTGCCGGCGCGGCAGGCGCGCTCACACACCGGTTATCTGACGCAGGCGTTCAGTCTGTATCCGGACCTTACGGTTGACGAGAACATTCGCTATATCGGCGATCTGCGGCGCGTGCCGCCGGACGAGATTACGCGGCGCGGGCAGCGTTATCTGCGCATGTTCGATATGGATCGTTTCGTCAACCGGCTCGCCGGACGGCTGAGCGGCGGCATGAAGCAGAAGCTGGCGCTGGCCTGTGCGCTGGTGCCGGAGCCTCGCGTGCTGCTGCTGGATGAGCCGACCACCGGCGTGGATCCGGTTTCGCGGCGCGAATTCTGGGATACGCTGGCGCATCTTGCGGCCGACGGCCTTACGATCGTGCTGGCGACGCCTTATCTCGATGAAGCGGAGCGCTGCAACCGCGTGGCGCTGATGCATCAGGGCGTGCTGCAGCAGGTTGGCACGCCGGGAGAGCTGCGTGCGAGCCTGCATGCCACGCGCATGGAAGTGCAGACGTCGAATCTCGGGCTCGGCATGCAGGTGCTCACGGAGGTTGCCGGCGGGGATCGCGAGATCATCGACGTGCAGAGGTTCGGCGACCGGCTCGATCTGCTGGCGCCCGATCCCGAAAAAGCCCGACACATCGCCGGTGACACGCTGGGCGCGCACGGCCTGGCGATCGACGATCTGCGGCTCGACGAGCCTACGCTCGAGAACACGTTTGTGGCAACGCTGCGCCGGCTCGGGCAAAACGTGCACAGCGAAGTCTTCCCGGGGAAGCACGATCATCGCGATCTGCGCGGCGGAGTCGCCATCGGTGCGCTTAATCTGACGAAGCAGTTCGGCTCATTCACCGCCGTGAAGAACGTCACGGCGCAGGTGCGGTATGGAGAGATTTACGGCCTGCTGGGCGCGAACGGCGCGGGTAAGACCACGACGATCAAAATGCTGTGCGGCCTGGTTCCTGCCACGCAGGGCGAGATGCAGCTGGCAGGGCAGCGCGGCGGTTTTCGTTCGGGCGCGGTGCGGCAGCAGATCGGCTACATGTCGCAGAAATTTTCGCTCTACGACGATCTTTCGATCAGAGAAAACCTGGAATTCTTCGCCGGCGTTTACGGCGTGCCGGAGCATGAGCGTCCGGAAAAAATGCGCTGGGTGATGTCGTTCTCAGGGCTGGAAGGGAAGGAGGGCCAGCTGGTCGGGAGTCTGCCACAGGGCTGGAAACAGCGCGTGGCATTCGGCGCGGCGATCCTGCACGAGCCGGGAATTCTGTTTCTGGATGAGCCGACTTCGGGCGTCGATCCGCTGGCGCGGCGGTCATTCTGGATGATGATCAATCGCCTCGCCGACGCGGGGACGGCGATTCTGGTGACGACGCATTATCTGGAAGAAGCCGAGCAGTGCAACCGGCTGGGTTTCATGGTCGCCGGAGAGCTGGTGACGGAAGGCACGCCGAGCCGGATCAAGGCGGCGCAGAGCGGTCATCTGCTCGAGTTCGTGGTGGACCAGCCTCAGCGCGCGATGGATCTGCTGAAGAACGATCAGGAACGCTGGCGCGTATCGCTGTTCGGCGAGCGCCTGCACATCATCACGGAAGACGACGCGGAGACCGGCGAGAGGATTTACCGCCAGAAGCTGGAGGCGAACGGAATTCGCGTGCGGAGCGTGCGCGAAGGGCGTTTCTCGCTGGAGGATGTTTTCATCAGCGTGGTGGAGAAAGCGCGAATGGAAGGGAAAGTGGCGGTCGAAGAGTGAGGAATGAATCTGAAAACGCGGCTGGCGCCGCGCGGGCAACCAAATGAGACGCATCCTTTCGCAGACACGTAAAGAGCTCATCCAGCTGGTACGCGACCGCCGCGCGCTGGGTCTGGCGCTGTTTCTGCCGCTGATGCAGCTCATTCTGATGGGCTCCGCAATCAATCTGACGGTTCCGAATCTGCCGATCGTGGTGCAGGACCTTGATGATTCGCCGGCATCGCGCTCGCTCGTGGACGCGTTTCGAGCGTCCAATACTTTCCAGGTCGTGCCGTATGCGGTTGATAAACAGCCGGAATCCGCATTCACCAGCAACAAAGCGCGAGCGGCGCTGATCATTCCCGCGCATTTCGGACGTGACATCGCACGCGGCGCCAGTGCGCCGGTGCAGATGCTGGTCGACGCATCCGACTCGAATACCGCGAGGCTGCTGACGGGCTACGCGTCGGAAGTCACGACCGCCTGGAACGCCCAGAACGGCGGCGCTGCACTCGCGGCGCCGGTCACGGCGGCGATCCGTTTCTGGTACAACCCGGGCCGGTCGTCGAAAAAATTCTACGGGCCCGGCATTTTCGTGCTGGCGATGTCATTGTTTCCGCCGCTGCTGGCGACGCTGGCATGCGCCAAGGAAGGCGAGCAGAAAACGATTCTGCAGGTATACGTCTCCAGCATCTCGGCGCACGAGTTTCTGCTGGGGAAGATTTTCAGTTTCATGCTGGTGTCGTTCGCTGAATGTCTGTTGCTGCTGACGCTGCTGTTCACATATTTCGGACTGAACTTCGCCGGCGACCCGACGCCGTTCATCGTGGCGACAGTGCTTTATGCATTTTGTGTGGCGGCGTTCGGGACGATGATCGGCTGCGCTATTCCAAGCCAGGTGGCGGCGATGTCGACCATCATGTTCGCCGGGTTTCTGCTGGTGTTCATGCTTTCGGGGCTGATCTTCCCGCTGCAGAATGTGCCGGTG
>Ga0335085_10007989_pt1 | contig 16239 bp, 13 predicted proteins | sample Lox_Sample_45_FD_206712 | JGI IMG/M metagenome (GOLD analysis project Ga0335085, IMG submission 206712) | Soil microbial communities from Loxahatchee National Wildlife Refuge, Florida, United States - Lox_Sample_4.5 | ecosystem: Environmental > Terrestrial > Soil > Wetlands | place: USA...
GATGCGGTGGAACATCGTGGTGGGGGGCCAGCTCCTGTCGAAGTCGCTTCGCGGTCTCCGCTCGCACTACGAGCCGGAGCTCTTCGGTCGGGAGGGCGTGCTGATGGCCATCGCCCTCGTGGTCGTGCCGTTCGTGATCCTGTTCGTCTTCGACAGGTTCCTCGGCATCGACTCCGGCGAGCCGGTCGAGGGACGGCCGGGCGGAGCGGCGGGAGAGGGCACTGCGGGCGCCGGCGCGGCAGGGTCGCCGGCGCACTGAGCGCATCCGCTCGGGGAGGCGAGAGGACGGGCGGAGGAACGCATCCGCTGGACGGGCTAGGACGCGCTGGACGGGCTAGGACGCGAGACGACGGACGCGGGCTAGGGCGCGAGACCTGACCGTTTCGGACGCGCGGGGACGCGCGCGAGGACGCGCGAGACCTCACCGCGAGACCTGGCCGCCGGCGAGACCGACGCGCGAGACCTGACCGCCCGAGACCCGTAGCGAGAGCGAGACCCGACCGTAGGAGGACGCGCGGAGACCTGGCCGCCGGCGAGACCGGGACGCGCGAGACCTGACCGAGACCGACGCGCGAGACCTGACCGCCCGAGACCCGACCGGAGACCACCCGTAGCGAGACCCGACCGCGAGACCCGACCGAGAGAAGGGGCTCGGCGGTCGTGCCGTTGGCGCGAGGGAGCAGGGACTGATCTGACGGATTGGTCCAGCTTCCGACCCGGGGGGCCGCCGTTCGTCCGTGTCGACGCGCACGCGTCGCTCGCTCCCGCGACGGGCGAGGCGGTCGTTGATCTGGACGCAGACCCGTCCGGCCCGAGGCGAGAGCCTCGGCCGGATGAGCCTCGATGAAGTGAGAGATCTTTCGGCTACCCTGCGCCGGCCCAGGCGACGCCGAGCGACACGCGCAGCTGGTAGGTACCGGCTGGGAACACCACGTCGCGGATCCCGCTCCGCAGCTTCTTCAGCGCCTGGCCGTAGTCGTCGAGGAAACTCACCAGACGCCCGAGTGCCTCGATCCGCTTCCACTTGTCCCGCGCTGCCACCCGCGGGTTGAGCTCCCGCCTCGGCGCCTCGCTCCGGGGCACGTCGGTGTGGCTCTGCGCCAGAACCTTCCTCACCCCCAGGAATCCGAGACCCTTCGCCGTCCGCTCCGCCACGACAGCGCGCTCCCGCTCCTCCAGCGCAGCCTGGAGCGCCCTCCGGAAGGCCTCCGCCGACTCGAACCCGGCCGGAGCCACGAAGACGAGCTGCTCCGAGTCCGGCATGGAGCCGTCCGGCTTGAAGAAGAACTCCGGCCGCTCCACCACCTCGGAACCCTTGCCGATCCGGTTCGGGTCCGACCAGACGCCGGGCCACTGCTTCCCTAGGGATACGAGACCGGCGGCGACCGGGTTGGCGAGGGTGTAGACGACCTTGTCGAGGAGGTCCTCCGGGGTCTCGAGCCGGACGGCGCTGTAGCTCCCCGGACCCCAGAAGTGCTCGAAGCGGCCGTAGAAGGCGTTGAGGGCCCTGGCGACGACGGAGTCGAGGAACTGCTCGAAGAGGGGGAGCTGCGACTTCGGATCGGTGAGGACGATGTGGAAGTGATTGGAGAGGACGCAGACGGCGTGGAGGAGGATGCCGTAGCGGGCGGCGGCGACGGCGAGGACGAACTTGAAGACCGCGATCACGACCGGCGAGGGCTTGAGGAGGAATTGTCTCTGGGCGCATCTGCGCGTGATGAGGTACGAGGCTCCTGGGAGGACCTGGCGCGGGGCGGTCATGGGCCCCGGGCCAGGGGCACGGGCCGTGCCGAGCGCTTCGGCTGATTTCTCAGCACGGTCGGGCTGACGCGCTGGCCGCCCCGCGGACCCCCGGCCGCCGCACGGTACTCCCGGTCCGGCTCAGCCCGCACGGCTCAGCCGCGACCGACCCACTCCCACGCCGGGCGACCCGGCGCCGCAGGGGACGGGGCCACGTGTCACATGGGGCGTACACCGGGCCTCGGCAATGATGCGCCGTGACCCTCCCGTGGCCCAGCGCGCTCCGGACGCCGCTCCTCGCCGCGGCCCTCGCGTCCCTTCTCGCGCCCCGCTCCGGCCGCGCGGCTGAGCACACCCACTCCTCCGGCGCCTCCCGGGCGGTCCAGCCGGCCGACGCCACGTCCGCCCCCTCCACTTCGTCCGCCCCCTCCACTGCGCCGGGCGCTCCGGCCCTCGAGATCGTCCCGCCTTCTCCTTCCGCCTTGCCTCCGCGCGCCGGCGCTCCCGCGCCGGTCGTCGCTCCGACCGCCCACGAGGCCTCGGACCCCTCCGCGGCCGCCGCCCTCGCTGCCGGCTCCGCCTCCGCTTCCTCGGGCAGCCTCGACCTTCGGTCGCGACCGGCGCGTTCGGGCGTCGCGAGGCTCACGGTACCGATCGCCGAGACCATGGCCACCACGCTCGTCATCCTGGAATGGAACCGGTGGGTCGGCCAGGCGCCCTGGGCCGACGTGACGCCCGGCTCGGTGCGCCGCAACCTCGACAGCCGCTGGGTGCTCGACCACGACGATTTCTGGGTGAACCAGGTCGGCCATCCGTACCAGGGCACCTGGTCCTTCACGGCGGCGCGCTCGTCGGGCCTCGGGTTCTGGGCCTCCGCGCCGTTCGCGTTCGGCGCGAGCGCCCTCTGGGAGCTCGCCGGCGAGACCGAACCTCCTTCCATCAACGACCAGGTCACGACCACCGTGGCGGGAATCGTGCTCGGCGAGGTCCTCCACCGCTTCGCGGGTGCCCTCCGCGCCGAGGGGGGGGCCTGGCGGGAGGTCGCCGCTGGGGTGCTCGAGCCGATGGGTGCCCTCAACGGCCGGCTGGTGGGCCCCGCGGACGCACAGCGCGCCCCGCCCTCCCGCTGGAGGCTCGGCCTGGGCGCGGCGCTGCCGGCCGACGGAGCCCCTGGGCAGCGCCGACCCATGGCCGACACCAGCCTGTCCATCACCTGGGGCGTCGCCGGAAGCGAGGGGCTCGCCATCCGCCGCCCCTTCGATCACTTCGTCCTCGACTTCGACTGGACCGCCGCCTCCGATCCCGTCGCCACCGTGCGCGTCCGAGGGCTCGTCGCGGGCACGACCTTCGAGGCGGGCCCTGCGCGCGGCCTGTTCGGCGCATTCCTTTCCTTCGACTTCGCCACGCCGCCGGGGGAGCGCATCTCGACCTCGGCCCTGGGCTTCGGCGGGAGTGCGGCCACCGATCTCGGCGGCGGGCTGGCGCTCGAGGGAGACGCCATCGCGTCCGTCATCCTCCTCGGTGCCGGCGGCTCCGTGCCGAGCGCGGACGGGCTCGACCGCAACTACCGCTTCGGACCGGGCCAGCAGGGGCTCCTCGGCCTCCGCCTCGTGTACGGCACGCGCGCGCGGGCCGAGGTCGCCGTGCGGCAGTACCTGCTCCTGTCCGCGGAGAGTCCCGGCGGCGACGAGCTCATCGTCCACGGCACCGCGAGCGCCGTACTCCGGATCGCGGGACCGCATGGCCTGGGGATCGAGACCACGCGGCTCCTGCGCCGCGCCGACGTCGCGGGCGACGCCGTCCGCAACGCCGATTCGATCCTGCGCGTCTATTACACGTTGCTCGGCGGCTCCTGAGCGCGCGACCCGAGGCCGCGCCGCGGGCGCGCACGGGCGCGATGTCCGACCCGGCCTCTACACTGCTGCCGTGGAGATCGTCCTCGTCACCCTGGCCGCCGCGACCCTGGCGCTCGTCGCCTACGTCGCGCTGAGACCCGCCCGGCGCGACGACGGCGGGCTGCTGGCCGCCCTGTCGCCGAGGCTCGACGCGCTCGAGCGCGGCCTGGAGCGCATCGAGCGCGCCACCCGCGACGAGATCGCGCGCGGGCGGGCGGAGGCGTCGTCCGTGGCACAGGCGCAGCGCGAGGAGCTGCGCGCCGCCCAGGCCGAGGCGGCCGCCGCCATGGCCGGGCGGCTGGACCAGGGGCGCGAGGAGACCGGCGCGGCGTTGAAGGCGCTCGCCGACACGACCTCGCGGCGCCTCACCGAGGCGCAGGCGCTCCTCAAGGCGGAGCTGGAGGCCGCCTCGCTCCGGATCCAGCAGCTCTCGCAGTCGAACGAGAACCGCCTCGACAAGCTGCGCGTGGTGATGGACGAGCGCCTGGCGGGAATGCAGAAGGACAACGCCGCCCGCCTGGAGGAGATGCGCGCCACGGTGGACGAGAAGCTCCAGGGCACGCTGGAGAAGCGGCTCGGCGAGTCGTTCAAGCTCGTCTCCGAGCGCCTGGAGGCGGTGCAGCGCGGGCTCGGCGAGATGCAGACGCTCGCCGCCGGCGTGGGCGATCTCAAGAAGGTGCTCACCAACGTGAAGGTGCGCGGCACGCTGGGCGAGGTGCAGCTGGGCGCGCTCCTCGAGCAGATCCTCGTGCCGAGCCAGTACGCGACCAACGTGGCGACGCGCGCCGAGGGCGGCGAGCGTGTCGAGTTCGCGGTGCGCCTGCCCGGCAAGGAGGACGGCTCGGGCGAGGTCTTCCTCCCCATCGACGCCAAGTTCCCGATCGAGGACTACCAGCGGCTCGTCGAGGCCTCCGAGCGCGGCGACTCCGCGGCGGTGGAGGCGGCCGCCAAGGCCCTCGAGGTCCGGGTGAAGGGCTGCGCCCGGGACATCCACGACAAGTACCTCGGGCCGCCCCGCACGACGGAGTTCGGCATCCTGTACCTGCCGGTGGAGGGGCTGTTCGCCGAGGTGGTCCGCCGGACCGGCCTCGTCGAGTCCTTGCAGCGCGAGCAGAAGGTGCTCGTGGCCGGGCCCACCACCCTCACCGCCATCCTCAACAGCCTGCAGATGGGCTTCCGCACGCTCGCCATCACGCGGCGCTCGAGCGAGGTGTGGCAGGTGCTCGGCGCCGTGAAGGCCGAGTGGGGCAAGTTCGGCGACGTGCTCGCCAAGGTAGAGAAGAAGCTCGGCGAGGCGACCCGCACCATCACGGAAGCCCACACCCGCCAGCGCGTCATCGGCAGGAAGCTCCAGTCGGTCGAGGAGCTCCCCGCCACGGGCGTCCAGCCTCTCCTCCCCTCCTTCACGCAGCCGAAGGCGGAGGGGGAAGCCGGGCTCGAGGAGGCCGCCGAGAGCGCGTAGCCACGCGGCAGGGTGCGCGCCCCCTTTTCACCCTTGGCGCGCGGGCAGACGGGTGGTTAACGGTCCGCCCATGCCACACGCGATCCGAATCGAGAAGGTGGGCGGCCCCGAGGTGATGCGCCTCGAGGACGTCTCCGTCGGCGACCCGGGCCAGGGCGAGGTTCGCATCCGCCAGGGCGCCATCGGGGTCAACTTCATCGACGTGTACCACCGCGCGGGCCTTTACCCGCTGCCGCTGCCAACCGGGCTGGGGGTCGAGGCGGCGGGCACCGTCGAGGCGGTCGGGCCTGGCGTGGCCCACCTGCGCGCCGGCGACCGGGCCACCTACCTGGGACCGGCTGGCGCATACGCCCAGGCGCGCGTCGTCCCGGCAGACCGCTGCGTCAAGGTTCCGGAGGGCGTCGACGACCTCACCGCGGCGGCCGTGTTCATGAAGGGGCTCACGGTTCGCTCGCTCGTACGGCGCACGTACCCGCTGAAGGCAGGCGAGACGATCCTCGTGCACGCCGCCGCTGGAGGCGTGGGAGTCCTCCTCGTGCAGTGGGCGAAGGCCATCGGCGCGACGGTGATCGGCACGGCGGGCTCCGACGAGAAGGCCGCGCTCGCCCGGGAGAACGGCTGCGACCACACCATCGTCTACACCCGCGACGACTTCGCGAAGCGCGTGCGGGAGCTGACCGGCGGAAAGGGCGTGGCCGTCGTGTACGACGCCGTGGGGCAAGCCACGTTCCAGGGCTCGCTCGACTGCCTCGCCCCGCTCGGCCTCATGGTGACGTTCGGCAACGCGTCGGGCCCGGTGCCGCCGCTGGACGTGCGCCAGCTCGCCGCCAAGGGCTCCCTGTTCCTGACCCGCCCCACGGTCTTCACCTACGTCGCCACGCACGAGGCGCTGCAGGCGGCTGCCACCGACGTGTTCGAGGCGCTCCGCACCGGGGCGCTCCGACCCCGGCCTCCGCGCACCTGGCCGCTCGCGGAGGCCGCCGCGGCGCACCGCGCGCTCGAGGCGCGCCAGACCACCGGGTCCGTCGTCCTCCTGCCGTGATGCCGGCCGCGGCGGGGAGCTCGTCGTCGCGCGAGGAGGCGCGCGCGGCAAGGCGCGCGGCACCTGGCCACGTTGCCGCCTGCCCGAAGCGGCGGCGAGGATGCCCGCTCCGGAGGTTCCGATGCGGCCAGGCGTGGCGGACTTCCTGTCCGAGGAGCGGATCGCGGTGGTGGGCGTGTCGCGGACGTCCGGGTTCGGCAACGCGGCCTTCCGCGCGCTGCGCGAGAAGGGCTGGCAGGTGTTCCCCGTCAACCCCGCTGCCGACGTGGTGGAGGGCGAGCCCTGCTACCACTCGATCGCCCAGGTGCAGCCGCCGGTCGGAGCGGTGCTGTGCGTGGTGCCTCCCGCGCACGCCGAGCACGTCGTGGACGACTGCGTGAAGGCCGGCGTGCGCAAGATCTGGCTCCAGCAGGGCAGCGAGTCGGAGGCCGCCATCCGGACCGGCGAGTCGGCCGGCATGACGGTCGTCCACCACGCCTGCGTGCTCATGTACGCCCGGCCGAGCGGCCTGCACCGGGTGCACGCCTGGTGCAGGCGCATCGCAGGCCACCTCTAGCAGCCTCCGGCAGGCTGTCGAAGAAGGGGCCTGGAGAGCCCCGTTCGCTCCGAGCGCGCGAGCCGCGAAGCGGCTTCGAAGACGAAGGGCCCCCGGCCCTCAAGCGTTCTTCATCTCGTGCACGAGCTTCGAGAGCGACGCCTTCGCGTCGCCGAAGAGCATGGCCGTGTTCTGGGCGTAGAAGAGCTCGTTCTCGATGCCGGCGAAGCCGGGGTTCATCGAGCGCTTCATCACGATCACCTGCTTCGCCTGGTCCACGTTGAGGATGGGCATGCCGTAGATGGGCGAGCCCTTGTCGGTGCGGGCGGCCGGGTTCACCACGTCGTTCGCGCCGATGACGAGGGCCACGTCGGCGTTCTTGAACTCGTCGTTGATCTCGTCCATCTCCTTCAGCTTGTCGTAGGCGATGTCCGCCTCGGCGAGCAGCACGTTCATGTGCCCGGGCATGCGCCCGGCCACGGGATGGATGGCGTAGAGCACGTTTCCGCCGTTCTTCTCCACCAGGGCAGCGAGCTCGCGCACCTGGTGCTGCGCCTGGGCGACGGCCATGCCGTACCCGGGGACCACGATGACCAGCCGGGCGAAGCCGAGCTGGATGGCGGCGTCCTCGGGGGTGATGGACCGGACGGTCAGGCCAGAGGCGGTCCTGGCCGAGGCCTCCGGCGCGGCGCCGAACGCACCGAAGAGCACGTTGGTGAACGACCGGTTCATCGCCCTCGACATGATGATCGAGAGGATGAAGCCGGAGGCACCGTCGAGCGCGCCGGCGATGATGAGGACGTTGTTGTTGATGGCGAAGCCGGTGGCCGAGGCGGCCAGGCCCGCATACGAGTTGAGGAGCGAGATCACCACCGGCATGTCGGCGCCGCCGATGGGCAGCACCAGCGACACGCCGAACACCAGGCCCAGGCCGACCATGGAGTAGAAGGCGGCCACGTTCGACGGGTCGAAGAGCAGCCAGCCGAACAGCCCGGCGGCGGTGGCGAACATGAGGATGGAGACGTAGTTCTGGCCCCTGAAGGTCATGGGGCGAGACGGGAGGATCTCCTGCAGCTTCCCGAACGCCATGAAGCTGCCGGTGATGGTGAGCGAGCCGAACAGCACCTCGAAGCCGATCGCGCCCATGACGCCGCGGGGGACGCCGGTGGTGGCCTGCAGGTGCCCGTACTCGGCGATGCCCACCAGCGTGGCGGCGACGGCCCCGAACATGTGCGAGATCGCGATGCGCTGGGGCATGGCGGTCATCGGCACGTAGACGCCGAGCGGGTAGCCGATCGCCGTTCCGAGGGCGAGACCGCCGACGATCCACCCGTAGGAGAGGATCTCCTGCTTCACCAGCGTGCCGACGATGGCCACGAGCATGCCCACGGCGGCGAGCTGCATGCCCCGGCGAGCGCGGTCCGGGATGGTGAGGGATCTCAGGCCGAGGATGAACAGGATCGAGGCGAGGAGGTACGCGGCCTCGATGAGGACGACGCGGGGGTTCACTTGCGCTCCCCTCCCGCCTTCCGATCGGCGCGCTTGAACATCTTGAGCATGCGGTCGGTGATGATGAACCCGCCCACCACGTTGATGGTGGCGGACGTCACCGCGACGAAGCCGAGCACCGTCGCCAGGGTCGAATAGCCCGCCCCGGCGATGACCAGCGATCCCACCAGCGAGATGGCCGAGAGCGCGTTGGTGGCCGACATGAGCGGCGTGTGCAGGAGGGACGGCACGCGGGTGATGACGAAGAACCCGACGAAGCCTGCGAGGATGAACACGTAGAGCTGGATGATCTCGAGCGAGGCCATGGGCGGTTCCTAGAGGCGGACCTTGCCGTCGTGGACGACGAGCATCGCCGAGGCGATGTCGTCTCCGAGGTCGAGGGCGAGCTTCCCGTCCTTCAAGAGGTGCTGGAGCAGGGTGATCACGTTGCGGCCGTACATCTGGCTGGCGTGGTAGGCCACGGAGGAAGGGACGTTCACGGCGCCCACGATGGTGACGCCATGCTCGACGACGGTCTCCCCGGCCCGGGTCAGCTCGCAGTTGCCGCCGGTCTCGGCGGCGAGGTCCACGATCACCGAGCCGGGCCGCATGGTGTGCACCATCTCTGCGGTGATGAGGCGCGGGGCGGGCTTGTTGGGGATCTGGGCGGTGGTGATGACGAGGTCCATGTCGCGAATGTGCCCGGCGACGGCGGCCAGCACCCGCTCCTGCTCGGAAGCGCCCAGCTCCTTCGCGTATCCGCCCTGGCCTTCCGCCGAGACCGCCGGGACCTCCACGAAGGTGGCGCCGAGCGACTGCACCTGCTCCCTCACCACCGTGCGCACGTCGAAGCCCGAGACCACCGCGCCGAGGCGGCGGGCCGTGGCGATGGCCTGGAGGCCCGCCACGCCGGCGCCCATGACGAAGACCTTGGCCGGCGCCAGCGTGCCGGCGGCGGTGGTCATCATGGGCAGGATCCGGGGCAGCACGCCGGCCCCCAGGAGCACCGCCCGGTAGCCGGACAGCGTGGCCTGCGAGGACAGCGCGTCCATCGACTGGGCCCGCGTGCTGCGCGGCACGCGCTCCATGGCCATGGCGTTCACGCCGCGCTCCGCCAGCCGGGCGAGGAGGGGGGCACTCTGGGCGGGCTGGAGCAGGGCCACGAGCAGGGCGCCCTTGGGCAGGGCGTCCACCTCGCGCTCCCCGGGCCGCTGGATCCGCGGAACGACCTCGGCGCCCTCGAGCGCGGCGGCAGCGCCGGCCACCAGGACGGCTCCGGCGGCCTCGTAGGCGGTGTCGGCGAACCCGGCCGCGAGCCCGGCGCCCTTCTCGACGCGGACCTCGTGGCCCTGCTTCACCATCCGCGCCACGTTCTCCGGGACGAGAGCGACGCGGCGCTCGCCCGGCGCGGTCTCCTTCACGACTCCGATTCGCATGCGGTCTCCCGGGAGGGACCGCTTGCGTACCCCCTGGGGGCGGGCGCTTCAAAGGCCCCTCCCGGGTCGGATGGGTGCGAAACCGGAGCCCCGCGCTCAGGCGCGCTGCGGGGGCGCGCCGGTGATGTAGTCCTCGAGCTGCTGTGCGGCCCAGCGCTGGTCCTCGAGCATGAGCCTGAGGATGTGACGAATCGTGATGATGCCCACGATCACCCCGCCGTCCTCGACGAGCAGGTGCCGGGTGTGGTGGTCCCGCATGGTCGCCTGGCAGGCGTCCACGGAGAGGTCAGCCGGGACGCAGGGCACCGGCCGCATGGCCTGGCGGATCGAGGCCTCCGGCGGCTCGCCCCGCACGAGCGCTGCGGTCACGAGGTCGCCCTCGGTCACGAGGCCCACGAGGGCGCCGTCCTCGAGCACGCCCACCGATCCGATACGCCGTTCCTCCATGAGCAGGGCGGCGGCTCGGAGGCTGGCTGAGCCGTCGAGCGCGATCACCTCGCGCAGCACTTCACGCCGAATGGACGTCATGTGCGCTCCTCCGGTGCACCCGAAGGTACGAAGTCGGCGACCGATTTGTCGATGCCTCCTACCGGGGGCCGACGAGCTCCCGGCGGCATACCCGCGCCCACCTCGCTCCTCGTCAAGGCGCAATCCGGCCCGGGCCCATTTCCTCCGCCCGGAGGCCGCGCGAGGCGGACTCTTCGCCCAGGGAAGCGCGTTCTCTCGCGGTCACGTCCCGCGGGTTAGACTGCCCGGCCATGGCCCGGCACCTCGTCGCGTTCGTCCTCCGGCTTGCGGTCTCCTCGGGGGTGCTCTGGCTCGCGGTCGGCTGGGCCTCCCCGGGCAACCCGTACAACACCTTCGGCCGGGCGGCGGTGATCTCGATCCTGCTCTCGGTCGCGTACTACGTCACGCTCGCAAAGTTCCTCTGGTTCCTGCTGCTCCCCTGGCTCCTCTACCTTGGCATCTGGCTCGCCGTCATGATGTCCAGCTACGCTCTGGGCTTCTGGCGTGCGCTCCTCGTCGCCTTGCTCATGTCGGTGCTCTCCTTCGTGGTCTCCGTGGTGTCGGGGGTGAGGACGTTCCGCTCGGAGTAGCGCTCCCGGCCGCCACCGGCATGGCGGCGAGGCGCCCTGCGCTCCCGGGGCCGGCGATCTCTTGCGCCTCCCGCCGCTACCGGAGCGCGTCCACCAGCCGGGTCTCCCGTTCCTCGTGAGCGAGCAGCTGCCTCGTGAGCTCGGTGGCATCCCGGGCGAGATCGCTCGCCGCGGCCGGGCCCTTCGCCCGGTCCACGAGCGACCTCGCCGCGGCGAGCATCTCGTGGTGCTCCTCCACCATGCGCGCCACCTCGGTCCGGTACGCGTCCGAGCTGGCCTGCAGGAGCCCGTAGAAGCCCTTGGCGTGCTCCTCATGAGCGAAGTGCTCGGTCAGCATCCGGTGGAGCTCCGCCAGCGCCGCCCCGAGCGCCGAGGCGTCCTTGGCGTCGCGCACCCTTTCCACGAGGGCCTCGAGCCGGCCGTGATCCTCGTTCAGCGCGGCCTTCACCTGCTCGGCGGCGTGGGTGGCTCCCACCTTGCCGGCGGCCGTGAACTGGGCCGCCTCGGTCGAGCCCTCGAGGGCGAGGGTGGAGGCGGTGCCGCCCGAGACGGCCGTGGCCACGAGGTCGAAGTATCCGGTGCCCACCTCGCGCTGGTGCCGCGTGGCGGTGTAGCCGTGCCTCTCCGAGGCGAACTCGGCCGTCTGCAGCTCGGTGTAGGCCGCCATGCCGCGGTCGCGGTAGCCGCGGGCGAGATCGAACATGGCGTGGTTGAGGGCGTGGAAGCCGGCCAACGTGACGAACTGGAACTTGTAGCCCATCGCGCCCAGCTCGCGCTGGAAACGGGCGATGGTGGCGTCGTCGAGGTGCTTCCTCCAGTTGAACGAGGGCGAGCAGTTGTAGGCGAGCAGCTTGCCGGGGAACTTGGCGTGGATTCCCTCGGCGAACCGCCTCGCCTCGCGCAGGTCGGGCGTCTGGGTCTCGCACCACACGAGGTCGGCGTACGGCGCGTACGCGAGGCCGCGGGCGATGGCCGCGTCGATGCCGGCGCGCACGCGGTGGAACCCCTCCGGCGTGCGCTCGCCCTTCTCGAGGAACGGTGCGTCGTAGGGATCCACGTCGCTCATCACCAGCTTCGCCCCCTCCGCGTCGGTGCGGGCCACGAGCAGGGTGGGAACGTCCATGACGTCGGCGGCGAGGCGCGCGGCGGTGAGGGTACGGATGAACGTGGAGGTGGGGACGAGCACCTTGCCGCCGAGGTGCCCGCACTTCTTCTCGCTCGCCACCTGGTCCTCGAAGTGCACCGCCGCCGCGCCGGCCTCGATCATCGCCTTCATGAGCTCGAAGGCGTTGAGCGGGCCGCCGAAACCGGCCTCGGCGTCCGCCACGATGGGCGCGAACCACCATGTGCCGTTGCGCCCCTCCGAGTGCTCGATCTGGTCGGCACGCTGCAAGGCGCGGTTGACGCGCCGGACCACCTCGGGCACCGAGTTGGCGGGGTAGAGGCTCTGGTCGGGGTATGTCTGGCCGGCGGCGTTGGCGTCGGCCGCGACCTGCCAGCCCGAGAGGTAGATCGCCTTCAGGCCGGCCTTCACCATCTGCACCGCCTGGTTGCCGGTGAGGGCGCCCAGGGCGTGCACGTAGGGCTCGCCGTGGAGCAGGTCCCACAGGCGGTTTGCGCCCATCCGGGCGAGGGTGTGCTCGATCCTCACGTTGCCGCGGAGCCTCTCGACGTCCTCCTTCGAGTATCGGCGGACCACGCCCTCCCAGCGGCGCGGATCGGGGTGATGGGGCGCCGGCGAGTCGGACGGCTGCGGGGCGTCGCCGGAGAGGATGCGGACCTGCTCTTCCATGTCGGCCTCCAGAAGGTCGTAGGCGGGTAGGGTGATGAACTCCGTGAACTCGGCCTGCGTGGCGATGCGTTCGAAGAGGGCGCGCGCCTGCTCGAAGCGACCCCCGGTGAACCGGGCGTCCCCGACCTCGAGACGGATCCGGTCTATCTCCTCGGAGAGCAGCGTGCGGAAGCGCTCCACGGTGAGGGCCTTGCCGTCCTCCAGCGCGACGCCGTGGTGGATCCATTGCCACGCCAGCGAGCGGGAGATCTCCACCGTGGCCGCGTCCTCCACCAGGTGATAGAGCGGCAGGGCGCCCTGGCCACCCAGCCAGGCCTCGAGGTACTGCACCGACACGCGGATGCTGTGGCGGAGGCCGCTCTCGGTGCGGGTCCCCGCCGGCGGTCGCAGGAGGTCCGCGGCGGTCACGTGCACGTCGTCCCGCCTTCGCGCGATCTGGTTCGGCCCCTTCATGTGCTGATCGAAGATGGCCTTCGCGATGGGGACGAGCCCGGGGTGGGCCACCCAGGTGCCGTCGTGACCATCGGTGACCTCGCGGACCTTGTCGGCGCGCACCCTGGCGAGCGCCGCCTCGTTGGCCTCGAGGTCGTCGCGGATCGGGATCTGGGCGGCCATGCCGCCCATGGCGTGGACGCCGCGGCGGTGGCAGGTCTGGATGAGGAGCTGCACGTAGGCGCGCAGGAAACCCTTGTCCATCGTGACCTGGGCGCGGTCGGGAAGGATGGCGCCCGGGTCGGCGCGCAGGCGCTTCAGGAAGGAGAAGATGTAGTCCCAGCGCCCGCAGTTGAGGCCGGCGGAGTGGTCGCGCAGCTCCCAGAGGATCTCGTCCATCTGGAAGGCGGCGGGGAGGGTCTCCACGAGGCAGGTGGCCCGGATGGTCCCGCGCGGCAGGCCCTTCGCCTCCTGGGCGCGGACGAACACGTCGTTCCAGAGGCGCGCCTCGATGTGGCTCTCCAGCTTGGGCAGGTAGAGATACGGGCCGGTGCCCCTGGCGAGGAGCGCCTCGACGTTGGCGAAGAAGTAGAGGCCGAAGTCCCACAGCGCGGCGGTGGCCGGCCTCCCGTCCACGAGCGCGTGGCGTTCGACGAGGTGCCAGCCGCGCGGGCGGAACACGAGCACCGCCGTCCTGTCCTTCAGGCGGTAGACCTTGCCGCTCTCCGGCGCGACGTACTCGATCGTGCCGTCCACGGCGTCCTTCAGGTTCACCTGGCCCTCGATGACGTTCCGCCAGGTGGGCGAGGTCGAGTCCTCGAGGTCGGCCACGAAGACGTTGGCGCCCGAGTTGAGCGCGTTGATGACCGTCCTGCGGTCCACCGGGCCTCTGATCTCGATGCGGCGGTCGAGGAGGTCGGCCGGGAGGGGCGCCACCGTCCACGGCGATCCGCGGATCTCCTCGGTCGCGGCGAGGAAGGCGGGGCGCTCGCCGGCGTCGTAGCGGCGCTGCATCTCACGGCGGCGCTCGAGGAGCTCCTCGACGCGCGGCCGGAAGCGGCGCACGAGGTCGGCGACGAACGCGAGCGCATCGGGGGAGAGCACCTTCTCCGCGCCGGGGGGCATGGGCCCCCGCAGGGCGACCCCGTCGGGGAGCGTGGGGGAGAAGGAGGGATCCGTCATCGTGCGCGCCTTCACGGTGTGCCGAGTGAAACCTTGCCATGATTGTGATCAATCTCGATAGGTTGAATGACTTCGGTTGGTTAGGTTGTGGTAGTCCAGTCAATCCAGTGCCGTAAAGATGTAAACCTTGAAAATGACGTGCTGCGTCCGTAAGTTCGGGATCGAATCCGAACGCGCGGAGGCGATCGATGCCCGAGCCCACCCACCTCGGAGCCCGGATCCGGGCCATCCGGCGCCAGCACGGCCTCACCCAGGCGCAGCTGGCGACCCGCCTGGGCATCTCCGCGAGCTACCTCAACCTCATCGAGCACAACCGCCGCGGGCTGTCCGCGCCACTCCTCATCCAGCTCGCCGACGTCCTGCAGCTCGACCTGCGGACGCTCTCCCAGGACAGCCACGAGCGCGTGATCGCCGACCTCATGGAGGCGTTCGGCGACCCGATCTTCGAGCCGCACGACGTGACCAACGCCGAGGTGCGCGAGCTCGCGGCGGGCACGCCCAGCGCGGCGCGGGCGGTGATGACGCTCTACCAGGCGTACCGCGCGGCGCGCGAGGCGGCCGACATGCTGGCGGCCACGCTGTCCGACGGCGACCTGGGCGGCATCGACGCCACCCACCTGCCGACCGAGGAGGTGTCCGACCTCGTGCAGCGGCACGGCAACCACTTCCCGGACCTCGAGGCGGGCGCCGAGGCCTTCGCCCGCGAGGCGCGTGTCGATCGGTCCGACCTCTGGTCGGCCCTGGTCAGGGCGCTCTCCGGCATGGGGGTGCAGGTCCGGGTGGTGAAGGCCTCCGAGATGCTGGGGGCGGTGCGGAGCTACGACCCGGAGACCAAGGTTCTCTCGATCTCCGAGGTGCTCCGCCGCGGCAGCCGGAACTTCCAGCTGGCCTACCAGATCGGGCTCCTCACGCAGGCCGAGACGATCGAGCGCCTGGCGTCCGGGCCGCAGTTCACGAACGAGTCCTCGCGCGCGCTCGCGCGGGTCGCGCTCGCCAACTACTTCGCCGGCGCGGTGCTCATGCCCTACCGGCCCTTCCTCGAGGCGGCCCGCACCGAGCGCTACGATCTCGACCTCCTGGGCCACCGCTTCCGCACGTCGTTCGAGCAGACCTGCCACCGCCTCACCACGCTGCGCCGCTCGGGCGAGGAGGGCGTGCCGTTCCACATGGTCCGGGTGGACATCGCCGGGAACATCTCCAAGCGCTTCAGCGCCACCGGCCTGCGCTTCGCCCGCTTCTCCGGCGCCTGCCCGCGCTGGAACGTGTTCGAGGCGTTCACCACCCCCGGCCTCTTCCGCATCCAGCTCTCCCAGATGCCGGACGGCGCCACCTACTTCTGGGTCGCCCGGACCGTTCACCGGGAGTCGGGAGGCTTCCACGCCCCCCGCTCGGTGGTGGCCATCGCGATGGGGTGCGAGGCCGCGCGGGCGCGCGAGCTCGTCTACGCGGACGGGGTGGACCTCGAGTCCCAGGAGGCGGTGGTCCCGGTGGGCATCACCTGCCGGCTGTGCGAGCGGATGGAATGCGAGCAGAGGGCCTTTCCTCCGCTGCAGCATCCGCTCGCGGTGAACGCCAACGTCCGCGGCATCTCGTTCTACGCGCCTCCGGCGGGGCGCCTCCCCGTCGGGGTGGCGCCGAGCAGGACCGTGAAATAGCCGGTCGCGTGGCGCGTAGACGGCGTGTTGCTCGGGGGTTCACGCCATGAAGTCCACTGTCCAGGGTATCGCCGTCCTCGCGCTGGGCCTGTTCCTCGAGGTCGCCTTCCTCACCTCGATCGTGGAGCCACGGCGCCCCACCCGTGTGGAGGTCGGTGAGCTCGCGTTCGCGCTCCCACCCGACGGCCAGGCCTCGGCGACCGCCGCCGCGCCGATCGTGAAGCGCGCGCACGCGCGCACGCCGGTTCGCATCGTCGTCCGGTGACCATGAGAAGCCGGGGTCGAGCCAGCACCCATGCCGGCGACCCGGGCGGTCCTTGGTGCACGGGATGGCCCGCCTTCGGCCCGCCCACTACTCTGCACCGAGCGTGACGAAGCGGATCCTCATCGTGGAGGACAACGACACCCTGCGCACCCTGCTCGGACAGGCGTTCGAGCAAGCCGGGTTCGTGCCCATCGGCGCGGAGAGCGCCGAGGCCGCGC